>ERZ791903.408-NODE-408-length-64123-cov-12.873541_pt1 | contig 64123 bp, 57 predicted proteins | sample MGYA00510148_ERZ791903 | MGnify/ENA primary metagenome ERZ791903 (study PRJEB30046, sample SAMN00792080) | human gut metagenome | study: EMG produced TPA metagenomics assembly of the A metagenome-wide association study of gut microbiota in type 2...
AAAGACGAAATTCCAATAAGAAATAAAGAGCCGGATGGCTATCAACTAAGATAAACGCTCCATCAAATAGTAAATACAATATCTTAGTCGATAGCCATCCGGCTTTTTTTCTATTCTTTTTAAATTTGCATTGTTGAGTGAATACGCTGTGGAGTCGGTATAACTTCTTATTGAGATGGTCAGCGGAAAGCAGGGTGTTCCTGAGCAGGTGCATTAGCAGGAGCGTTCCGAAGACACTTTGCAGCGTTTGTTAGAGAAAGTAAATCGAGTGCCATTGCACGAAGATTTCCACTTTCGAGTTACAAACGGTCAACGGGCTGAGGTAAAGCGGGCCTGCACTGCGAAGGAATATCCTGTTTTCCGCGTCCGATTCGTCACAAAGAAGTCTTTTTCTTTACAAGCGTATCACCCCAACAAATACAAATTTAATTCTATTTATCTTACTTTTTTCGTTGCTGCATACAGCTTTGGTCCTACGATTACTGCAATAATGATCTTAACAGCATCTCCCGGGAGATACGGGATAACGCCCATGAAAAGTCCTTCTTTGAAGGAAAGGCTCATCAGTTTTGCGAGCCAGACTGTTCCGAAGATATAGCATACAGCCATACCAATGAGCATACCGATGATCGTTGGGATCAGCTTACGGTCAAAATATTTCATTGCAAAGCCCTGGATCAGTGCAAGAAAAATAAAGCCGATCAGATAACCGCCTGTCGGTCCTGCAAGTACACTGAGACCTGCACGGAAGGAGGAAAAAACCGGAAGTCCTACTGTACCGAGAAGCAGATAAATTAAAAAGCTGATCGTAGCATCTTTCATTCCCAAAATAAATACGGAAATAAAGATAACCAGATTTGTGAGAGAAATCGGTACCGGACTGAATGGAAGCGGAATTGACAGCGGTGCAAGAATGCAGGTGATCGCAGTCATCAGTCCAATCAGAGTAATCTGTCTGGTTCTTGAATTTTGAGTAAGAGAGGTTGTCTGTCCGTTTGGTTGTTGATTAGTCATGAGTGACTCCTTTCAAATATCTTGATTAAATTTCTTATATGTCCTACGCAAGTATAAAGCACAAAAAAATATTTGTCAACCAATTCTGAATTAAGGTTGACAATCGAGCTGCTTCGAGGTTAACAATGTGAATGCGAGAAAGGTGAGAGAAAGGTGAAACTGTAAACCGACAGTACCAGTTTCAGGTGATTTAATGCTAATTTAATAATTGCAGCTATTCCTATAAAAGATACAGCCATGCTATAATAAAAACTAAGATTTTAATGAAAAGAGGAAGGATATGTTTGGTTATGTGACGGTGTGTGAACCGGAACTGAAGGTAAAAGATCTGAAAAAATACAGAGCATATTATTGTGGGCTGTGTCGTACTTTAAAAGAAGATTATGGATTTATGGGGCAGATGACGCTGACATATGATATGACGTTTGCAGTGATCCTGCTGTCCTCATTGTATGAGAGGATTCCAGAACTGGAGAAGCACCGCTGCAAGATCCATCCAGTAAAGAAGCAGATGATGCTGCGGAACGAGATCACATCATATGCAGCAGCAATGAATGTTTTGCTGGCTTATTATCATATGGAAGATGACTGGCAGGATGAGCGGAAGGTGACAAGCCTTTTGGCAAAAAGTATGATGGAAGGAAAAGTGAAGAAGATCATTGAAGCGTATCCAAGACAGAGCAGAGTGATCAGAGACTCTTTAAAAGAACTTTCAGAGTGTGAAAAGGAGAATTGTCAGGATATTGACCGGGCAGCGTGGTGTTTCGGACGTCTGATGGCAGAACTTCTGCTTTATAAGGAAGATATCTGGGAAAAGACGCTCCGGAAGATGGGATTCTATTTAGGAAAGTTTATTTATATCATGGATGCTTATGAGGATCTTTCTGAAGATAAAAAGAAAAATCGCTATAATCCGTTAAAGCAGATCTCGGAAAAGGAAGATTATGAAGAACGGATGGTTCAGATCCTGCGAATGATGATCGCAGAAAGTACGGCACGGTTTGAGCAGCTCCCGTGTCTGGTAGATGTGGACATTTTAAGGAATATCCTGTATGATGGAGTCTGGAATCGGTATAATCAGATTCAGAGTCGGATTCAGGAGCAGAATCAGGCACAAATGAAAAAAAGTAAGAAAAGTGAGGAAAAGAAATAGATGAGGAAAAATCCGTATGAGGTACTTGGGGTGTCTCCGAGTGCATCGGATGATGAGATAAAGAAAGCATACAGGGAATTGAGCAGGAAATATCACCCGGATGCGAATATAAATAATCCACTGGCAGATCTTGCAGCGGAAAAATTTAAAGAAGTTCAGGAAGCTTATGATACGATTATGAGAGAGCGGACAAGTGGATCAGGTTATAGTTATGGTTATGGTAGTGGTTACGGGAACAGCTACGGAAATGGTTATACAGGCGGACAGATTGATCCAAGGCTCCAGGCAGCGGCCAATTATATCAACAGCCGCAGGTACAGAGAAGCGTTAAATACATTGGATCAGGTAAATGAGAGGAGTGGAATGTGGTATTATCTCAGCAGTTGTGCCAATGCAGGCTGTGGAAATAATATTCTGGCGAGAGATCATGCAGCACAGGCTGTAAACATGGAGCCTGGAAATCCGCAGTACCGGCAGTTACTGAATCAGTTGGAATTTGGAAGTAACCGCTATAGCAACAGTCCATATGGTGGAGGGTATGCACCGGGGAGCAGTAATTCCTGTGGTACAGGAAATCTCTGCTGTGACCTGTGGATTGCGGATTCACTCTGTGAATGTATGGGAGGAGATCTTTGTACATGCATTTAAAAGCGAAAAGGGCAGCGTTTGGTGGATTGCTGCTTGCGATGACTGTCATCTTTATGTTTTTAGGAAGTGTGATAGAGACAAATACATTATTTTTATTGGCGGCAGCGTCCTTTTTTGTGGGTGTCGTATTCAGAGAGTTCGGTCAGATGACTGGACTTGCTTTTTATCTTTCAGCAGTGTTGCTTGGGTTTCTTCTGGCACCGAATAAACTCTATGTTATTACTTTTGCCGGAATGGGATTTTATATTTGGGGAAGAGAATTTATCTGGAAAATCCTGGAGCGTTCTGCCGGAGTAAAGTGGAAAATGCAGTGGTATCGGCTGGCAAAAGTGATCCTTTTTAACGGACTCTATCTGCCATTGATTTTGGGATATGGAGAATTATTTTTCGGAGGAGAAATATCGGAGTGGCTTCGTTACAGTTCTGTTCTGGCAGGACAGGTGATTTTTGCACTTTATGATAAGGCATATGACTATGTACAGTTGCAGATCTGGGGAAAGATAAGAAACCGGCTTTTTTCTGAGTAAAAAAGGGCAAAAAGGAAGAGCCACATTTCTGTGACTCAAGGGGAAAAAGTTTATGAAAAAGTGTTCTTTGTTAAGAACAATTATAGTATAGAAATAATTTGTGAAAATTGTGTGATGATTGTTTGAATGGAATATGAAAATCTACAAAGTTCTTGAAAAAAGAAAAGAAAATAAAGGAGCAGATAAATCTTGTAAATGTGTAATAATAATGACAGATTTTGCTGGAAAAATATGTAAAAAATTAAGGGAATATTAAAAAAATATTAAAAATTAGGGGGGGGGTAGTGAAATATACTGAATTATGTTGAAAATAAAGGGGGAAAATGCTATCATTGTGCATGACAAACAGAGGGTGCATCGAAAGGTGCAGAGGCATAAGATGGAGTTTTAAAGGTATAGTTATACAATGAGGGAAAAAGAATTAAAAAAGAGAGCGGAACGAGGAGAGAATGACGTAAAGGGGAAGGAAAAAAGATTCGAACATTGGCAGATTATAGCCGCCTATCTGGTCATATATGACATATTCGCAGTGAATTTTTCTTATTTTCTGGGGTTACTTCTAAGATTTGATTTCAGTTTCACAAAGATTCCAACAGAATATATCCATGCAATGCTCAGATTTGCACCGATTTATACGGTGTTCTGTCTGGCTGTATTTTGGGTACTTAAATTATATAATAGTTTGTGGGCATTTGCCAGTTACACAGAGCTGAACCATATTTTACTTGCAAGCATTATTACAACCCTTTTTAATGTAGGAATTACGATGCTTTGTGAGAGAATGCCGGCTTCTTATTATATAGTAGGAGCAGTCATGCAGTTTTGCCTGATTACAGGGATCCGGTTCGGATATCGCTATATTACTCTTGAGAGAACAAGGATGGCACAGGTGAGAAAAGAGCAGGACCATACAAATGGCCGGAATATTATGGTGATCGGAGCTGGTGATGCGGGAAAGAACCTTGTACGTGAATTGAAGACTTCCGGACGGATCAATGGTACGCTGCGATGCATTATTGATGACAACAGAAATAAATGGGGCAGAAATATTGAAGATGTACCGATCGTAGGGGGAAGAACATCTATCTTTTCAGCAGTTGAAAAGTATCAGATCAGTACGATCCTTTTTGCAATTCCGACAGCAAGTGCAGAGGCAAAAAGAGAGATCCTGAACCTGTGTAAAGAGACAAAGTGTGAACTGAAGATACTTCCGGGAGCGTATCAGTTTGTGCAGGGAGAAGTATCTCTGGCACAGATTAAAAGTGTTACGGTAGAGGATCTGCTTGGAAGGGATACGATTCAAGTGGATATGGAACAGATTTTTCAGTACATAAAGGGAAAGACGATTCTGGTGACGGGAGGCGGAGGCTCAATCGGAAGCGAACTGTGCCGTCAGATTGCGTCCCATGAGCCAAAGCAGTTGATCATATATGATATTTATGAGAATAATGCATATGCCATCGAACAGGAGCTTCACAGAAATCATCCGGAACTGAATCTGGTGGCTCTGATTGGTTCCGTACGTGACAGCAGAAGGCTGAATCAGGTTTTTAAAAAATATAAGCCGGACATCGTATATCATGCGGCTGCACATAAGCATGTTCCTCTGATGGAGACAAGCCCGAATGAAGCGATTAAAAATAATGTAATCGGAACATACAAAACTGCCTATGCGGCAATGCAGAATGGAGTAAAGCGGTTTGTTCTGATCAGTACAGATAAAGCTGTAAATCCAACGAATATCATGGGTGCAAGCAAGCGACTGTGTGAGATGGTAATCCAGAGCATGGATGCAGTCAGCAAAAGTGGCAGAATGGATTTACTTCCATTACTGCATGGCCACAGAGACAATGCAGAAGAGCTGGTAAAGCAGGCGGAAATCTGTCTGAAAAAGGCAGAAGAAGAGCAGACGGACGGCGAAGACTCAGAAACTATGGGAAATACTGCCAGACTGAAAATTGAAAGTATCAAGAATCGTGAGAGAACAGGAACTCAGTTCGTTGCGGTACGATTTGGAAATGTACTGGGAAGTAATGGATCGGTGATTCCACTATTTAAGAAGCAGATCGAGGCAGGTGGACCGGTTACAGTTACGCACCCGGATATCATCCGCTATTTTATGACGATCCCGGAGGCGGTGAGTCTGGTGCTTCAGGCGGGAACATTTGCCTGGGGAGGGGAGATCTTTGTCCTTGATATGGGAGAACCGGTGAAGATTGATACACTGGCAAGAAACCTGATCAAGTTGTCAGGATATGAACCGGATGTAGATATCAAGATCGAGTATTCAGGTCTTCGGCCAGGAGAAAAATTATTTGAAGAAAAGCTGATGGCAGAAGAAGGAATCATGCGGACAGATAATGAACTGATTCATATTGGAAAGCCGATTCCGTTCGATACAGAGGTATTCTTTGAACAATTAAAAGAACTTGCTGATACATGCTATAACAATTCTGATCATATTGTAGAGCTTGTAGAGCAGATCGTGACAACCTTCCATCCAGTTGGAGAACATCCGACAGGAGAAGAAAATAAGAAAAGGCAAGAATAGTTGAGATCAGGCCAGGCGGTCTGGTTTGGAGGAAGCGTGCATTTTTGCACGCTTTTTAGGCAATATACAGAAGCTGAAATGAAGAGGAGAAGCATATGTTCAAAGAAAGTGATCAGATAGAAAAATTTGAACCAAAGGTGTGGCTGAGCAGTCCGACGATGCATGGAGAAGAATTTGAATTTTTAAAAGAAGCCTACGAGACAAACTGGATGTCAACAGTTGGGGCGAATATCAATGAAGTAGAACGACTGGTATGCAAAAAGATTGGATGCAAGTATGCAGTCGGATTGTCTGCAGGAACGGCAGCTCTTCATATGGCAGTAAAGCTGGCAGGAGTAAAACCCGGAGAGAAAGTTTTCTGTTCTGATATGACATTCAGTGCAACAGTAAATCCAATCGTATACGAAGGTGGTGTTCCAGTCTTTATTGATACGGAATATGATACCTGGAATATGGATCCGGAGGCATTAGAAAAGGCGTTTGAATTATATCCAGATGTAAAAGTGGTAGTTATTGCACATCTTTATGGAACACCGGGAAAAGTAGACGAACTGAGAGATATTTGCGAAAAGCATGGAGCGGTTATTATAGAGGATGCAGCAGAGTCCATGGGAGCAACCTATAAAGGTCTGCAGACAGGGACTTTTGGAAAGTATAATGCAATTTCATTTAACGGAAACAAAATCATTACCGGATCTTCGGGTGGCATGCTGCTGACAGATGATAAAGAAGCAGCAGAAAAAGTAAGAAAATGGTCTACACAATCGAGAGAAAATGCACCGTGGTATCAGCATGAAGAATTAGGCTACAATTATCGAATGAGTAATGTAATCGCAGGTGTTGTACGTGGTCAGATTCCACATCTTGAGGAGCATATTGCACAGAAAAAAGCAATTTATGACAGATATAAGGAAGGCTTTAAAGATTTGCCGGTACAAATGAATCCGTATGACAGTGAGAAGTCAGAACCTAATTTTTGGCTGAGTTGTATTCTGGTTAACGAGGAGGCAATGTGTAAACAGGTTAGAGGAGAAAAAGATGCACTCTATGTACCTGAACATGGAAAGAGTTGTCCGACGGAGATTCTGGAAAAACTTGCCGAATATAATGCGGAGGGCAGACCAATCTGGAAACCAATGCATATGCAGCCGATTTATCGGATGAATGGTTTTGTGACCAGAGACGGAGACGGCAGAGCAAGAACAAATGCTTATATAGCGGGTAGTGAAAAAGATTGCGATGGATGTCCTTTTGACAAGGGAATGGATATTTTTGACAGAGGATTATGCTTGCCAAGTGATAATAAAATGACTGCGGAACAGCAGAATATAATTATTGAAATTGTTAAAAGTTGTTTTCAGTAAGAAAGAGGTGGAATAGTGGACAAAAAGAAAAGAGAGTTGATTCCACATAAGCCGGGAATTTATGAAAAATACATAAAACGTCCGCAGGACTTTATTCTTTCGGTCATAGCGATCATTGTCTTATCTCCTGTCTTAGTTTTGATAGCTGTGCTGGTAAGAATCAAGCTAGGCTCTCCGGTCCTTTTTAAACAACAGCGTCCGGGATTAAATGGCAAAATATTTAATATGTATAAGTTTCGTACAATGACAGATAAGCGGGATGAAGCAGGTAATTTATTGCCGGATGAAGAACGCCTTACAAATTTTGGTAAAAAGCTGAGAAGTACCAGTTTGGATGAATTGCCGGAACTGTTCTGTATAGCTAAGGGCGAGCTTGCAATTTGCGGGCCCAGACCCCTCCTTGTTTCGTATTTACCACTTTACAATGAACAGCAGAGCAGGAGACATGAGGTAAGACCGGGACTTACCGGTTATGCACAGGTACATGGAAGAAACAGTGTGACATGGGAAGAAAAGTTTGATATGGATGTTTATTATGTGGATCATATAAGTTTTTTGATGGACTGGAAGATTATTTTCCAGACAGTAATGACGGTGTTAAAGCGTGACGGTATCAGTTCAGAAACGGCGGCAACCATGGAAATGTTCACTGGAACTGCCGAGAATGTAGATTCATCAAAAAAGAAAAGTAATAGGTAAAAGTGTATGAGTAGATTGATTATTATTGGTGCTAGTGGTCATGGTAAAGTAATTGCAGACATAGCTGCCCGATGTGGATATACCGATATTGCATTTTTGGATGATAACCCCAATATAAGAGAATGTATGGGATATCCGGTTATCGGAAAAGTAAAAGGTGCAAAAGAATATCCGGGTGCAAAGTTTATTGTAGCAATCGGAAATCCCGAAATCAGACAAAAGATACAGGAACAGTTGGAGATTGGAAAAGGAATCGTTGTGATGGCTAGGAGGATGGCAGCATGAAGATATTATTTACCAGTGTGGGAAGGCGTGTAGAGTTGTTGCAGGCTTTTCGGGCAGCAGCAGAAAAATTGGACATTGCACTGACGGTTATGGGAGCAGATATTACGAAAAGTGCTCCGGCACTTTTTTTCTGTGATGAAAGGCGACTTATGTGCAAAATACAAGAAAAAGAATATATTCCACAGCTTCTTTCTATCTGTGAAAAAGAAAAAGTGGATTGTCTGATTCCTACTATTGATACAGACCTCTTGTTACTTGCGGAGAACAAGGAAAAGTTTGAAACAATCGGGACAAAGGTACTGATTTCAGCAGTGGATAAAATAAAATTGTGCAGGGATAAAAACTATACTGCAGATTACTTTGTTTCTCTTGGGTTGAAATCCCCTCTGCCTGTCAACAGTGTAGAAAAATATGAAGAAGCATTGAAACGTGGAAAAGTCAGTTTTCCGGCATTTATTAAACCGAAAGATGGTAGTTCAAGTATCAATGCCTATAAGGTGGAAAATCTTGAAGATTTGAGACTTTATGCAGAAAAAATTGAAGATTATATTATTCAGCCATTTATTAGTGGCAGGGAATACACAATAGATATTTTCTGTGATTATGAAGGAAATCCTGTTTACATTACGCCGAGAGAACGTCTGGCAGTTCGCTCCGGAGAGGTATTAAAATCAAGAATTACGCAGGATGATACAATGATTGCGGAAATGCGGAGATTGATTGCAGATTATAGACCTTGTGGTCAAATTACAGTTCAATTAATTCGTGAGGATGTCACAGGCGATGATTATTATATTGAAATTAATCCTCGTTTCGGAGGTGGAGCACCGCTTAGTATGAAAGCTGGAGCAGACAGTGCAAGTGCAATTCTTAGGATGTTGAGAGGGGATAAACTTTCTTATATAGAAAGAGCTGCTATAGATGGAGCTATTTATAGTCGTTATGACCAAAGCGTAAGGGTAAAGTGAAGCCAAAAATATTAAGAAGGGGCTATAAATGAAAGAAAACATGAGATTATCAATAATAATTCCTGTTTATAATGCGGAAAAATACATAAAGAATTGTCTTGATTCATTGTTGCGTCAAAACGTAGGGGGGATAGAAATATTATGTATTGATGATGGATCAACTGATTTTACCGCAAAAATAATAAAAACATATGTAGAAAAGTATCCTTTTATAAAATATTATTATAAGGACAATGGCGGACAAAGTTCTGCACGTAATTACGGAATAGATAAAGCCAGAGGTTGTTATCTTTGGTTTGTCGATTCAGATGACTACATAGCAGATAATACGATAGAGCAATTACTGCAATATACATCGTCAGTTCCTGATGTGCTTACTTTTGGTATTAAAGAAGTTACCAAATCAGATTGCTGTCAAAGTGAGAAAAATAACTTGATAAAACATTATACTTCAGGCAAAGAATGTTTTTCAAATGAATCCTGTAATAATGGCCCGTGGTGGTATTGGGTAAAAAAAGAATTGATAATACAAGAACATTTGAAATTTGTCAATGGTCGGTACTGTGAAGACGGTATGTTTACGATGAAATTATTTTCCTTAGCCCAAGAGACTGTATTTACCAATTTGGATGTATATCGTTATTATAGAAATCCTAATAGCACAACAACAAGCACCAATATTCTGCACCGAAGGAAGGTGTGCGAAGATTTTTTATACGCGATACAGTATTTGGATAAATTATATAAGGAAAATGAAGAAAATAGTTCGCAGGTTTTTTTGAATGTTTTACGGCAACGAGTTTTTTCCTACATTTTTTTTCTGCAAGTCAGGATGTTAGGAATTTTTCAAATTAAGGAAGCACGATTGGTGCTTCAAACATTAAAAAAAGAAAATCTTTATCCATATAAGTGGGATGCTTACAATGAATTTCGATATAAGGTATTGAACAGGCTTTTTCAAGTGAAACCAATATATCTGACAATGATAGAAACATTTAGAATATGTGCTGATTTTAAAGAAAAACTAAAAAGCTGAAGAAGGTTATATGTATTTTAGAAAGAGAAAATGTAGATGGTAATAATAACGAATATTTTGGAAATTGAACAACATCTTGACGGGATAACCAGTGTGATTTTTGATTTGGATGATACCTTATATTCTGAAAAGCAATATGTTAGAAGTGGATACAAGGCTGTGGCAAAACGAATGGGTAACAAAGCTCTTGCAGATAAACTTTGGAGATATTTTGAAAAAGGAAAGCCAGCCATTGATGAGCTTTTGAACGAAATGAATTGCAAGGATAAAAAAGCGGAATGTTTAGAAGCATATCGCTTCCAAAAACCGGATATTTGTTTATATGATGGCGTAAATGAGTTATTAGAAAGGCTGAAACATAATTATAAATTAGGTCTAATTACCGATGGACGACCAGAAGGTCAGAAAGCCAAAATTAAGGCATTGGGATTAGATAAATATTTCGATGAAATCATTATTACGGATGAACTGGGTGGGATTGATTTCCGCAAACCGAATCCCAGAGCATTTCAGATTTTAGCAGAAAGGTTTAGAGAGGAATATAACCGGATGTGTTACATCGGAGATAATATTCATAAGGATTTTATCGCACCGGAGATGTTGGGAATGGAGTGGATCTGGTTTAGGAATCCAGATGGTTTATATAGTGGAGAGAAGCAATGAGACATAAAAAAGTAACTGTATTATTTAAAAGTTAAAGAGGGCGTTTCGATGAAAAAAATTTGTTTTATAAGCACGATACCATCAACACTTAGAACATTTGTGTTAAAGACGGCGATATATCTACATGAGAATACAGATTGGGATATTAGTTTTATTTGTAGTGAAGATGAAGAATTTGCTTCAGAGTTACCCGAATTTATACATTATTTTCCGGTTCCAATGGAAAGAGGAATTAGTATCTCCGGAATAAAATCAATGATGCAAATGAAAAAAATTTTTGTAAAAGAAAAATTTGATTTAATACAGTACTCAACCCCGAATGCTTCTCTTTATGCGGCACTTGCAGGAAAGTTAGCTGGAATACCAGTTAGGCTGTATTGCCAATGGGGAATGGTTTATGTTGGATTTGAAGGAATAAAACGACAGGTGTTTAAAGCTATTGAAAAGATAGTATGTAAACTGTCAACATGGATTGAACCAGACAGTGTAAGTAATTTAAATTTTGCACATGAAGAAAATTTATATCCACAAACAAAGGGATCAGTTATATGGAATGGAAGTGCATGTGGTATCAATCTAGAAAAATTTGATATTTCTCAAAAAATTAAATATCGGAAGGATATTCGCGAGAAGTATAATTTCCCAGAAGATAGTTTTGTCTATGGCTTTGTAGGAAGAATTACAAAAGATAAGGGTATTAATGAATTGCTTGCTGCTTTTAAGCAGATATATGAATCTAATTCTAATGTGTATTTAATGATGGTAGGCACAACAGAGAAGGATGATACAGTTGATGAATCGTTATTTTTGTGGTCAAAAAAATGTGAACACGTGATATATACAGGATTTACAGATATCGTAGAACAATATCTGTCCGCAATGGATACGTATATTTTACCAAGTTACAGAGAAGGTTTTGGTATGGGAGTAGTAGAAGCAGAGGCTATGGGAGTTCCAGTGATAGTTACATCTATTCCAGGTCCCGTGGATGCAATGAAAGAAAATGAGACTGGAATTGTTGTAAAAAAAGGAAGTATAAAAGAGCTTTTAAGAGCTATGAAAAAATTATATGAAGATAAACACATACGAAAAGAGTATAGTAGTAATGCGTATGACTTTGCAATAAATAATTTTGAGCAAAAAAAATTATTTGGGAAAATCCTGTTAGATCGAAAGAGATTGTTGGGAGAATAAGAAAGGAAGTTGTTAAGATGCCAAAAGTATCGGTAATAATGGGAATATATAATTGTGCAGATACTTTATCGGAAGCTATTGAGTCAATTATAAATCAAACTTTTAAGGATTGGGAAGTTATTATGTGTGATGATGGTTCTTTGGATAGAACCTTAGAGATTGCACAGATGTATGCACAAAAATATGATAATATTAAGGTGTATCGAAACGAAAAAAATATGGGGTTAAATTATACACTAAACCATTGTTTAAAATATATAACAGGACAATTTGTTGCGAGAATGGATGGCGATGATATTTCGTTGCCAGAAAGGTTTGAAAAAGAATTAGATTTTCTTATAAAGCATCCGGAGTATGCAATCGTTAGTTGCAATATGCAATATTTTGACGCACAAGGCATATTTATGACTGGAAAGGCAAAGGGAGAACCAAGTTTAGATTCTATTGTAAAGAGGACACCATTTTGTCATGCACCGTGTATGGTACGTAGAGAGGCCTTTGAGGCAGTTAATGGATATAGTGTGAGTGATAAACTATTGAGAGTAGAAGACTGGCATTTGTGGATAAAAATGTACGCTAAAGGATATAAAGGATATACACTTGAAGAACCTTTATATCTTATGAGAGATGATAGAAATGCGGTATCGAGAAGAAAATTTAAGTATAGAGTGAACGAAAGTTATGTTGGTCATTTCGCAATTCAAACCTTAAAATTGTCGAAAGTAAATTATATATACACATTGAGACCGTTGCTGGTAGGGCTTTTACCGTCAGCACTTTACAATTACTTGCATAAGAGAAGAAATAATACGAAGGAGTCTGTAAAGAAATGATACCTAAAAAGATTCATTATTGTTGGTTTGGCAGAGGAGAAAAACCGAAGTTAGCTCAAAAGTGTATTGCTAGTTGGAAAAAATATTGTCCAGATTATGAAATTATTGAGTGGAATGAAAATAATTTCGATGTGAATATGAATGGTTATACAAAATGGTGTTATGAAAATAAAAAATATGCATTTTTGAGTGACTATGTTAGGCTTCTGGCTGTATATAAGAATGGTGGATTGTACTTTGATACGGATGTTGAATTGATTAGAAATACTGATTTTTTGTTAAATGATCAAGCATTTTTTGGATTTGAAACCGACGGTACGGAGGTTTCAAATCCAAAAAATGCGGATATAAATAGCGGCTTGGCCTACGGTTCGGTTGCGAGCGGTCTCGCCTTAAAGAGAATGCTTGACGAGTATGAGCCATTATTAGATGGAAAGCATGGGACAGTTATGTGTCCTCAATTAAATACACAGGCACTGGAAAAAATTGGACTAAAAAGAGATGGTTCTTATCAAAAATTTTCATGGGGTACAGTTTATCCAAAAGATTATTTTAATCCTTATGAAAGTACGACAGGAAGTTTGTGTATAACAAATAATACAGTGTCAATACACTGGTATATGGGAAGTTGCCTGTCAAAGTATCAGAAAATACGTTCCATAATAAGTAAGCCTTTACATAGAATATTTGGTGTGGACATTATGAGAAAACTAAGAAAATAAGGAATATGGAGACAAAAATGTTATTATCAATCTTTACTCCGACGTACAATAGAAGAAACAAATTAGAACAATTATATAGAAGTTTGAAAAATCAAATAGATGATGAATGTGAGTGGATAATTGTAGATGATGGTTCTACTGATGCTACAGAAAAGGTTATTTTACAATTCTGTAATGAAAGTGTTTGCAATATTCGATATATAAAGAAAGAGAATGGAGGAAAACATACTGCACATAATTTGGCGGTTGATATTGCAAAAGGAGATTACTTTATGTGTTTGGATTCTGACGATTTTTTACAGGATCAGGCAATTATCAAATTATTAAAGTTTATAAATACATGTGAGAATAATGAGGGCATCATTGCTTATAAATGTGACCAATCGGGAAAATTACTGAGTGATGAATTTCCATTAGTGGATCGAATTGACAACATATACATGCTTGAAAAGAAATATGAATGTCGAGGAGAGTTTACATTTGTTTTTCCTACTCATATTTTAAGAAATAATAAATTTCCAGTATATTCGGGAGAGAAATTTATCACAGAAAGTGTTTTATATGATAGGCTGGAGTTAAGAATGAAGTTATTTCCAGAAATAATGGAAGTGTGTGAGTATCAAGAAGAAGGTCTTTCAAATAATTTGAATAAAATAATGAAAAAGAATCCAGCAGGATATTGTCTGTATTTTATGCAAAAAATTGATATGCAGAATAATTTGAAAAAACGAATTGAAATGATTGGTAAATATTTGAGCTTTTGTTTGTTGTCAGGAAAAAAGAAAACTGTATATAAAGGAAAATATACTAGTTTGGTGATATGTTGTTATCCAATAGGAATTATTTTTTGGATTTATTACAAACTTGTACGTAAATTATAAAATCGTATAGTTTGGAAGGGATGGATATGAAATGAAGTCAATTATGTATACCCTGCTTATGACTATTTTATGGATATTGAATTTATTTAACGGTACAGGATTAGGAATGGTTTATCAAACTACAGAGAAAACCAGAAGTTTAATTTATATAGCAGCTATATTCATAATTATAATGAAGTGTAGGGAACATCATTTATGGGTAGATAAACAAGATTTTATTATATTTGGGGGAATGGCATTCATATTTATTGCCGTTTCTATGTTTAAAGGAAACGGGGCAATGGGATTGCACTATCTGACTGCATTTCTGTTAATATATTGTTTGAGCAAATTAAATGTATATGAAAAGACTGTTAAACTTACAGGATTAGTGTATGCGGCGATGGGATTAGGAGTTTTATACATATATGATTATGGATCAATTCTTTCTGGATGGAATGGAAATACAATTGGAATGACAGGCTTATATAGCTTTTTGTTTTTTTTGATCTCTTTTCATGATGTTAATTCTATTCGAAGCAAAGTTATCGTTGTGGCTTTAACATTGATATATATTTACTTAATAATACCAACAGATTCTAGATCATGTACATGGTTTGCTATTATTGCTGTTCTGTTTGCATTATCAATATTCCCAAGGAATATTATTTTAAAGACAGATAGTAGATTATATCTATGGCTTTTAATTCCGCTACTTGTTGCTTTAGTTGTAGTAATTATATCTCAGGGAACATATATGCAACAGTTGGATTTATGGAGTTTACAGAAATTTAAAAAACCTATTTTTAACGGAAGAGATGAGATATGGGAAAATGGGTTAAATGTTTTATTTAACAATCTGTTGTTTGGTAGGGGAAATTTGGAGGGAAATTGGCATAATTGTATTATAACGGTACTAACAGCGTATGGAATTATAGGGAGTACATTGTGGGTTATGGCATTTCAAAGAATTCTTTCAAGAGGAAGATTGTGGTTGAGGGATTCGATTGTTGTTGGATGCATAATTACATTCCTTATGATGTATATTCAACAATCTGTAGAATTAGGATTGATTTGTGAGGCACCTAATCTTCTTCCATATATAGTTTTAGGCGTAATGCTAGGGAGAATAAAGTATTTAAGAGAAAATAGTATTCAAGAAAATATGGGATTGTAATTATGGTAAAAATAAGTATTGTTATACCAATTTATAACGCCGAAGATCATTTGCAAAGATGTGTTGATTCAGTATTAAATCAGACGGAAAAGAATATTGAAATTATTCTTGTAGATGATGGATCAAAAGATAATAGTATAGAAATATGTAAAAATTATTTAAATCAAGATAAACGGGTTCAATTGATTCATCAAGAGAATTCAGGGGTTAGTGCTGCAAGAAATAGAGGGATTGAACAGGCGTGTGGAGAGTACATTGGGTTTATTGATTCTGATGATTGGATAGAGCCGAATATGTATGAATGCCTTTTAAGAGAGGCTAATCAAGCGTCAGCAGATATAGTTATATGTGATGCAAGAACTGTGTACGAGGATGGAAAAATCCAAGCTGATACGATAACACAGTTATCGGGGAATCAGATTTTGCAAAAATCTGAATTTACGCCATCTCTATTATTAGAGATGGCGGGTTCAGCTTGTCGTTGTATCTATAAAAACCATAGATACAACGACAAGCTGCAGAAGCAAAAAACGATTCTGTTTCCGCTTGGCGTAAAATTCTCTGAAGATCGAATTTTTAATTTATATGCCTTTGGACAAGCAAATAAGATTTGTTATATAAAAAAAGCATTCTATAATCGGTATATGAATGAAAAAAGCACGGTTCATCGTTTCCATCAGGATTATTTTGAAGCATGTAAAAAATCTATGGATGGCATTGAACAGGCTATTCGGTATGCTTGGGAAGATAATAATGAACTGCAAAAAGTGTATTTGAGTCAGTTCATTACTGGAGCGATAGGAGCTATCTGTAACTATTATTATAAGACTTCTACTTTGAGGGCAGCAGAAAGAAAAAAAATGGTAAAAGGATTATGTGAAGATAGTCAACTTAGAAATGCAATTGAAACTTATGGTGCAAATAGAAAGAGTCAGTGGATTTTGGATAGAAAGTATAGTTTATTGATTGCATATGCAATATTAGCAAACTGGAAACATGGGAGATAGAAATAATGGATAAAAATTAGAAAAAGGAGGCAGTAAGATGCCAAAAATAAGTGTTGTGATGCCGGCATATAATGCCGAAAAGTATATTGGAGAAGCTATTGAGAGTATTCTAAATCAGACCTTTAAAGACTTTGAATTCATCATCATTAATGATGGTTCAGTGGATCACACTAAGGAAATTATTCGAGAGTATAATGATCCGAGAATTGTTTTGCTGGAGAATGATAAAAACAGAGGTATTGTGTTGTCTTTGAATAAAGGATTGGATGCGGCAACTGGGAAGTATATCGCCAGAATGGATGCGGATGATATTGCATTAAAGAATCGTTTTGAGAGACAAGTAGAGTATTTAGATGAACATAAGGATATCGGTGTTTTGGGAACAGGGATATGTACTTTTGGTGAAAAAATTAAAGAACAGAAACGTGTTTTTACAACTAATGCGGAACAATTAAAAGCAGAATTACTTTTTAATTCGTGTATAGCACATCCGACAGTAATGATTCGAAAATCAGTTCTTCAAAAGTATAATTTAAAGTATAATACAGAATTCGCGGGAGCAGAAGATTATTGTTTGTGGTGGAATATAGCTAAGGTAAGTAAGATAGCAACATTACCAGATATTTTACTAGATTACAGAATACATGAGTCACAAATTACTAAAAAGAAAGATGTCCAATATTATAATATGATGGATAGTTTAATGGAAATCCGTTTCAAGGATATAGGTTATATTGGAACAAAAGAAGAAAAAGAAATGTTCATGAAGTATTGTTTGGGTGAATATGAGTCATATTCGGAAGACGGATTGAAAACATTTGTTGATTGTCTCGATCATATTAGAAAATTTAATGAGAAGAATACATATTTTAATCAAAAAAAATTGGTGAAAATATTTGAATTGGCGATTATCTATGCTTTAAATAATTCGGTGTTAAAAAAAGATGCGAGAAAAAGCATATATCAATATGCAGTAAAAGCAGGTATGTTTACGTGGTGTACGCGAATAAAAGTAAAATATCATAGAATGTACTGATTAAGGAAAAGAGTGAGTATTTGAAAAAAATAAAAAATGCGATTATTAAAATACGAGACAACCTAGAAAAAAGAAGATTAAGGAAAAGATTAAATTTAACGGATTTTACGATAATATCAAATAACTGTTGGGGAAGTTTTACTTATCAAAAATATGGTATTGAGTATAAATCACCAACAGTAGGATTATTTATATTAGGTCACGATTTTGTCAAATTATGTGCAGATTGGGAAAACTATTTTAAAAGTGAATTGGTATTTATTCCGTGGGAACAGGCAAGTTACCATTATGCGTTAGTTGAGGCAACTCCATATCCAGTAGCAAAGTTAGGTGATATAGAAGTTTATTTCATGCATTATCATTCAGAAGAAGAAGCTGCAGAGAAATGGTATCGGAGAATAAAAAGAATCAATCCAGATCATATGATATTTAAGTTATCGCAAAGAGAAGAATGTAGTAAAAAAGATATTGAAGATTTTGTAAAGCTGCCTTTAAAGCATAAAGTGTGTTTTTCATATGATAATGTTCCAGGCTCGATCTTAGTGCCAGAATTAAAAAATTTTGTTGGCGATGAAATGGAGATAGTTAATAGATATTTTGATGAAATAACTATTTTAAACGAGTAATATTGAAATGGCAGGAAAGGTAGTATCAATGTCAAAAGTAGCAATTATTATCCCGATTTATAATGTGGAAAAATATGTTAGAAAAACCATTGAATCAGCAGTTAATCAAACAGAAAAGGATATAGAAATTATTCTGGTGGATGATGGATCAAGGGATTCTAGTGGTAGAATTTGTGATGAGTACGCAGCTTGTGATAGTAGAATAAAAGTTATACATAAAGAAAATGGAGGCTTATCTTCATCAAGGAATGCAGGAACTCGATTAGCAAAAAGTGAATATGTCATGTATTTGGATGGTGATGATTATTTAGCAGAAAATTCAGTAGAACGTCTTTTGTATATTATGAAAAAATATCCATGTGACTTTGTTCAGTTCCGATATGAAGAAGTAACGGGAAGTAAAAAAAATGATGAGAAAGTAAGAGATTCACATATTTATCAAGGACAATCATCGAAAGAATTATTTGAAAATTTATATTATTTAGGTGGAGTAGCTGCGTCAGGTGCAACAAAATTTGTACGGCGAGAGTTGATGTTGGAAGTGCCGTTTGTATCAATACGACATGAAGATGAAATGTGGTGTACACAAGCATTCCAAAAACCATTGACAGTAACTTATATTCCGGATATTTTATACTTTTATGTAATGCGACAGAACAGTATTATTCACAGTAGTTTTAGTGAAAACAAATTAGATGTTTTTAGAGTTATTGAAGAACGAATTCATACACTTGAAAGATTGAAATTGGATTACTTGATACATATTGAGTACGAAAGAATGTTTAAATCTATTGTTGGGTTATATTGTGAAGCAGTAGAGGTCAATGATAAAAAAGCTTTGGAGAGAATAAAGAAACAGTTTATGAAAAATAAAAAACAAATACATAAATATGCAAATCTATCGATGAAATTTAATATAATTTTTAAACTGATGAGCTTGAACTATAGTTTTGTTAAAATATATGGTATTTACCGGGGGATAAAATAAAATGGAAGTAAATAATAAACACGCATATTTAATTATGGCACATCAGAATTTTGAGCAACTAGCCATTTTGCTTGAATTATTAGATGATATTAGGAATGATATTTTTATTCATGTCGATAAAAAAGTAAAAACATTCGACAAAGAAAAACTGAAAAATAGTTGTAAATTTTCTAAGGTGATTTTTACAAAGAAAAGAATAAATATTAAATGGGGAGGGGCACAACAAATCTATACTGAAATGCTTTTATTTGAAGTGGCTTCAAAATATAATTATTCACGATATCATTTAATATCTGGAGTTGATTTACCTTTGAAATCACAAAAAGAAATATTTGATTTTTGTAATATGCATATGAATAAAGAGTTTATTCATATTTCTGACAAAACAAATGTATGGGATATTCAGCGGATGTCTTTTTATAATTTTCCACATCATTGGTTGTTAGGAAAACAAATTGATAGTTTATTTTGGATTATGCAATCGAAATTAAAAATAAATCGTTTCAAAAAATACAATATGGTATTTAAAAAAGGTGGAAATTGGTGTTCTCTAACAAATGAAGCAGTTACATATCTTTTGAAAAATAAAAAAGTAATTTTTAAAATGTGTAAATTAACATGTTGTGCGGATGAGTGTTATAAACAATGTTTGCTCTATAATCAAGAGTATTTTAGAGAGCGGATTTATATTGATGAAAACGGAAAAACAAATGATTTAAGAGAGATTGATTGGACTAATTGTGTGAAAAATCCACATATTTATACAATTCAAGATTGGGAAAAACTCAATGAATCAAAAAAATTCTTTGCTCGAAAATTTGATATAAATAAGGACCCAGATGTGATTTTTAAAATTTATAATCAATTGAAAATTGATTAAGGCAAAATTCAAAGGTGAAAAATATGAAGGATTGTATAGAAAGTGAATGAATTAATACAAGGGAATTAGAAATATGTAATATGGAAGGAGCATAGTTAGTGCAGAAATATAAAACAAAGAAAGTGTCTGAAAGAAATAAGGTGTTTTTAAATATGTTTGCCAATGTGCTTTCGTTTGTAGTGAGTCTTGTAATAAGTTTTTTTTTGACGCCTTATATAACAAGTAGTGTTGGAACAGAAGCATATGGTCTAGTAGGGTTAGCGAATAGTTTCGTAAATTATATACAAGTCATTACGGCTGCACTAAATTCTATGGCAAGTCGATTTATAATTATTGAATTACATAAAAAAAAATCAGAAGAAGCAAATAAATATTTTAGCTCTGTGCTTATGGCAAATACATTTTTTGCTATAGTTTTATTGATTCCAGCAATATGGCTGATTGTTAATATTAGTATTTTGAATGTTAGTTCTGAGTTATTATTTGATGCACGTATGACGTTTTCCATTATATTTATAAATTTTGCAATAAGTTTAATAGGAGCATTTTGGGGGATTGTTTTATATGCAAAAAATATATTGTGGAAAGGAGCATTTAGAACACTTGAGTCAAATATAATTCGTATTTTTATTATTATTATATTTTTCTCTGTAGTAGGGAAAAGGATATATTTTGTTGTGCTTGCTACAGTTATAGCGGGAATATATGTTCTTGCATTTAATTTTTATTATACAAAAAGGTATTTACCGGAACTTAAAATTAAAAAACAGTATTTTTCCTTTAATGCTATCAAAGAGTTAGTTGCAGCTGGAATATGGAATTCAATTACTAAACTGAGTCAGATATTATTAGATGGTCTGGATTTACTTTTGAGCAATATTTTTGTTAGTGGATTAATGACAGGAAATGTATCCATTGCAAAGACGATTCCGGGGTTATTTACATCATTTATTGCATTACTATCAGACTCATTTTATCCAGAATTCTTGGAAAATTATTCCAAAAACAGAAAGGAAGAATTGTTAATTAATATAAAGCAGTCTATTAACATTCTGTCGATGATTTCAGGAATTTGCTTATCATTATTGCTTATCTATGCAAAAGATTTTTATTTATTGTGGTTGCCAGATAATAATGCAGATATGTTGAGAAATTTAACTATTTTAGGATCCGGAACTGTAATGGTAAGTAGTTGTATATATTCACTATTTTCAATTTTCAGTTTGACAAACAAAGTGAGAATTAACTCAATTGCATTATTGGTAACAGGAGTTTTAAGCACTGCAACGACATTTTTCTGTTTGAAATTCACCAATTTGGGTGTATATGCAATAGTAGGAGTCAGTTCTATATTCGGTATTATTCGTAATTTAACATTTACGCCAATATACGCAGCGAAGAGCTTGAATTTTAATATTTGGACATTTTATCCTGTTATATTAAAAAATTTGCTTAATATTTGCTTGTTAATGGTTATTAATAGTATAGTAAAACATATTATTGTTCCGGAATCATGGATGTTATTAGTGTTAAATGGGATTATTGATGTTGGGATTGGAAGTATAATTACACTTCTTATTATGTTTAATAAAGAACAAAGAACAAGATTTTTGAAAAAAGTTTTGAAAAGAAAATAAGCGACATGGAGAAATTGGTATATGAAGGACAGACATGCATATTTGATAATGACACATGGAAATTTTGAAATTTTAAAATTACAGTTGGAGATGCTTGATGATTCAAGAAATGATATTTACATTCATGTGGATAAAAAGGTGAAAAATTTTGATTTTCTCTTTTTTCGTACATATGTAAAAAAAGCACATATAGAATTCACAAAGAAACGTATCAATGTTAGGTGGGGGGGACAGACACTGGTATTAGCGGAACTTCTTTTGTTTAAGGAAGCTTCTACAATAGAACATTGTTATTATCATTTGATATCAGGAGTAGATATTCCTTTGCATAGTCAAGATTACATTCATAATTTTTTTAGGGAAGACAGAAATTATATTATTTGTCGTAAGGAAGAAGAATTAAATATTTGGGATTATCAACGGTTAAGCAGATTTCATTTCCCTAGTTGGATTGATGTAAGGATTCTTGGACGTATCAATATTCTTCAAGAAAAATTTAACGTAGATAGACTTAAAAAATATAATTTTGAGTTTACAAGGGGATATGAGTGGTGCTCATTGACACATGAAGCGGTTAGATATTTGATATCAAAAGAAAAATTCATTGTTAAAATAACAAGACGTTCTAGCTGTGCAGATGAAGTATATAAACAACTACTGCTATATAATTCGGAATATAAAGAAACAATTTATAAAGATGAAAACGGAGATACAGATGATTTGAGATTGGTGGACTGGAAAAGAAAAGTTCAAGATTCTCCGCATATTTTTACATCTGATGATTATGATATGATTGTAAATTCAAAAAAACTATTTGCAAGAAAATTTGATGAAAAAACAGATATAAATATTGTAATACAATTACATGACAGGATATGTGAAGAACAAAAGGTGAAAGGGCATTTATAAATGAAGATTGGAATAGTGACAATTTATGAATCTATAACTAATTTAGGTTCGTTCTTGCAAGGGTATGCAATGAAAATAGTATTAGAAGAAATGGGACATGAAGTTTTTTTTGTCCAAAAAGAAACTACTCTGCATTCTATTAAAAAATGTGTATTTAAAATCAATCCTAAGCGGGAATTTTTATTACGATGTAAAAAAGCGAGTTATTTCTATAAAGATGTAAAAAAGCTTCGCCTTATTCAACCGAATGATATTGAAAAATATGGTATTGATATTTTACTGTATGGTAGTGATGAAATTTGGAATTTGGACAATTCTTATTTTAATGATGAGTTGTTTTGGGGGAGTAAACAACAAACGGTTAAAAAGATTGCTTATGCGATTAGTATTGGTGCAATGAGCGAAGATACAATTGCAAAAAATCAAGAAATTTGTTCTTCTATTAAGGATTTTCAAGAGATTTTGGTACGAGATAAGCGAACATATGAATTTGTACACAAACAAATTGGAAAAGAATCACAGTTTGTTTGCGATCCTACAATATTAGCACCATTGAATAAATATATAGTAAATTGTTCCACTCCTAAAGAACCATATTTATTAGTTTACACTTATGGTGTAGATAAGCCATTGGAAAACAGGATTGTGCATTTCGCTAGAGAAAATAACTTAAAAATTGTATCCCCTTGTTTTTGGCATTTGTGGGCAGATTGTGTAGTAGAGTGTTCAGCATTAGAATTTAGTGGACTTGTGGCAAATGCTAATTATGTATTTACCTCTACGTTTCATGGCACAATTTTTGCTCTATTGAATCATAAGCAATGTTGTATCTTCCCTTATCGTGAAAAGGTGACAGATGTAGTGGCTAGATTAGGAGAAACTCAACGTTTAATAAATGCAGATTGTAGTAGCAAAGATTTTGGAAAAATAATGAATATCCCATTTGACACACGACAATTTGAAGAGCGAATTATTAGAATAAGAGAAAAATCCATGGCACTATTAAAGGAGGCTCTACAATGATTTCCAGAATAAAAAATTTTATAAGAAGAAATACGAAATATGGTAAAAGTAGATACCTGAATTTTTTGCATCGGTATGATATGAAACAATTTTTGGAGTATTCATGCATGAACGAAAATGAACACGAACAGCTTGCGACAAAAATAAGAATTCTGGTTCATGCAATTGAGAAAGGAATGTCATTGCCATCTTGTAGACCAGGGTTTGGTAAAGAGAAAGTAAGTATTTTAATTTCATATTGTAATGAATATAAGAAGATGGGGAATATACAAGATCCGCAAGCCTTAGAGATGGGGAGTGCAATTATAAATGCTTATATTAAGTTCCAACAGGCACATGGAGAATCGGTAGACTTTATTCCGCAGCAGTTTTTAGATGGTACTAAAAATTCTAATTGTATGCTAGCTGGAATCTTGGAAGTTCCCGCAAAAGAAAAAACAAATTTTGAGATGATTGCGAAAGGGCGCCATAGTTCCCGTTGTTATTCTGAACGAAGTGTTTCAGTTGAACTTGTGCGAAGCGCTGTTCAGTTGGCACAGACAGCACCTAGTGCTTGTAATAGACAAGCGACACGTATTTATGCATGTACGAACCGTGAGAAAATTATGAAAATTATTGCATTACATGGTGGGATGAGGGGATTTGATATACCGGGAGCTATTTTTGTAATAACAGGTGATTTGAGATTGTATCAAAATGAATATGAGAGAAACACACTGTTTGTGGATGGCGGTATTTTTTTGATGAACTTATTATATGCGTTAGATTCATTAGGTTTGGTTGCATGTCCATTAATTTGGGGTTCTGAGCCTTCGGATGATAAAAAGTTATCGGAAATATTGAATATTAAACCTCACGAAAAAATTGTAGCATGGATAAGTGCAGGATATTGTCCGGGAAAAGCATTTAAAGCAGCCATATCGAGCAAAAGAGATTTGAACACAATTTTGCGTATTATTGAGTGATTTAAATGTCGGCTTAGTTGTAAGTGTGATATAAAAAGTGGAGTAAAATGCTCTATCAGAAATGCCTACAATATGCCAAAGAAGACTAATGGAACCTGAAGAAACAATTTGGAGTAGCAGGTGTTTTTACTTATATGGAATTGAACTATCAATAAAAATTGTGGTTGAGATAATAATTCTTAAAAGAGCAGTATCTTGAGAAGAGTTCTGATGTGTGGGTTTAAAATTTGGAACAACAAGCAATAAAAAAATGATAAAATAATTAGAACGATTCTATTCGTGTGGTTGATAATGTTCTCATTCATTTTTTTAGATATATTTGTGTCTCAAAAATATGTTCGAGTGACACAATATAAATATGAGAATTTGAAAATAAAGAATAACTTCAAAATTGTTCATTTGACAGATTTACATAATTATCAGTTCGGAGTTAGGAATAGTCAGCTGATCAAAAAAAAAGAAAATCAAGAACCGGATGTAATATTTATGACAGGTGACATGTTAAATGAAAATGAGGACACAGGTATTTTGCAAAATCTCATTCAGCAGTTGAAAGCTATAGCACCGGTTTATGCATCGCTTGGAAACCATGAAATCAATTATATGAGATATTCCGGGAAAGATACTTTTATTACATCAATGGAACAGGCAGGAGCGGTAGTTATGGATAAGCAATATATTGATATTGAAATCAAGGGCGAGAAAGTGCGAATTGGTGGAATTTATGGATATGTTTTATCACCGGACAAGGTAAAAGGTGAGGAACAGTTCTTTATGGAAGAATTTCAGGATACTGATCGATTTAAAATTTTATTAAGTCATATGCCAAAAGGACTTCTTCTTTGGAAAAGTATGGAGTATTGGGATGTTGATCTTGTTTTTAGCGGTCATGTTCATGGTGGTCAAGTGCGATTACCGTTTGTGGGAGGATTGTATGATCCGGAGGAAGGATATTTTCCGACCTATACAAAGGGAATGTTTGAATGTGGAAAGGGAACGATGATTTTGTCAGCAGGTCTAGGGAGTTCACAAGGAATTCCTAGAATCAATAATTTACCGGAAGTGGTTGTGTGTGAAGTCAAGAAGAAATGAGGGTTAGTCCCAGGAATTATGTAAGCGATGAATAATCCACCATCCATATGGAGAACATTTAATGAGAGTAGCTGAAAATCGACTTATTTTCCAGGAGGAAATTACATATGACGATCATCGTAACCGGTGGAGCCGGATTTATAGGAAGCAACTTTATATTTCATATGCTGGACAAGTATCCTGACTACAGGATCGTTTGCCTGGATAAGCTGACATATGCGGGCAATCTGTCTACGCTTGCACCGGTAATGGATCATCCTAAATTCCGTTTTGTTAAGGCAGATATTTGTGACAGAGAGGCAGTTAATCAGTTGTTTGAGGAAGAGCAGCCTGATATCATAGTAAATTTTGCTGCGGAAAGTCATGTGGATCGTTCCATTGAAAATCCGGGGATTTTCCTTGAGACAAATATCATGGGAACGGCTGTCTTGATGGATGCCTGCAGAAAATATGGTATCACGAGATATCATCAGGTATCCACAGATGAGGTATATGGAGATCTGCCATTGGATCGCCCGGATCTTTTCTTTACAGAAGAGACTCCGATCCACACCAGTTCTCCCTACAGCAGTTCTAAAGCATCGGCAGATCTTCTGGTGCTGGCATATTACAGAACCTATGGACTGCCTGTGACGATCAGCCGTTGTTCCAATAACTATGGCCCATATCACTTCCCGGAGAAATTGATTCCGCTTATGATTGCAAATGCACTGGCAGATAAACCACTTCCGGTTTATGGAGAAGGTCTGAATGTGAGAGACTGGCTGTATGTAGAAGATCATTGCAGGGCAATAGACCTGATCATTCACAAAGGCAGAGTGGGAGAGGTTTATAATGTTGGCGGTCACAATGAGATGCGGAATATTGACATTGTAAAGATGATCTGCAAAGAGCTTGGCAAACCGGAAAGCCTGATCACTTATGTTGCAGACCGCAAAGGTCATGATATGCGATATGCGATCGACCCGACAAAGATCTATAATGAACTTGGCTGGCTGCCGGAGACAAAATTTGAAGATGGTATTAAGAAGACGATCCGATGGTATCTGGAGCATCGTGATTGGTGGGAAAAGATTATCAATGGAGAGTATCAGGAATATTCACCAACATCATTTTAATATTGAGGAGCGATATGAAAAAGGTAATTAAGAGAATTTTTCTGGGAGTTTTTGCTTTGGTGATCTTTGCCCTGGGAGCAGGGATCATACCGTCTTATTACTCCCTTGAGGTTTCAGATTATGAGTTTGAAAACGAGAAAATTCAGGAATCAGTGAAGCTGGTACAGCTTTCAGATATTCATAATGCAGAGTTTGGAAAAGAAAACCAACGACTGTTAAAGAAACTAAAGGAGTGTGAACCGGATCTGATCTTTATCACGGGAGATCTGATTAATTCGGATGAAAATGAGATTAGTCCGATGTTAGATTTGGTAAAAAAATTACGGGAGATTGCACCAATCTATTTTTCCTTGGGAAACCATGAGATAGAATATGAAAAGCGTACGGGAATTGATCTTACAGAAAAGTTGGAGAAAGCCGGGGCAAAGGTGTTAGAAGAAAAATTTGTCGATGTGACTGTCAAAGGACAAAAATTCAGGATTGGTGGACTGTATACGGTGTATATACCGGAAGATTATGAAGTACATGAATGGGGTAATGCAAAAGAACAGGCAGAGTTTTTAAAGGAAATGGAAGATACAGAGCGATATAAAATCCTGTTGTCCCATATTCCAAATACGTGGATGTATTACGATACTGCGGCAACTTTTGATCTTGATCTGATTTTTACGGGGCATGTGCATGGTGGACAGGCAATCCTTCCTTTTGTTGGAGGTCTTTACGCACCGGATATGGGGTATTTCCCGGGAAGATTATCAGGTGTCTATGAGAAAGGGCATACGCAGGTGATTTTGTCGAGAGGATTAGGAAGTAATACAGAAGTAATTCCACGATTTAATAATATTCCTGAAATTGTAGAGGTGGAACTGAAATGAATAAGAGTGTCTATTTATATGAACTGGATTCTGTAAGAAATTCAAAAGAAGAGATTCAATATGCACAGGAACAGATGTTCCGGGAAATTATACTGAATGGGAACCAGGTGATCCTGACCATGAATCAGTTAGCGGATTCTCGTGCATTTCTTGCTGCGATTGAAAATGAAAATACATTTGAACCATTTTTTGAGTTATGTCAGATGGGGGTGATCCGAATTTCGCAGTATGGGACGTTGCGTACTCCGTCGCAATATTTTCAGGGAAAGATAGAAGAATTTCTGACGAAGGCAGAGAAAACCGAGTCTGAAAAGAGTGCATTTATTTACTCAGGGGTTCCCGTTGCACATGATGATGCTGTGATGCTGAGACAGTTGTTGAAAGCATTGCGTTATAGTGACCCGGAGTGTCTGAGGGAATTATCTGGTTATAATAATGAAGAAAATTATAGTGAAGAAAAGATAGAATATTTGATCCGCTATGTGAAGACGTTGCTGGCATTGAGTGTCAATGCATTTTCATTGAATCCACCTAAAAAGGTAAAGCAAAAGAAACTGACAGAATATCTTCATGAAATTGCATATCCGCTTACTGATCAGGATACAGTAGAAATTCTGAAAAGAGTTGAGGAAGATTTGAGTTTACAGAATCGTCAGGAATATCGGAGTGCCTGGCATATTTATCTCCACGAAAATGAGAAAGGAGAAAAGGCAGAATATGCAGAAGCGGTGCTCGATCTATGTTATAATCTTACAATGGAAGACAGTATTTATGGAATTTCCAGGCATTATGATCCGAAAGATATAGAATCCTGCCGTGAATGGTTCAAAAGCAAATTGAAGGATTACTGGGAGAAGGAGATTGCTCCGAGCCATGTTTTTCCTGCAAAGGATAGTACAACGTGGGAACTTTATCAAGGAAAACTCCCGGACTGGAGTTGTGCGATTCGGATTTTGCAGATGAAAAATGTGCAGGAAACGTTGGAACTGAAACCGGCTCTTGAAAATGAAAAATTACAGACGGGAAGCTGTTATGAAGTGGGGATGGAGAAAGAGCTGAAAGAGTGGGATAAAAGTATACATAAAGGAATAAAAAGAAATATCATAGATGCACTAATTGGGGTGGTGATCTTTGTAGGAATTGAGCTGGGAATGAACTATCTACAGGATATTGTGTCTGTAGAAGAGGAGCTTTCATTGGCTGCGACCATAGGATGGGCGGTCTTGCAGGTGATAGCTTTTGGTATTCTGAGTTCGGGGATTTCGGGTATGATATCTCGTTGGTGGACAAGTTGTGATATTTTAGACAGTATTGAGGAATTGACAAGAACGTGGGCAGATCTGAAAATCGTAAGAAAATGTCGGGAACGCCTGAAAGTTGAAAAAGGCTGAAATAAAAAATGAAAACCTGCTCACAAGCAGTTGGTAAGAAATAGGGATGAAAGGGAATGGAAATAAAAGGAACAGAAATGGATTCGATTGAAAAATATCTGGAATTAAGTCGGATGTGTACGGAACTTTTTGCCCAGTCTGAGGAACTTCCGCTGGTACTTGACCCGAAGGAACTGTATGCATTTGCACAAAAAAGTGGCAGAAAAATCGGAATTGTATACGAGAGCCGTTACCATTTAATGGTTGTGGATGTTGTGCGTGCAAAAAATGGAAGTCTGTTTGCATATGAAAGACTGATGAACCGCGTTATGAGAGGTGCGGTTGTTATCGTTCCATATTATAATGGAAAGTATATTTTACTGCGGCAGTATCGTCATGCTCTCAGGGAATATCAGTACGGTTTCCCAAGAGGTTTTGGAGAAGAAGGAATTTCTGCAAAGGAGAATGCGGGAAAAGAATTATGGGAAGAACTTGGTGTGCAAGCAGAAAAATGGAAAAGTTTCGGAAAAATTGTGCCGGACAGTGGTGCAATGAGTTCAAAGGCAGATGTATTTCTGGCAGAGTTGAATGAAGCTCCACAGGTGATACAGGAAGAAGAAATAGTAGGACATATTGCATTGGATTGGGAGCAGTTGGGCGAATGGATCCGGGATGGAAAAATTACGGACGGTTTTACTCTGGCAGCATATGCAAAGATGAGTTTACAGAAATAATGAGGATAGAAAAGTGGAAAAGACAGTACAAAATCTGCTGCAATGTCTGCGAAATGTGATCTGTGGAGAAGATGTTCCGCTGATTGCAATGTCGGAGACAGAGCAGGAAAAATTTTATCAGATGAGTCTGGCTCAGGATATGGCACATTTGATCTCAGCAGCAGTTGGAAATGGTGAGAACCATATCATATCAGAGAAGTATCGGAAGAAGTTTCGGCAGCAGGAAAATCTGGCAATCTATCGGTATACGTGTCAGGAGTTGGCATTGGAAGAGATTCGAACTGTTTTTGAGCAGCAGAAGATTTTTTTCCTTCCTTTAAAAGGAGCGGTGATCCGGGATTTTTATCCGGAAGCATGGATGAGGACAAGCAGTGATATTGACATTTTGATCAGAGATGAGGACTATGAAAAGGCAAAGAAATTTCTGACAGAAGAATGTGGATTTTTGTATGAGTCAAAAGATAAGAAAAATGCAAATTTCTACAGGGATGAACATGTGCATCTGGAGTTGCATTTAAATCTTATCAAAGACGGGCAGGCGGTAGAATTTTCCCCGGAGTATATCTGGACGCATGTAGAAAGAACGGGATATGAGTGCAGGATGTCAGATGCAGATTTCTATGCATTTCATCTGGAGCATATGAAGCAGCATTTTACGACAGGTGGTTGTGGAATCCGTTTCTTCCTGGATCTCTGGATCTTGAATCATTCTGTGAAAGATAAGCAGGAGAAAAAAAGAGAGGAAAAACTGGAACGTTGTGGACTGACAGAATTTGAATATGCAGTCAGATCGGTGACAGAAGTCTGGTTCGGAAAGGCAGAGCATACAGAATTAACGCATCAGGTGGAACGGTTTATTCTGGCTGGCGGAGGTGTATATGGAAGTGTTGAAAACTGGGCAATTGTGCAGAAAGTTCGGAATCAGGGGAAATTGAAAAGTGTCATACGCAGAATATGGCTTCCGTATGAAGAATTATGTTGGTCCTATCCGTCGTTAGAGGGGAAAAGATATATTCAGCCGTATTATGAGGCGAAGAGATTCTTTAAGATGATCGCAGATGGACGCTGGAATCGGAGTGTGCAGGAACTGAAGGCGAATGCGAAGGGACAAGAATTGAGTGATGTTGAAGGCATGATGAAGAAATTGGGGTTAAGATAATAGAAAGTGAGATTTCACTAGAAGCTCTTTTAGAGATTAGGTATAGTTAATAGTAATAGGTTTCGGTAAATAAAGGGAAGAGGGGGGAGAAAATGGTCGATCTGCATATGCATATTTTGCCAGGACTGGACGATGGTGCCAGTTCGATGGAAGAATCGATACGGATGGCACGTCAGGCAGCAGCAGGCGGAGTGAATTATATTGCAGCTTCTTCTCATGGAAATTATTATGACTATACGGTACAGGAGTATGTAAGAAAGTTTCGTTTGCTTCAGAAAGAGTTGAATCGGCAGCAGATTCCGGTAAAAATTTTCCCATCTATGGAGATTTTTATGAACGAAAGGGCAATGCAACTGATCCGGGATCGGGAGATTCTTTTTATTAATCATACAAGGTATCTGATGATTGAATTTGACTTTCGGGAATCGCCTGAAAGAGTTTGCAGAATGGTTGCGGACTTACAACAAATGAAGTATAATATCATATTGGCACACCCTGAAAGATACACCTTTATTCAGGAGGATCCGGAACTGGCATATTATCTGGCAGAAAGAGGTTGTGTGCTGCAGGTGAATAAGGGAAGTGTTCTGGGGGAATTTGGAAAGAAATGCAGAGAGATGGCGATCCGGATGATGGATGACGGGATTGTACAGGTGATTGCGTCGGATGCACATGACAGTCTGCATCGGACACCTCAGATGGATGAGCTGATCCATTATCTGGAGCAGAGGTATACTTCCATGGAGATAAAAATGTGGCTGTCGGAAAATCCGAGCAGGATATTAAAAGGAAATCCGACGATCCGGTTAAGATAAAGTGAAGGAGTTAAAGGATGAAAGAAAGTAAGATTGTTGCATTGGCACTCTGTGCAGCTTCTCTGGTTGGTGGAGGGGCTTATGCCTTTATATCCGCATACCAGAAGGATACTACACCGCCGGTATTAAGTGCAGAAAAGGCCGAAGTGACAGCATCAATCGAGGCAACAGATGAGGAACTCAAGAACGGTGTGGTTGCAGTGGATAAAAAGGATGGCAATGTATCTGGGAGTGTGATGATTGATAATATCAAAAAGAAAGAAGATGGAAGCGGTGATTTTGATATTACTTATGTAGGGTTCGACCATTCCAGTAATCTAGGAAAGCTGACGCGGACCCTTCATTATACAGATTATGAATCACCGAAATTTGAATTATCAGATGCTTTGAGGTTTCCGGCGGGCAAGCAGACTAATCTTTTGTCCTATTTTTCAGCAACAGATTGTATTGACGGGAATATTACTCCTTTTATTTCGATCGGTGGAGATACAGCGGTTCTTGATAAGAAGCCGCAGCAGGGATTTTATGATTGCACAGTGAGTGTGACAAACAGTGTAGGCGATACAGTAACACTTCCGATTCAGGTGGAGGTATACGATGGAAATGCGGCACGTCCGCAGATCAATCTGAGTTCCTATCTGGTGTATCTGCAGGCGGGATCTGAGTTTGATCCTAATAGTTATCTGACTCAGATCAAAGAATACGATAAGGTAAAGCAGGTTGTATTTTCGGAGAATGTGGCAGATCCGGATAATCAGATCTCAATTACGCAGATCTACGTTGAGTCAGGAGTAGATATCTATACACCGGGAGTTTATACAGTAAGTTATCTTTATACGTCACCGGCCAGCGGTTTGGATTGTACCGCAAAACTGATTGTGGTTGTTGAGTGAGGGGAGGAAATATGATTCAGGAAGGTTATAAGAGTCAGAGTTTAGATTCACAGATTGATCTGAGATATATTTTCAGAACCCTTAAGAAAAATGCGGTTTTTATTTTGATGTGTGTGTGTTTGACGGGAATGTTTTCCTATGTGATTCTGGATCACAGCCTGAAGGATACTTATACAGTGAGTGTGAACCTGTGTGTAATTCCGAGGGATAATACGAGCGAAAAACTTGCTGAGACGAATATAGAGAATGCACTTGAGAGAAGTGTGAATGTTCTGAACAGTGATACGATGAGAGATCAGATCATGAAAGCTTCCGGTAGCAGTCGTGTAAAGGGAAACCTGAGTGCGTCAGTTGTTGCCGATACAAATATTATCAGAATGAGTGCGTCGGGAACGAATGCGGAGAGTGCTTATAAACTGCTGAAAGGAGCATTGCAGCAGTATCCGGAGCTTTCGGATTATTTTGAATCAGGGTATGTATTGCAGCCATTGAGCAGTATTTCAGCGAATAATGTGCAGAAGACAGAAAAAGCAACTTTAAGATATTCGTTGCTTTTGATTTTGCTGGTGCTGGCAGGAGGCATTGGAGCAACTGTATGCTTATGTATTTTTACAGATAAGATTCACAGTATGGAGCAGGCAAAGCGTCTGCTGGATATTCCGATGATCGGTTCTTTGGATTATGTAAAAAAGAAGTCGGGGCAGAAAGCACTGCTGATCTCAGACCAGGATACGGATCATGTGTATGAAGAAGCAGTAGACCGGATTGTAACATCGATCAGATCAGAGATGTCGGCAGAAGGTTATAAGACTTTAATGGTTGGAAGTATTAAAGAAAATGATGGCAAGAGTACAGTGACAGCTAATATTGCCCTGAATCTTGCACGAAGAGGAAAGAAAGTAGTTTTGGTTGACTGTGATATGCGGCATCCGTCCCTGGCAAAGATTTTTGATGCAACGGTAGATCCAAAAGAGCAGTTTTCTGAATATCTGCTTGGAAAATGTGAACTGGATCAAGTGCTGAAGCAGACGGAAGTGCAGGCACATCCGATGGATTGTATCTGGCAAAAAAAGGCGGTCGCAAAGCCGTATCGTCTGTTAGGATCAGAGCGGTTTATTTCGCTGATCAATCAGTTGAAAGAGCAGTTTGATTATGTTGTTATGGACACTCCGCCATTGGAACTGATCCGTGATGCTGAGATCATATCAGAGACAGCAGATGCGATGTTGATGGTCATGCGTCAGGATGAGGTGCATGCAGTCGCTGTCAATGATACGGTGGATCTGTTGGAAGAAAATGGTGTGACAGTGATTGGCGGTGTACTGAACATGACAAAGGGAGAACGTGATACCAGTAAAGACCGGGATGGTTACAGGAAGTATTATAATGAAAATGCAAAAATAGAAAATGCAGGGGAGTAAGCAGATGCAGACAGAGGAACAAAGGAATATTACAGAAGCAGAAGAGATGGAAAAGATAGATCTTGTGAGCTGGCTGCAGGATTACCTGAGCTGCCTGAAAAAGTTCTGGCTGCAGTTTTTGCTGATCTTTGTGATCGTGGCAGGAATTGTTGTATCTTATTTTGAATTTACTTATGAACCGGTTTATTCTGCAAAGATTACATATGCGGCATCAGGAACCGAATATATGACAGTCAATTCCGCGGTTGCGAAGCGGCTGAGCAAGAGTATACCGGTACTGACTGCGAATGATGAGTTTAAAAAGGATCTTCTTTCAGCGGTGGATGGGGAAGTATCTGGAGGATTTTCAATTGTTTCAAGCAATACGGATGAATCCAATTTCTTTTCTGTAACAATATCAACGAATGATTATGAAAGTGTAAATCCGCTGCTTGAGGCATTTCAGAAAGTTTATCCGAAATGGGTCTCTAAGACAACCGGAACGGTGGAACTGCAGATTGTAGATAAGACGGCATCTTCCGGCAGACCTGTAAATGTCAATTCGCTGGCAGCAATTTTTGCAAAAGGATTTCTGGCGGGACTGGTGGTATGCTTTGCATTGGCTACCGTGTATCTTCTTAGTGTAAGGACAGTACGAAAAGAGAGTGATATGAAGCGGATCACTTCTGCGAGATGTATCAATTGCATTCCGGAAGTTGTACCGAAGAAGCGTTCTAATAATAAAAAATTAAAGCTTTTGATCACAAATAAGAGAATTGACTGGGGATTTAAGCAGTCAATTCTGATGATCCAGTCAAGATTGCAGCAGATCATGAGACGTACAGGTGATAAGGTCCTGCTGATTACGAGTACGATCCCTGCAGAAGGAAAGACAATGACTTCTGTGAATATGGCACTTGCATTTGCACAGGAAGGGATGAAAGTTGCATTGCTTGACGGTGATCTGAGAAAACCGTCCGTAAGTGAACTGATGAAGCTCCCGGAAGGACCAGGATTGACAGAATATTTCAGAGGTGAAAGTACGCCGGAGGAGATTCAGGTCGTGAAGGACGGGGTAACATTTTTCCGTGCAGGTCAGAAAAAGGGAAAGGTTTCAGGACTGATCGATGAGGAAAAAATGAACAGTCTGTTGGAAAAATTAAGAAAAGAATATGATGTGATCCTGATGGATGCGGCTCCTTCTTATGTATTTTCGGATGCGATGATCCTGTCATCCTATGCAGATAAAGTTTTGTATGTAGTAAGAGTTGATAAGGCAGATGCAAAAGAGATCCGGGTGGGAATGAATTCTTTTGAAGAAAAAGAGAAGCTGATTGGTTATGTGATCAACCGTGATACGGGCGGATATATTTCTCAGAGCGGATATGGCTATGGAAGATATGGTAAATATCAGAAATACAGAAAATATGCAGAACTGGATGAAGAAACGATGAATACCGAAGATACATTGTAAAAGTATCTGGCGAAGAGCCTCGGTTTTCAGGAAGTACGAGGGAGTAGATAAATGAATGAAGTGAGCAGTATAGGGAAATTCCTTGAGCCGTTATCGGAGGCATATGCTCATATTCCGTTTGAAGGATATGGGATTGCCGGGATTTTGAGCATCGTTTTACTGGCATTTTATGGAATTGTGATTTCAAGATTGAAGATTACGGAAAGAAGGAAGATTCTGGTCAGAAGAGTCTGTGCATGGTGCGTGATTGTTTTGTATAGTGGAACGGTTCTCATCTGTAATTCTTTTTATGGATTTTTGTTCCTGCCGGTCGGAATCCTTTTTGCATGGCAGTGTATTGGGAAAAAGATGATTTTTAAAGCAGCCGGAGCGGCGGTGATGCTGAGTCTGTGTACGCAGACCGTACAGATGGTATTGTTGGAAGGAATGTTTGATATCAGGCATTTTCTACTGAATATTCCCTGGACGTTGATTGGAGCGGCATCTGTAGTATTATGGCGGCTGCTTGCAAAGAAGAATAAGCCGGTTCGTTATATCATCCGTGGAATCATGATCCTGCTTGCACTGATTCTACTTGCAGGAATTTGTGCTTTTGGAGTTTATCATGTCCTGCGTGTCAGTGGTAAGCTCAATGCAAAGGATAATATCAGTGAGGTGGAGAACCGGATACAGACCGATGATTCAGGACTGATCTGGTATAATGGGAAAGCTTATCAGTACAATGAAAATGTGATTACGATCCTTGTGATGGGAATCGATCAGAACAGTGAAGAAATTCAGCAGATTGAAGGAATTTCCGGTGAAAGTGGACAGGCAGATTCCATTTTCCTTCTGGTGATGGATGAAAGTAAGAACAAGGTGCGGATTATTGGTATGTCGAGAGATACGATGACACCGATCAAGACATTTGATTATAAGGGAAATTATGTGGGAGATGCAGAAAATCATCTTGGACTTGCCTATGCATTCGGAGATGGAAAAGAGACGAGTTGTCAGTATATGGTTGATGCAGTTTCCAATCTCTTTTATGGAATCCCTATTAATTCATATGTGGCATTGAATATGGAAGCTGTTGAGCAGTTGAATGATGCAGTTGGCGGAGTCACCGTGACGATTCCGGAGGATCTTGCACAGATGATGCCAAATCAATTCAGTGCGGGCAGTACAGTGACGTTGAATGGAAAACAGGCTTTAAGTTTTGTCAGATCCAGAGATACAGCGATTGATTTCAGCAATAATCTGCGAATGGCACGTCAGAAGACCTATCTGCTGAATTTTGCACAGACTGCGATTGAAAAGATGAAATCAGATATGGGGCTGCCGGCAAGATTGTATCATGAGCTTTCCGGTAAGATGGTGACCGATATTGATCTGAATGATGCTGTTTATCTTGCAACAAAAGGATTATCAATGTCATTTAGTGAAGACGATATTGTTACCTTGCAGGCAGATGCCCAAAGAGGAACCGTGTATGATGAGATGTATGTGGACGATCAGGCACTTTATGAGCTGATCCTGAATACATTTTACAATGAAGTGTCAGCCGGGGAGGATACAGAGTGATGCAGGAGACCGGAAAGGAAAATGCAAAGCAGGACAGAAAAAATAATAAGAAAAAGTGGATGATTCTTGCAGTCTGTGCTTTTGCGGCAGCGATACTGCTGATCGGATTTATTGCGGGAACATGGTGGATGGAAAAAAAGGCCGAACAAGAGTATCTGGCGATGCAGGAAAAAAATGCAGAGAAGAGACAGAAAGTTCCGGAAGAGGAAAAGAAGATAGATATCCCGGTAGATTTTGATTCGTTGCAGAAAGAGAATCCTGATATTTATGCGTGGATCACGATTCCGGATACAGTAATTGATTATCCGATTGTACAAAGCAGTGAAGATAACGCTTATTATCTGAATCATTCAGCAGAAAAGACAGACAGTGTAAGTGGAGCAATTTATTCTGAAAATTATAATAAGAAAAATTTTGATGATCCGATTACTCTTTTGTATGGACATAATATGAAAGATGGATCAATGTTTGCCGGACTTCATAAATATGAAGAAGATACATATTTTAATGACCATAAGGATCTGGTGATTTATACGCCGGATGCAATCTTGAAATATAAGATTTTTGCGGCTTACCGTACAGATGACCGACATATACTCCTGTATTATAACTTGGGAGCGGAAGACTATAACCGGCAGGCGTATCTGAATGATATCCTGAATCAGAGGACAATGGGAGCGATGCTTGACCAGTCGGCTCCGGTGAGTACGGAAAGTAAGATACTTACGTTATCAACCTGCGATCGGGCAGGAGATGCTTACCGTTATGTAGTGCAGGCCTATCTTGTAGAAAAAATGGAATGAAATCTAACTTTTATTGATGAAAAATGACAAAAAATTTAAAGTGAGTAATTGAAGTTTTATAAGGCACATGATATAATTCATACATATGTATATACCAATAACGGATTTTATGAGGAAGACTAGGAGGAAAATAATGAAAAAGAGATTTATGACGGGGGTTGTTGCTGCTGTTACCGCATTGGCAATGAGTGTAAGTGCGTTGGCTGCAGGAAGCATTGTAGGCACTATTGATATGCCGAATGCAAGTACTGATAAAGGAACGATTTCATTAGAACCGGTTGCACCGGGAGCTTATGATGATGACCTTCAGAAGGTCGTAGATGAGATAAATGATGCAAAGTCAAGTGCAAGTGTTAAAGCGGCATTTGATGGAAATCTTCCGTCATCACTGGCTTACTATACGGAGAAAGGTCTTGAAGTAAAAGGATATGATATTTCAGGATACAAGTTCCTGTCTCCGGTAATGAACCTCGGAGTGACAGGTGTGCAGGCATCAGCGGGCAACCTTGTAAAGGTTACATTTGTTGCGAACAATATGACAGATGGTATGATTGTTGATATTCTTTATTATTGTGCAGAGCATGGCTGGGAAGTGGTTAAAGGTGTGAGAGTCAGCGGAAACCAGGTAGCGGCGTACTTCCACTCAGTTTCAGCAGGGACTCCGGTATCTTTGATTTATAAGCTGGCGGCTGCAAATGGTGGAAATGATAATAATGGTAACACAACAACTGGTACATCCAAAGGAAATGGTACTGCAGTTTCTCCGAAGACAGGACAGAACTCTATGATCCCGGTTGCAGGTATGGCAGTAGTTCTTCTTGGTATCGGTGCATTTGCTGTAGTAAGAAGCAGAAAAGAAATTTAAGATCTGAATAAGAAGAAAAGAAAGGCTGTCATTGACAGCTTTTCTGTTATCATTTTTTGTGATTAATTTAAAGATGTCGGGGTCAAAAGCCCCCGACTATGATACCTACGGATTGTTACGCACTACGTGCTCCCACAATCCTACCCAACATTCGCATATCGTGGTGCTTACGCCCCACTTTTATGCTCATATTGGGGCGGGTCACAAGGTCATTCTACCACTGGTGTGCGAGCACACGTGGTGTCAGACCTTTTGACCCTGGTATCATTTAAATAGTTAGTTCTATGGATTGAGACGGGGAATCAGGGGGGAATCTTTAATCTTAATTTATTTTAGAGGAGGATTCTCAAGATGTGTGGAATAGTTGGATATGTAGGAACAGAACAGGCGGCACCAATTTTGCTTGCAGGGTTGTCGAAACTGGAATACCGCGGATATGACTCCGCAGGAATTGCCATTCGCAACGAGGATACAGGAGATATAACTGTAGTCAAAGCTAAGGGCCGCCTGAAAATTTTATCTGAAAAGACGAATGAGGGTCACGCAGTACCGGGAACGTGTGGTATCGGCCATACTCGCTGGGCAACGCACGGAGAACCATCAGAGAACAATGCCCATCCGCATTGCACAGATGACAAGTCGGTGGTACTTGTTCATAATGGTATTATTGAAAATTATCAGGAATTAAAAGATAAGCTGATTAAGTCGGGATATGCATTTTATTCCCAGACTGATACGGAGATTGCGGTGAAGCTGGTCGATTATTATTATAGGAAGACAGGGACTCCGCTGGAGGCGATTTCCAGAGCAATGCTGCGAATCAGAGGATCTTATGCTTTTGGGATTATGTTCCATGATCATCCGGGGAAGATATTTGCAGCAAGAAAAGACAGTCCGTTGATTATTGGAAAGAGTCAGACCGGATGTCTCATCGCATCGGATGTTCCGGCAATTCTTGATAAGACAAGGAATGTATACTATATCGGAAACCATGAGATTGCGGAGCTTTCTCAGGATGAGATCCATTTTTATAATATCGACAGAGAAGAGATCCAGAAGGAACAGGTTGAGATCAAGTGGGATGCGGAGTCGGCAGAAAAGGGCGGATATGAGCATTTTATGCTGAAAGAGATCCATGAGCAGCCGAGAGCAGTCCGTGATACGATTGGTGCATATGTGAAGGATGGAAAGATCGATCTTTCCGAAACCGGACTTACCGATGAAAAGCTGCAGGAGATAGAGAGAATCTATATTGTCGCGTGTGGTTCTGCTTATCATGTTGGCATGGTAGGAAAATATGTGATTGAAGAACTGGCAGATATTCCGGTGGAAGTTGATCTTGCATCAGAATTTCGTTACCGGAATCCAAAGCTTGTGAAAAATTCACTGGTTGTGATCGTCTCTCAGTCCGGTGAGACGGCAGACAGCCTTGCAGCACTCCGCCTTGCGAAAGAACGCAAGATTCCGGTACTTGGTATCGTGAACGTAGTGGGTTCCAGCATTGCGAGAGAAAGTGATTATATTCTTTATACTTATGCAGGCCCTGAGATCTCGGTTGCCACGACAAAGGCATACAGTACCCAGTTGATCGCAATGTATCTGCTGGCGATCCAGGCGGCAAAGGTGAAGGATGTGATCTCGGAGGAACGGTATGCAGCCCTGATCGAAGAGCTTGGCACACTCCCTGAGAAGATACAGAAGACGTTGGATGACAAGGAGCGTATCCAGTGGTTCGCAAGCAAGTATGCAAATGCAAAGGATGTTTTCTTTATCGGAAGAGGAATTGATTATGCCATCAGTATGGAAGGCAGCCTGAAGATGAAGGAGATCAGTTATATTCATTCGGAGGCTTACGCAGCAGGAGAGCTGAAGCATGGAACGATCAGTCTGATCGAGGATGGTATCCTGGTAGTCGGTGTTGCGACGCAGGCAGCTCTTTTTGAAAAGACGATCAGCAATATGGTGGAGGTCAAGAGCCGTGGAGCTTATCTGATGGGGCTGACGACCTATGGAAATTATAATATTGAAGATACGGCAGATTTCGCAGTTTATGTACCGCAGACCGAATCATTCTTTGCAACCAGTCTTGCAATCGTACCGTTGCAGCTAATGGGTTATTACGTCAGTGTGGCAAAAGGACTGGACGTTGATAAGCCGAGAAATCTCGCAAAGTCTGTTACGGTTGAATGACAATTTTCAGAGTGACGGCAAAGGCGAATAAAAAAATTCCCTGTTATGGCAGGGCAGATAAATAAAGAGTTTAAAAAAGACCGCAGATGTGGAGTGATAGTACTTCCTTTACCGGATGTCCGGGAAAGAGGATGTATAGCAGAGAAGAGTCCATATCTGTGGTCTTTCTTACTTTTTGAAAAGTTGAATCGTGTCTGTCATGCTTTGCTTTTGAAAGGCTGGATCGTGTCTGTCATGCTTTACCCAGATTTAACAATCGCCCGATTTTACATTTAACAATCGTCTTTTATCATAAATATCGTGGTCAGGGGGAAAATGAAAAAGTACCAAAAGACCAGAAAAGAGATTGGGACGAAAAGAGTCCGATATGAAAAAGGAGATTAAAAAATGAAAATGAAAAAAATTGCCGCAGCGGTAATGATGGTAAGTATGGTAGCAGTAACAGCAGTTGGATGTGGAAGTAGCAATGGCACAGATACAAAAGGTGCAGACGCAAATCAGTCAGATGCAACTTCCGACTGGGATGAGACAAGTGATGTTACGATCGTTTCCCGTGAGGATGGTTCAGGTACAAGAGGAGCCTTCATTGAGTTGTTCGGAATTGAAGAGAAGCAGGATGACGGAACAAAGGTTGACATGACAACAACAGATGCACAGATCACAAATAATACTTCTGTTATGCTGACAACAGTTGCAGACAATGAGTATGCGATCGGTTATGTGTCACTTGGTTCTCTGAATGACAGTGTAAAAGCACTGAAGATTGACGGAGCAGAAGCAACTGCAGAGAATATCGAGAACGGTTCATACAAAGTATCCAGACCGTTTAATATCGCAGTAAAGAAAGATCTTAATAACAAAGTCGCAAAAGACTTTATGAGCTTTATCATGAGTACAGAAGGACAGAAAGTAGTAGCAGATGAGAAGTATATTGCTGTTGCAGATGTAAAAGATTATGCAGGAACAAAGCCTTCAGGAAGCTGTGTAGTTGGTGGTTCTTCTTCTGTATCCCCTCTGATGGAGAAACTGATCGAGGCTTACAAAGCTGTCAACCCGAATGCAAGTATCGAGCTTCAGACATCCGATTCTACAACAGGTATGACTTCTACGATTGAGGGAAGTTATGATATCGGTATGGCATCCAGAGAACTGAAAGAGGAAGAAGCAGCAGAGCTTGAGCCTACAGTGATTGCTACAGACGGAATCGCAGTAGTCGTAAACAATGCAAATCCGCTGGATGAGCTGTCAGCCGATCAGGTAAAAGATATTTATGTGGGAAATGTATCTACATGGGATGAGATTACAAAATAATTGACAAAGAAAGTAATTTGATACGATCTTGACAGATTAAGAGGAAAAAAGAATGAAATCAAAAGCAGTGACTGAGAAGGTCATGCAGGGAGTCTTCTTTATCGCCGCCTGTACTTCGGTGCTGGCGGTAGCTCTTATTTGCATCTTTCTTTTTGCAAATGGAATCCCTGCGATCAGAGAAATTGGATTTGTAAAATTTATCACCGGAGATATTTGGCGTCCGGGAAATAAGCTGTTCGGAATTTTTCCGATGATCATCGGAAGTATTTACGTGACAGCGGGAGCGATCATTTTCGGAGTTCCGATCGGAATCCTTACCTCGGTATTTATGGCAATGTATTGTCCAAAGAAAATTTATAAACCACTGAAAGCGGCAACAGAGCTGCTGGCAGGAATCCCATCGGTTGTCTACGGTTTTTTCGGACTGGTCGTAATAGTTCCGATGATCCGCGATTTTGGAAAATGGATGAAAATGATGGGACTGGTAGAGAAATCAGGGGATGGAAAAGGCGTGCTGACAACTTCGATCATACTAGGCATGATGATTCTTCCAACGATCATCGGAACAACAGAAAGTGCCATGCGGGCTGTACCGGAGCAGTATTATGAAGGTGCATTGGCTCTGGGAGCAACGCATGAGAGAAGTATTTTTACCGTGATCATCCCGGCCGCAAAATCAGGAGTGATCGCAGGAATTGTGCTGGGAATCGGACGTGCGATCGGAGAGACGATGGCAGTGATCATGATTGTTGGAAATCAGCCGAGACTGGTTTCAAATATGCTTTTGGGAATGCGTACACTGACCGGAAATATCGTCATTGAAATGGGCTATGCAACCGGATTGCACAGAGAAGCACTGATTGCTACCGGGGTTGTCTTATTTGTCTTTATCCTGATTATTAACTTTAGTGTGGCATTGTTGAAGAGGAGGGGTGAACATGAATGAGAATGCTGTGAACTGTTTGTCGGCACGCGACAAGATGCGTTCGTACCTGAAGCATCCGGGATCATTCGTCCTAATGCTTCTGGTCATGCTGGCAGCCTTGGTGACATTTGCAGTGCTGATCTTTCTGATTATCTATATTCTGGTCAACGGTCTGCCGTATATGAAACCGTCCCTGTTCTCGTTACATTATACATCGGAGAACGCTTCGGTTATTCCGGCGTTAGTTAATACGGTAGTGATGACCCTGCTTTCCTTGCTTATTGCAGTTCCGTTTGGAATCTTCTCAGCCGTTTTTCTGGTGGAATATGCAGGAAGAGGAAACAAATTTATTGACGTGATCCGTCTGACAACGGAAACTCTGTCGGGAATCCCGTCAATCGTATATGGCCTGTTCGGTATGTTGTTCTTTGTGAATGCACTGCACTGGGGATTTTCAATCCTGGCAGGAGCGTTTACCTTATCCATTATGATTCTTCCATTAATTATGAGAACAACGGAAGAAGCTTTAAAATCGGTTCCGGACTCCTACCGGGAAGGAAGTTTCGGACTGGGAGCAGGCAAGCTGAGGACGGTATTTAAGATCGTACTTCCAAGTGCAGTTCCGGGAATCCTGGCAGGTGTCATCCTTGCCATCGGAAGGATCGTGGGAGAGACAGCAGCCTTGATCTATACGGCGGGAACGGTAGCACAGATCCCGAAAAATGCGTTTGGGTCGGGTCGTACGCTGGCAGTGCATATGTATATGCTTTCCAGTGAAGGTCTGTATATGAACCAGGCGTATGCAACGGCAGTGATCCTGCTGATCCTGGTTGTCGTGATCAATACTTTATCGGGCATGATCGCAAAGCGGCTGACGAAAAAATAGAGAGGAAAAAAGAATGTCGAAGTTAAGTATCAAAAATCTGGATTTATATTATGGTGATTTTAAAGCTCTCAAGAATGTGAATCTCGAAATCGAGGCGAATAAGATCACTGCTTTTATCGGCCCTAGCGGATGTGGTAAATCTACATTGTTAAAGTCGATCAACCGTATGAATGACCTTGTGGAGGGATGTCGTATTAACGGGGAAATTCTTCTTGACGGACAGAATATCTTCAAAGGAATGGATGTCAATCTGCTCAGAAAAAGAGTCGGAATGGTTTTCCAGAAGCCAAATCCATTTCCAATGAGCATTTATGACAACATTGCTTATGGACCAAGAACACATGGAATCCGGTCAAAAGCAAAGCTGGATGATATTGTAGAAAAGTCACTGAGAAATGCGGCAATCTGGGAAGAATGTAAGGATCGTCTGAAAAAGAGTGCATTGGGAATGTCGGGGGGACAGCAGCAGAGACTGTGTATCGCCCGTGCATTGGCGGTAGAACCGGAAGTTCTGCTGATGGATGAACCGACATCCGCACTGGATCCGATTTCTACATCCAAGATTGAAGACCTTGCGATGGAACTGAAAAAAGATTATACTATTGTCATGGTTACGCACAATATGCAGCAGGCAGTCCGTATCTCTGACAATACGGCGTTTTTCCTTCTGGGAGAAGTCATTGAATATAATAATACAGAGACTTTATTCTCCGTTCCGGCGAATAAAAAGACAGAGGATTATATTACAGGGAGGTTCGGTTAAATTATGCGTAATAGATTTGATCAGCAGTTGCATCATCTGGATGAACAGCTTACCCATATGGGAGAATTATGTGAGATTGCAATTTCAAAGGTAACCCAGGCACTGAAAGAGGGAAGTGCCGGACAGGCAAGGATCGTAGTAGCGGAAGATGAAGAGATCGATCAGATGGAGAAAGAGATTGAGCGTCTGTGTCTGAAGCTTCTGCTCCAGCAGCAGCCGGTGGCAAAAGATTTAAGAAGAATTTCTGCGGCACTGAAAATGATCACAGATATGGAGCGGATCGGGGATCAGACTTCCGATATCGCAGAGATCATTATTTCTGCAAAATATGAGAATGTGGCACAGGATATTGATTTAATCGGTGCAATGGCAACCGGAGTCAGTACGATGGTCAGAGACAGTGTAGTGGCATATGTGGAAAAAGATCTGGAGCTTGCAAGGAAAGTGATGGCTTCGGATGATAAGATTGATGCGTATTTTGATGAGATCCGCGATAAGATGATTGCCTATATCAAAGCAGAGCATGGAGAACAGGGAAACCGGATCTTTGATCTGATCATGGTGACAAAATATCTGGAGCGGATCGGAGATCATGCCACGAATATTGCAGAGTGGGTGGAATTTTCTATTACAGGTGTTCATAAGGACAGTGCTGCACTGCATGAAAGCTAAAGGAGAGTACTGAGATGATTTATTGCGTGGAAGACGATGATAATATCAGAGAGCTGGTAATTTATACTTTGGAGACGACCGGACTCAAAGCAAAAGGGTTTGCGGACGGAGCTGCTTTTATGGAAGCTCTGGCATTTGATACACCGGAGCTGGTCCTGCTGGATATTATGCTGCCCGGGGATGATGGAATGGTGCTTTTAAAGAAGCTGAAATCTTCTTCAAAGACAAAGGATATTCCTGTGATCATGGTGACTGCGAAAGGTTCGGAGTATGACAAGGTGATGGGACTGGATTCGGGAGCGGATGATTACGTGACGAAACCATTCGGGATGATGGAGCTTGTATCCAGGATCAAGGCAGTCCTGAGAAGAAGCAGAAAGACGGAAGAAAAATCACAGATTGAGCTTTCCGGAATCTGCATGAATATCAAAAAGCATGAAGTTACGGTGAATGGAAAGGAAGTAGCTCTCACATTAAAGGAGTTTGAACTGCTTGAAAAGATGATGTTGAATAAGGGAATCGTCCTGACACGCGACCAGCTTCTGACTGAGATCTGGGGATATGATTTTGACGGTGAGACAAGAACCGTGGATGTCCATGTGCGTACGCTCCGGCAGAAGCTGGGGGAAAAGGGTGATCTGATCCAGACGGTACGCGGAGTAGGTTATCGTGTGGGAGGAGAATAATGAAGCAGAAAATCCAGAAAAGTATGATGCTGATCTTGCTGGTGACATTATTTCCTTTCTATGTCATCATGACAGTGATTCTGTATAATCAGAATCTCGGAATCCTGGAAAAGGAAGTACAGCAGGAAGCGGTCTATCTCAGCAGCGGTGTGGATGTCGCAGGAGAAGAATATCTGAAAAAATTAGAACCAATGATAAAGGCGGATGAGGACACCCGTCTTACATTTATTTCCCAGAGTGGAGATGTTCTGTATGATTCGGACAGCAGTAAAAAGCTAGAGAACCATAAGTCGAGAGCTGAAGTAAAGCAGGCACTGGCGGAAGGACAGGGGGAGGATATCCGTATGTCGGATACGGTAGGAAAAGAATTATACTACTGTGCGATCCGCCTGGATGATGGAAGTGTGCTGCGGCTTGCCAGACCGATGGACAGCCTGATCCGAACCGCATGGAATATCCTTCCGGTTATGCTGGTCTTATCTGTGATCGGTATCGCACTGGCGTTGTTCCTTGCAAACTGGCAGACGAAGCGTCTGATGGAACCGGTGATGCATCTGGATCTGGAGCATCCTCTGGACAATGTGATCTATCCTGAAATGGTACCGCTTCTGGAAGCCATCGACCGGCAGAATAAAGAAAAAGAAGCGGTCGCGAATATGAGAAAGGAATTTTCGGCAAATGTTTCCCATGAGCTGAAGACACCGCTGACATCGATTTCCGGTTACGCAGAGATCATGATGAACGGGCTGGTACGTGCAGAGGACATCCCTGGATTTTCAAAAAGGATCTATAAGGAAGCACGTCGGCTGATCACATTGGTGGAAGATATCATTAAATTATCGAAACTGGATGAAGAATCAGTAGAACTGGAAAAAGAAGATGTGGAGCTTTATGAGCTGACCCGTGAGATCGTCAGCCGTCTTTCCCCGCAGTGTTCAGAGAAGAAAATTTCAGTGGCTTTGAGTGGAGAACCGGTATTCTGTCATGGAATCCGGCAGATTCTGGATGAGATGATCTATAATATTACTGAGAATGCGATCAAGTATAACCGTGATGGTGGAAGTGTTTCGGTCTGGGTCGGAAATACGCTGGACGGGCCAAAGATTAGTGTGAGCGATACGGGGATCGGAATCCCGGAGGAACATCAGGAACGGATCTTTGAACGATTCTACCGGGTGGATAAGAGCCATTCAAAAGAGCGTGGCGGTACAGGACTGGGCTTGTCTATTGTGAAGCACGGAGCGATCCTGCATGGAGCGAAGGTTACTGTGAACAGTGAACCGGGCAAGGGAACAAAGATTGAGATCCGGTTCCCGAAAGAGGAAAAAATGAAAAAGGCAGAAGTTCTTTAACGGGCTTTTGCCTTTTTTCTTTGCACTTGATGAAAACAGGAGATTGTGCTAGTATGGATATAACACAACAGAGGAAGGGGAAGCGGCATGATATTAGAAATAGATTTTAACAGTGATGAAGCAATTTATATCCAGCTTTGTAACCAGATCATCATGGGGATTGCTACCTCGGTGATACATGAAGGAGATTCATTGCCGTCAGTCAGGCAGCTTGCAGATACAGTCGGTGTCAATATGCATACGGTGAATAAAGCGTATAACGTCCTGAAAAGGGAAGGCTATATCAGTCTGGATAAAAGAAGAGGAGCGGTGATCGCACTGGACGTGGATAAGCTGGAGCAGTTGGAGGAGATGCGGAGACAGCTTCGGATTGTACTTGCCCGTGGCTGTTGTAAGAATATCTCAAGAAGTGAAGTGCATGAGCTGGTAGATGAGATATTTGATGATTATGAGTGATTAAGAGTAAGTTGAGGAGGTAAAGATGCAGATACCTTATACAAAGCCGATGGAGAATGTGATAAAGCAGGCCGGTAAAATAGCAAGAGAGAGAAAGCATCCTTATATAGGAACAGAGCATCTTCTGCTTGCACTTCGGAAAGAGTATTCAGGAGTAGCCGGACAGGTGCTTGCAAAGAACGGTGTGGATGCAGAAAAGATCTCACGCCTGATCGATGAACTGGTAGCACCGGATGAAGAGGTGAAGGTCAGTACAAGACCGGAGCAGAGTCCGAGATTCCAGTTCCTTTTGAAGAGCAGCGAACAGGAGTGTGGCAGACTGCATACAGAATATGTCGGAACGGAGCATCTGCTGCTGGCAATGATCCGGGATGTTGACTGTGTAGCGACGCGGATCCTGATCACATTGAATGTGAATCTTCAGAAGTTATTTCAGGATATTATGTTCGCAGTAGGGATCGATCCCAAAGAATATCAGGACAGCCTTCAGGATGAGCCTCATGGAGGCGGGGCAATGGTGGAACAGTTCTGTACCGATATGACAGCCCGTGCAGAAGAGGGAAAACTGGACCCGGTCATCGGAAGGGAGCAGGAAATGTATCGTCTGATGGAGATCCTGAGCAGAAGGACGAAGAATAACCCCTGTCTGGTAGGAGAGCCTGGAGTTGGAAAGACTGCCATTATCGAAGGACTGGCACAGCAGATCGCATCCGGGTTAGTACCTGAAAAGATGAAAGGAAAGAGGATCTATACGCTGGATCTTCCAGGACTGATCGCAGGTTCAAAATATCGTGGAGAGTTTGAAGAGCGAATAAAAGGACTGGTTGCAGAGGTAAAGGCAGCGGGGAATATCATTCTTTTCCTGGATGAGATCCATACGATGATCGGTGCGGGAGGTGCAGAAGGTGCGATTGATGCCTCAAGTATCCTGAAGCCGTCGCTGTCCAGAGGAGAATTGCAACTGATCGGTGCAACTACGATTGCAGAATACAGGAAATATATAGAGAAAGATGCAGCCCTGGAACGGCGTTTCCAGCCTGTTTCTGTGGAAGAACCAACGCAGGAACAGTGCCGGAAAATTCTTGAAGGTCTGAAAGAAAAGTATGAGACACACCATAAAGTAGTGATCGAAGAGAAAGCACTTGAGGCAGCAGTACTTATGTCAGAACGTTATATTACGGATCGTCATCTGCCGGATAAGGCGATCGACGTGCTGGACGAAGCGTGTTCAAAAGTGAGTCTGAAAGGCTACAAAGTCCCGGAAAATTTCCGAAGTCTGGAAGATCTGATCAAAGACCTCGAGAAACAGAAAGAGGATAGCATCGTAGCAGGAGATTTCGCAGAGGCATCCCTGATCCAGAAGGAGCAGGACGAAGCAAGAAAGAAATTGTCAGCTCTGAAAAAGCGGTTTGATAAAAAGCAGGCGGGACTTCATCCATCTGTTACGGAAAATGAAGTTGCAGAGGTAGTATCAGTCTGGACAAAAGTTCCGGTAAGCAAACTGACGGAAAGTGATACAGAAAGATTAAAGAACCTGGAAAAAATTCTTCAGAAGAGAGTCATCGGACAGGACGAAGCGGTCAGTGCTGTGGCAAGAGCAGTGAAGCGTGGAAGAGTCGGTCTGAAAGATCCGAAGCGGCCGATCGGTTCGTTCTTATTCTTAGGTCCGACCGGAGTTGGAAAGACGGAGCTTTCCAAGGCACTTGCTGAAGCTTTATTTGGAAAAGAGGAGGCAATGATCCGTGTTGATATGTCGGAGTATATGGAAAAGCATTCTGTATCAAAGATGATCGGTTCCCCTCCGGGATATGTCGGTCATGAAGAAGGTGGACAGCTCAGTGACCAGGTCAGGACGCATCCGTATTCTGTTCTCCTTTTTGATGAAATTGAAAAGGCACATCCGGATGTATTCAATGTTCTGCTGCAGGTTCTGGATGATGGACATATTACGGATTCACAGGGAAGAAAGGTAGATTTTTCCAATACCGTGATCATCATGACGTCGAATGCAGGTGCAAAAGCGATCATTGATCCGAAAAAGCTGGGCTTTGCTGCAAAAGAAGATAAAGCCGGAGATTATAAGAAAATGAAGCAGGGTGTTATGGAAGAGGTCAAGCAGATCTTCCGGCCGGAATTTCTGAACCGAATTGATGAGATGATCGTATTCCATACACTGGACAAAGAAAATATGAAGAAAATAGTTTCTTTGTTGTGCAATGAGTTTACCGGACGGCTTGAGAAGCAGATGAATATTCATCTGAAACTGAGAAACTCTGCAAAAGAGCTGATCGTTGAAAAGGGAACTGATACGAAATATGGTGCAAGACCACTACGTCGTGCATTACAGACGGAACTGGAAGATAAACTGGCAGATGCGATCCTGAACGGTGACATCCGGCCGGGAGATCATGTGGAGGCAGGAGCATCCAAAAAAGAAATTCATTTTTTCATAAAAAGTTCATAGGATGAAAGCGGAATTAGTATAGAAAAAGAAATGGATTTATTATATAATGATACAAAGATATCATAGTTGGGCAATTTATCCCAACATCTTATATAAGAGATATTCTGAAATACCCAGGAGGAAAAAGAAATGGCAACAGTAAAAGAATTATTGCGTGCAGAAAATGACGGAACACTGAGTTTTGGAGATTATACACTTCCAACTAAGACGAAGAAGGATAACTTTGAATTTGAGGGAGATATTTATAAAGTAAAGACATTTGCAGAGATTACGAAACTTGAGAAGAACGGTATGTTCGTTTACGAGTCTGTACCGGGAAGTACGGTTGAAAATTTTAAAGAGACCGATGCTGAGGTTACTTTTACAGTATCTGCACCGGAGGATGTACAGTTCACACTGGAACTGGAGCCGGAGAGTGAGTATGAAGTACTGATCGATGGGGAGTCTGCAGGAAAGATGAATACAAATTTGAGCGGAAAGCTCAGTGTAAGTGTAGAACTTTCAGCAGATCAGAGTGCAGCGATCAAAGTAGTAAAGTGCTGATCTGCTGATCCGTACAGTGTTGGGAGAAGCTAGATGGCAAAAGGAAAGAAAAGTATATTTTTCTGTCAGAATTGCGGGCATGAAGAAGCAAAATGGCTTGGTCAATGCCCTGCATGTAAAGAGTGGAATACATTTGTAGAAGAGCGGATAGACAGTGGGATCACAAAGGGAACGACCGTTGCAGCGAGAGCAGTTCACGAGGCAAAGGTCGTTCCTTTGACCGAAGTGACCGCAGATGATGATACACGGAGTGAGACCGGGATCAAAGAGCTGGACCGGGTTCTCGGAGGCGGGATTGTACCGGGATCACTGGTACTGGTCGGAGGCGATCCGGGAATTGGAAAGTCAACACTTTTATTACAGGTATGCCAAAGAATGGCACAGATGAAAAAGATCCTGTATATTTCCGGAGAGGAGTCGCAGGCACAGATTAAGCTGCGTGCGAACCGGATGGGAAATTTTACGTCTGGCCTTCTGCTGCTTTGCGAGACAAACCTGGGGATCATCCGCAGTGTGATAGAAAAAGAGCGACCGGAACTGGTCGTTATTGATTCTATTCAGACAATGTACAGCGAGGATGTAACTTCGGCACCGGGAAGTGTTTCCCAGGTGCGGGAGTCAACCAATGTTTTTATGCAGTTGGCGAAAGGACTGTGCATTCCAATTTTTATTGTCGGACATGTAACGAAAGAGGGAACGGTAGCAGGTCCGCGGGTATTGGAGCATATGGTAGATACAGTACTTTATTTTGAAGGAGACCGGCATGCGTCTTACCGGATATTGAGAGCTGTGAAGAACCGTTTTGGCTCGACGAATGAGATTGGTGTCTTTGAAATGCGGCAGAGTGGGTTGGTGGAAGTGGAAAATCCATCGGAGTATATGCTCAGTGGGAAACCGGAGAATGCTTCCGGGTCCGTTGTTGCATGCTCCATGGAAGGAACAAGACCGATCCTTTTGGAAATACAGGCACTGGTCTGCAGGACGAATTTTGGAATGCCGAGAAGAACGGCAGCTGGAACAGATTATAACCGGGTCAATCTTCTGATGGCGGTGCTTGAAAAGAGGCTGGGAATGTCACTTGGAAACTGCGATGCATATGTGAATATAGCAGGTGGCATCAAGATGAACGAGCCGGCGATCGATCTTGGGATTGTGATGGCACTGGTATCCAGTTATCGTAACCGTCCGATTGATGAGAAGACGATCGTCTTTGGAGAAGTTGGATTAAGCGGGGAAGTGCGTGCTGTGAATATGCCGGAGCAGAGGGTAGCAGAGGCGAAGAAGCTGGGATTTGAGACATGCATCTTACCGGAAGTTTCACTGAAAATGGTGAAAGGGATAAAAGGAATCCGGCTCGTTGGTGTAAAGACGGTGAATGAAGCAGTCGGCATCATATAAGGACAGCAGAATCCTATAAAAAATATTGAGAAATAATGAAAGTGCAGAAATTGTAAAAAGACAGTTTCTGCACTTTTTCTATCTTCGGAAAATAATTTTCAACATAACAGTATATAACAGTTGACAACAGTTAAATACTGTTATACACTGTTTGTATAAGGAGGCAGGTCATGAAGATTATAATCAATCATTCATCTATGGTGCCAATCTATGAGCAGATCCTGGAGCAGATCAAAGCACAGATTATTTCCGGTGAATTAAAGGAAAATGATCTTCTCCCATCTGTAAGGGCAATGGCAAAAGAGTTGAAGATCAGTGCGTTGACGGTGAAAAAGGCGTATGACAACCTGGAAGAAGAAGGAATGACGAGAACGGTGCATGGCAAAGGCACGTACGTAACAGCTTCAAATCAGGAACTTCTGCAGGAAGAACGTCGCAGAGAAGTAGAAGCAGATCTCGAAGCTGCAGTCATGAAAGGCAGAAGAAGCGGGATGACAGATGAGGAACTAAGAGAAGTATTTGAACTGATCATGGAGGAGTAGTTATGTTATCAATTAAAAATTTTAAGAAGAAATATGATGAGTTTGAACTGGATTGTACTATGAAAGTTGAAGAGGGACAGATCACCGGGATCGTCGGGGAGAATGGTGCGGGAAAGAGTACGACTTTTAAGGCAATTCTGGGTCTTGTGAAAGGTGATTCCGGATGTATTACCCTTTTTGGAAAAGATCCACAGCAATTGACGAGAGAAGATAAAGAGAAGATCGGAGTTGCATTTACAGATGCAGGATTTAGTGCTTATTTAAGAATTAAGGATGTTGTTCCAGTTTTGAGCAACGTATACCCGTCTTTTGAAAAAGAAAAGTTTCTTAAATACTGCGAAAATCTAAAATTACCTTTAGATAAGAAGCTGAAAGAATTTTCAACCGGGATGAAAGCGAAGCTGAATGTGCTGATCGCAGTGTCACACCGGGCTCCGTTTTTGATACTGGATGAACCGACAGCAGGACTTGATGTGACAGCACGGGAGCAGGTGCTGGATCTGTTGAGGGGGTATATGTCAGAAAATGAAGAACGAAGTATTCTGGTAAGTTCCCATATTTCTTCAGATCTGGAAGGATTATGTGATGATATATATATGATCCACGAGGGAAAGATCATTCTGCATGAAACGATGGATGAAATTCTGAATAGTTACGGAGTGCTCAAAGTGACAGAGGAACAGTGGCAGCGGCTGGATAAATCTTATTTATTGAGGAAGAAAAAAGAAAGTTATGGCTATGCCTGTCTGACAGGGCAGAAAAGATATTATGTGGAAAATAATCCGGATGTTACAGTAGAAAATGGAAATCTTGACGAAGTGATCATTATGATGATTCGGGGGGAAGCAGTATGAGAACAGAAATGGGATTGTTATTAAAAGATTGGGGACTTTTAAAAAGTCAGGGAAAAGGGATTATTTATGTGCTGATCGGAGGAGCAGCATTAATGGTAGGAGCATTGGATAATCCAAAGATAGACCGGGAAGAAAGTGCAGCTTTTCTAGGAGTATATATTATTGTAACGATGGCAGTCTATTTTTCCAATATGCTTGCATATGATGAAATGGATCATGGGTTCCTGTATCTTTTTTCATTGCCGGTAACGAAAAAGGATTATGTCAGAGAAAAATATATTTTTTGCATTTCTCTGGATGCAGCAGTGTGGTTACTTGGGCTGGTAATAACAACAGTAGTTTCACTTACAGGAAGTTATGGAAATGATCTGAAAAAAATGCTATTTATAATAACCTGGGGGATGATAGCAGGAGTCGTTCTTATTGCATTGATCATACCGGTAAGATTAAAATTTGACGGTGAAAAAGGAAGACTTATGATACCTGTAATTGCATTGCTTCTTGGTGGAGCAGGAATGTTGGCAGGAAAGGTTTGTGGAAGTCTCGGTGTAAATCCAACAGAAATATTTCAAAAACTTGATGCTCTGAGTGAGGGACAACTGCTTGGGGGAGGAATTTTGTTCGGTGTTATCTGTCTGGCAATTTCCTATGTATGTAGTCTCAGAGTACTGGAGAAAAAAGAGTACTGAAAATAATAAAGAGATCAAAGAAACCGTTGTATGAAAGAAAATTTTATACAACGGTATTTTGTTAGTCGTTTAACTGGAAATTATGCAAAAAGTATTAAAAAAGTGTGAAATAAGAAGCTTGAAGGTTGACTTATAAGTGAAATTGTACTATATTTTCGTTTAGTTAATTAACTAACTAATGAAAGGAAGGTTTTTATGTCGTGTAGGAGAGAAGAGATGCCGACACTGGGAATTCTTGGGATGACGACCCATAGGATCGGAAAACTGGCACAGATTATGTACGCAGAATATGATCTGAATAAAAGCCAGTCAATGATTTTATTTCAGCTGCACAAGTCTGGAAGAATTTCACAGAAAGAACTGGCACAGAAGCTGAATGTAAGTGCGCCTTCGATTACGTCGATGATCCAGAAGATGGAAAAGTCAGGATATATTCTGAGAAAGGTTGATGAAAAGGATCAGAGAATGATGCGGCTGGATCTGACAGAGAAAGGGCAGGCATGTATTGAGCATGTAAAAGCGATTGCGGAAAAGATGGATGAAATTGCTTTTACAGGGATCAGTCCTGAGGAAAAGATGCTTCTGAGAAGGATTTTATTTCAGATTTGTGAGAATATAGAAAAAGAAAGGAACAGGTAAAATGAAGAATTTATTCAAATATGCTGCATCGTACTGGAAGGCGATGATAGCGATCGTATTGATTCTCTTCATTCAGGCTTACTGTGATCTGTCTTTGCCTGCGTATACTTCTGACATTGTCAATGTCGGAATTCAGCAGGGAGGTATTGAAGACGAGATACCGGAACAGATTGCACAGGAAGAGATGGATAAGTTATTACTTTTTGTATCAGAAGAAGACGGGCAGAAAGTAATGGATGCTTATGAGGAAGATACGACATCTTATGAAAAAGATGCATATGTTCTGAAAGAATCTGTATCCGGGGATGAGGAACAGATGAAGGAACTTCAGGATATTCTGAAGCTCCCGATGATGATGACGACTGGTTTTGAGTCCGGCAGTGATATGACGAAAGAAGTTGAGTCTCAGTTAAAGTCGAGTCTTCCGGATGGGACAGTTTCAGAGGATACAACCATCTTTGATATTATGAAGATGCTTCCGGGAGAACAGAGAACTGCCATGGTGGAAAAGATGGGAGAACAGATGGATGATCTTCCGGATACGATTCTGGATCAGGCAGCGGTCAGCTATTGCAAATCGGTCTATCAGGATCTGGGCATGGACATGGAAAAGATTCAGACAGGATATCTTGCAAAGACCGGGGGAATGATGATTGCACTGGCATTCCTCGGAATGGCAGCAAGTGTACTGGTCGGATTCCTGGCTTCAAGAGTAGGTGCGTCAGCAGGACGTGACTTAAGAGGCAGAGTATTCCATAAGGTTGTGGGCTTTTCCAATCATGAGTTCAACCAGTTTTCAACAGCCTCACTGATTACGAGGAGTACGAATGATATCCAGCAGATCCAGATGTTGATTGTTATGCTTTTGAGAATGGTACTTTATGCACCAATCCTGGCGATCGGAGGAGTATTCCAAGTAATGAAGACAAATGTGTCGATGTCCTGGATCATCGGACTTGCGGTGATCATCATTGCATGCATGGTATTATTACTCTTTGTTGTGGCAATGCCGAAATTTAAGATGCTTCAGAAGCTTGTGGATAAGCTGAACCTTGTGACCAGAGAAATTCTGACAGGACTGTCGGTTATCCGTGCATTTAGTACAGAAAAGCATGAAGAGAAACGATTTGATGACGCAAATGTAGAACTGACAAAGACGAATCTTTTTGTCAATCGTGCGATGACATTTATGATGCCGGCAATGATGCTGGTCATGAACGGAGTCTCTGTTCTGATTGTATGGACCGGAGCACATGGAATCAGCGATGGTCAGATGCAGGTGGGAGATATGATGGCATTTATTCAGTATACCATGCAGATCATCATGGGATTCCTGATGCTTTGCATGATCTCGATCATGCTTCCGCGTGCGGCTGTAGCGGCTGACCGTGTGGAAGAAGTGCTGAAGAGTGAGACGATCATCTGTGATCCGGAACGGCCGGAAGTACTGCCGGAGCAGGGAGAAGGAGTTCTTTCCTTTGATCATGTATCATTTAAATATCCGGGAGCAGACGAAGATGTGCTGCAGGATATCACATTTACAGCCCGGCCGGGACAGACCACGGCGATTATTGGAAGTACAGGAAGTGGAAAATCAACACTGGTCAATTTGATCCCACGGTTTTATGATGTGACAGAAGGAAAGATCACGCTGGATGGAATTGATATCCGTGACATAAAGCAGCATGATCTCAGAGAAAAGCTGGGATATGTTCCGCAGAAAGGAGTCCTGTTCTCAGGAAATATTGCTTCTAATATCATGTTCGGAAATCAGGATGGAACAGAAGAGGAAATGAAAGAAGCGGCAGAGATCGCACAGGCTACAGAATTTATCGAGACTAAACCGGAAGGCTATGAAAGTCCGATCGCTCAGGGCGGTTCCAATGTATCCGGTGGTCAGAAGCAGAGACTTTCGATTGCAAGAGCGATTGCAAAGCATCCACAGGTATTTATTTTTGATGACAGTTTTTCGGCTCTTGACTATAAGACGGATGTGACATTGCGTCATGCCCTTGCAGAGAAGACGAGGGAAAGTACAGTTTTGATCGTAGCACAGAGAATCAGTACCATTCTGCATGCAGAGCAGATCCTTGTCCTGGATGATGGAAAGATTGTCGGAAAAGGTACACATGCAGAACTGCTGAAAAATTGTGAAGTATATCGGGAAATCGCAGAGTCCCAGCTTTCCAGGGCAGAACTGGAATCTGCCGTTCAGACAGATGGAAAGGAGGAGAAGATCCATGGCTAGAAGAGGTAGAATGGGGCGAGGTGTTGCACCGACCGAAAAGGCAAAAGATTTCAAAGGAACAATGAAAAAGCTGATCCGCTATATGGCTTCATTTAAAATACAGATTTTTTTCGTAGCAGTCTTTGCAATTTGCGGAACGATTTTTAATATTGCCGGACCAAAGATTCTCGGAAAGGCGACAACAGAAATCTTCAATGGTCTTGTCAGTAAGGTTTCAGGCGGATCAGGCATGGATTTTGGAAAAATCGGAACGATTCTGGCGACAGCATTGAGTCTGTATCTGATCAGTGCAGCGTGCAGCCTGATCCAGGGATTCCTGATGACAGGTGTATCGCAGAAGACAACTTATAAATTAAGAAAAGAAATCTCACAGAAGATCAACCGGATGCCGATGAATTATTTCGATACGAAACCGGTCGGAGAAGTTCTTTCAAGAGTGACAAATGATGTGGATACTCTCGGACAGAGTCTGAACCAGAGTGCAACTCAGTTGATCACATCGGTCACAACCATCATCGGTGTGCTGGTGATGATGCTTTCCATCAGTCCGCTGATGACACTGGTAGCACTGCTGATTCTTCCATTGTCCATGCTGCTGTTGTCATTTGTAATGAAACATTCACAGAAATATTTCGTAGGACAGCAGGAATATCTTGGAAATGTCAACGGACAGGTAGAGGAAATCTACAGCGGACATAATATCATCAAGGCATTTAATAAAGAAGAAGCGGTGATCAGAGAATTTAATGAGACCAACGGAAAGCTTTATGATTCTGCGTGGAAATCTCAGTTTTTCTCAGGAATGATGATGCCGGTCATGCAGTTTATCGGCAATCTTGGTTATGTAGGTGTGGCAGTCCTTGGAGGATTCCTGACGATCAAAAATGTGATCGAGGTCGGAGATATTCAGTCATTTATTCAGTATGTCCGTAATTTCACCCAGCCGATCCAGCAGATGGCACAGGTAGCAAATATGTTGCAGTCTACGGCAGCAGCATCCGAGAGGGTTTTTGAATTTCTTGAAGAAAAAGAAGAAGATCAGACAGTGGAACATCCTGTGTCCGTAGAAAATCTGAAAGGAAATGTAGAGTTTGACCATGTTCATTTCGGATATAACCCGGATAAGATCATCATCAATGATTTTTCTGCGAAAGTAAAAGAAGGACAGAAGATTGCGATCGTTGGTCCGACCGGAGCAGGAAAGACGACAATGATCAAGCTGCTAATGAGATTTTATGATGTAAATGATGGTTCGATAAAAATAGATGGACACGATATCCGGGATTTCAACCGCAGTGAATTAAGAGAAATGTTCGGAATGGTGCTTCAGGATACATGGCTGTTCCATGGCTCCATCCGTGAAAATATCCGTTATGGTAAACTGGATGCTACAGATGAAGAAGTGATCCAGGCTGCAAAGGCAGCACATGTGCATCGATTTGTAAAGACACTTCCAGGTGGATATGATATGGAACTGAACGAAGAAGCAAGCAACGTTTCCCAGGGACAGAAGCAGCTTCTGACGATTGCACGTGCAATCCTTGCAGATCCAAAGATCCTGATCCTGGATGAGGCGACAAGCTCTGTCGATACAAGAACAGAAGTACTGATTCAGAAAGCGATGGATAATCTGATGAAGGGAAGAACGAGCTTTGTGATCGCACACCGTCTGTCTACGATCCGTGATGCGGATCTGATTCTTGTTATGAAAGACGGAGATATCGTGGAGCAGGGAAATCATGAAGAACTTCTTGCAAAGGGTGGATTTTATGCAGATCTTTATAATTCCCAGTTTGAAAATGCCGGAGAATGTGCATAAAGATCAGATCAGTCTTGAGATGTAATGAGGGATAGTGATAAAATCTATCAGTAATGCAAGAGATACATTGGTAACTATTGACAGAAAAAAGATTAAGATTTAAACTTATAACAGTGTTACATGACACTGTTATAAGCTAGGAGGAGTCAGTGGCTAAGCAGGTAGAAGGTATTTCAGAAAAAGTAGAATTATGTGCAAAGAAAGAGTTCCTTGAAAAAGGCTATGTAGATGCATCACTGCGGACGATTGCTGCGGAGGCGGGAACGACGACCGGAACGATCTATTCCCGATATGGTGGAAAAGAAGGACTTTTTTCAGCAATCGTAGAACCGGTGGCAAAAGAGTTTACAGGGATATTTATCGGAGTTCAGGAAAAATTTCATGCGATAGAATCGGATCGGCAGGCAGTGAGTCTGGATGATTATGCGGAAGACGGAATGAAGCAGCTTGTGAAGTATATGTACGCTCATCTGGAAGAATTTCAGATCCTGGTGAAAAGCTCTTATGGTACAAGATTTCAGGATTTTGTGGAACATCTTGTAGAACTTGAGACAGATTATACTTATAAGTTCATGGAGGCGATCGGTCTGAGATTTAAGGATGGAAAGCCACTGACAAAGAATTTCATGCACATAATGAATAAAGCACTTTTTGAGAGCTTTTTTGAAGTGATCCGGCATGATATGTCAGAAGAGGAAGCATGGGAATATATAGAAATGCTTGAAAAGTATCACAGTGCCGGATGGAATATTATCTACGGAGAATGCTGTTCAATCAATGACTGATAACGCGATGAATGAAAAGGAAAATTTCATCGCGTTTTCCTTTTGATGCTGGTTAGTTGGAACTTATAAAAGTTCTAAAGGGCTAATTAATAATAAAAATGTCAAGGAGGGTTAGCAATGGCTAAACAAAAAGAAAAAAAGCAGACACCGGTCAGCCGGCTGATGGAGTATGCCGGAAGTTTTCAATACCTGGCAGTTGCGTCCTGGGTTCTTGCGGCTGTCAGTGCCTTTGTGGCACTTGTTCCGTTCTATTTTATCTGGCGGCTGATAAAAGAGGTGTTACGGGTTGCACCGGATTATGGTGCGGCACAGAATCTGTCTACCTATGGCTGGAGTGCAGTCGGTTTTGCAATCCTGTCTATGCTGATCTATATCGGGGCATTGATCTGTTCTCATTTGGCAGCATTCCGAGTGCAGGCAAATATGAGGTCAAGACTGATGCGACATATCTTATCTCTGCCGATTGGATTTATGGATGATGAGGGAAGTGGAAAGATCCGAAAGATTGTAAATGAGTCCAGTGCAGCGACAGAAACTTATCTTGCACATCAGTTGCCGGATAAATATGTAGCAACGGCAACCCCGGTCGGCCTGGCGGCACTTCTGCTGGTTTTTGACTGGAAACTGGGGCTTTTATGTCTTATCCCGGTTGTTGTAGCTTTCCTGGTCATGGGTGCCATGATGGGAGAGAACATGAAGAAAAAAATGGAAGAATATCAGAATGCACTGGAAGAAATGTCCGGCGAGGCAGTGGAATATGTCAGAGGGATTCCGGTTGTAAAAACATTTGGACAGTCGGTCTTTTCTTTTAAAAGATTCAGGGATTCAATCAAAAAATATGAAAAATGGACGATTTCCTATACAAAAGATTTAAGACTTCCAATGATGGGATATACGGTTGCAATTAATTCAGTTTTCGCAATTCTGATCGCAGCGGTTTATCTGCTGGGCGGAGTGAAAAGCGGAACTGCAGATCCTGAGTTTTTATTAAACCTGTTATTCTATATTATTATCACCCCGATCATTACCGTTACATTGACAAAGATGATGTATGCAGGTGAGAATACAATGGTTGTGGAAGATGCACTTGCAAGAATTGACAATATTATAGAAAGAAAACCATTGCCGCAGGCAGCAGAGGAAAAGAGTCCCGAAGATGTTTCTATCGAGTTTGAACATGTATCTTTCCGGTATGACGGGGCAGAAAAAGATGCCCTGCACGATATCAGTCTTCAGATCCGTCCGGGAGAGCATATCGCTTTTGTCGGACCATCCGGTGGAGGAAAGACAACGCTGGCGAGACTGGTTGCAAGGTTTGCAGATGCGTCTCAGGGTGAGATCAGGGTTGGCGGAGCAAATGTAAAGGAAATCCACCAGAAAGCTCTGATGGATATGGTATCATTTGTATTTCAGGACAGCCGGCTTCTGAAAATGTCTATTTACGAAAATGTACGCATGGGAAAGAAAAATGCCACCCGTGAAGAGGTGGTGAAGGCATTAAAGAATGCTCAATGTGAGGATATCATAGCGAAACTTCCGGACGGGATTGACACAGTGATCGGCTCAAAAGGTACGTATCTGTCAGGCGGAGAAGCTCAGCGGATTTCAATCGCAAGAGCGATGATCAAAAATGCTCCGATTCTGATCCTGGATGAAGCAACAGCATTTGCAGATCCGGATAATGAGGCAAAGGTGCAGGCTGCATTCAGCAGACTTTCTCAGGGAAAAACTGTGATCATGATCGCCCACAGACTTTCATCGGTCATTGATGCAGACCGGATCTTTGTACTCAGAGACGGAGAAATCTGCCAGAGTGGTACGCATAAGGAACTTGAAAAAGCAGACGGACTCTATGCACATATGTGGAAAGAGTACAATCAATCGGTTTGTTGGAAGGTAGGTGCATAAGTATGAAAATAAAAGAAAAACTGATGCATAAATATGCTCTTTCTCCGCAAGGTGCATCGGATATGCTCAAAGCCTTTGTGTCAGTTACGGTATCAGATCTGGTTTTGATGATTCCGGTTTCGCTGCTGTATTTTATAGTGAAAGATTATATGGAAGGAACACTTCAGGGAAAAGGTGGATTTTATATTGCCGGCATTATCGTGACACTTGCCCTGATCGCAATTACAACTTATATACAATATAATGCAACATTTTTATCAACTTATGTAGAAAGTGGTGTGCGGAGAATCACGCTTGCAGAAAAGCTGAGAAAGATTCCGTTGTCGTTCTTTGGCAAAAAAGATCTGTCAGATTTGACGAGTACGATCATGGCGGATTGTGCACAGATGGAAACTGCGTCTTCTCATTTTATTCCGGAACTGGTGGGAGCATGCATTTCTACAGCAATCGTTGCAGTGGGAATGTTCCTTTTCAACTGGAGAATGGCATTGGCAGCTCTTTGGGTGCTTCCGGTTTCATTTCTTATTGTAGGTTGTTCGGGAAAAGTTCAGAAAAGTCTGAATCAGAAGCAGATGGAATTAAAAATGGCATGTGCGGACGGGATTCAGGAGTGCCTGGAAAGTGCAAGAGATCTTCATGCATATAATGCAGAGGATGATTATATGAGAGGTCTGGATGTGAAGATAAAAGCCGTAGAGAAGCATGCTGTTGTTACAGAACTTGGAACAGCAGTTTTTGTGGGAAGTGCTCAGATGATCTTAAAGCTCGGAATTGCCACGGTTGCACTGGTTGGGGGAACTCTGCTGGCAAAAGGGGAGATCAGTGTGCTTACATTCTTTATGTTTCTGCTGGTTGTATCCAGGATTTATGATCCAATGCAGGTATCTCTTCAAAATCTTGCGGCAATCATATCTTCTGAAGTACAGAGTGCAAGACTGGATGAAATCCTGTCGCATGAGGTGCAGGAAGGTTCAGAAAAAATGGATCGTAAAGGATATGATATTGAATTTTCCAACGTTGGTTTCTCTTATGATTCAGGAGAAACTGTATTGAAAGATGTTTCATTTGTGGCAAAGCAGGGGGAAGTAACTGCACTGATCGGACCGTCCGGTGGAGGAAAGACAACCGTCTCACGTCTGGCGTCAAGATTCTGGGACGTAGATCATGGAAAGATCACAGTAGGTGGAATGGATATTTCAAAAGTTGACCCGGAGACATTGATGTCACTTTATTCGATCGTATTTCAGGATGTTACATTATTCAATAATACAATTATGGAAAATATCAGAATCGGAAAGATGGATGCTACAGATGAAGAAGTGATTGCAGCAGCGAAACTTGCACATTGCGATGAATTTGCGGAAAAACTTTCTGACGGATGGAATACAATGATCGGAGAGAATGGTTCGGAACTTTCAGGCGGTGAGCGGCAGAGGATTTCTATTGCAAGAGCATTTCTGAAAAATGCACCGATCATATTGCTGGATGAAGCCACGGCATCATTGGATGCAGATAACGAAACGATGATCCAGGAATCGCTGTCACGTCTGATTAAAGATAAGACAGTTATGATTATTGCCCACAGGATGAGAACAGTAGCGGATGCAGATAAGATTGTTGTACTGAAAGATGGTGTTGTTGCAGAGAGTGGAAGTCCGGCCGAACTGGAAAAGAAAAATGGAATTTACAGTAATATGGTAAAGACGCAGCTTCTTGCAACTGGCTGGAGTTTATAAATTCTATTAAAGAGTCAGAAAGCATAGAAGAAAATATCTGTTATTAATGAGATGTTTTTAATTAAAGAAGTACCCGTATATGATAAAGGCTGTTCTGAAAATGAGCAGCTTTTATTTATGCAGACCCAGAACAGTTAAATAAAAATAAAGTCAGATAAACAACCAAAATTTTCAGAATATTCAGAATTGCATGAAATATATAAAAAACATTGACAATTAGAAGCCGCTATGATAGGATAATCTTCGTCGCTGAGAACGGCACTGAAAATCATAGAACAACTTCTGATAAAGAGGAAGGCGTGGAAACGGACAGTCCCTGATCGAGAGGTAG
>ERZ791903.411-NODE-411-length-63875-cov-10.527750_pt1 | contig 63875 bp, 42 predicted proteins | sample MGYA00510148_ERZ791903 | MGnify/ENA primary metagenome ERZ791903 (study PRJEB30046, sample SAMN00792080) | human gut metagenome | study: EMG produced TPA metagenomics assembly of the A metagenome-wide association study of gut microbiota in type 2...
CCGAGAAGTGCTGTCCGACAAATAGCACTATCGGTAGCTTGCTATCATAGTCAGAACTGAACAATATAGCAGAAGCACAGCACATCAAATAAAAGACATTTCTGCAAAAAGCGGAGCGTGAAACCCACGCTCCGCTTCTTTTTATCATTACGTTGTTTTCTTTTTAAACCCGTATCCGCTCATATAATCTATCATCCCGTACTCGTCAATAAGATTGGCAACAGCAGGTATAAACTCATTCTCCCACTTATATTTATCGGGATAGAGCGACCTTGCCACCGCCATATAGGATTTAAGCGTATTGTCAGGCTCAAAGCCAAGTCCATCCGAGCTTTTCGGCGCATTCGGGAACGGATTCTCATATAATCTCGTATAATGAGCACACACGTTCCTGAGATCTGACAGGCACAGCATCCTGTCCTCTACCGTTCTGTAGTTAAGATCAAAATGCTGTGAAACCATATCCTTCTTATCCGCAGATTTCATATCTATCAGAAAATATGTCAGCGTTCCGAAGCTGAACAGCTCTACAGCCGCCCACACCGGCATTATACCGCCGTACTTTTTCTTGTGGTGCTTTACGAATTCCTCGTTCTCGTTTGCCTCGATAAGCCGCTCTATCTTCGACAAAAACGCCTGATGGTTATGATGCGGATCAAATCCCGAAGCATTGAGATAGCCCAGTGCCCCGTACTTCATAGCGTGATAATTTGAGATTATCGCCCTCATTGAGATCTCGATTTCCTCAAGATATGTCATCAGCATACGGCGCAGTACCCTGTCAAAATCATAGACCTTCATTATCTGCTCAAAGGTCGTACCGTCCCTGTACTTGCCCTTACGCTCCAGAAACGGCGCAAAGTAATAGGCAAGCCGGTAATAGTTGATATTTGTAAGGCACTTTCTTGCATACTCCTCATCATCTATTATACAGCCTCTCTGCCTCAGTATCTCGATCTGCTGTTTTATGGTAGCAGGCGTTTTGTTGAACTGCATTATTTGTTTTCCTCCGGTTTTTCAAGATCAATGAAACGTCCGAGCGTAAACGAGTATATTATCATCTGCTTTACCGGCACGGAAAATTCCTTCTCCAGTGCCTCTTTATATATATCAAGCTGTAACTTATAATCGTCCTTGTATTTCTGCTCATCGTCCGTTTTGTCAGTCTTGTAATCGACCAGCACAATACCGTCATCTTCGATAAAGAACATATCGGCTATACCCTGTACATAAGGCTCTGCGCCCTCAAGCATTTCACGGCTGTCCGCCCCGAATATTGCAGGATCGTAGCACTGCGTGTCAAGCCTGTGGAAAATAGGATACTCCCTGTACAGCTTTCCGTTCTTACTTGCCTGCACGATACGCTTTGCAACGTCATTTCCGTAGAATCCCGCTATATCGCCTGCGTCTATGCTGTTTTGCTCCGCCTTGTCAAGAAAACCTGCGGTACTGTTTTTGATATAGTCACTGATTTCGTCCTCGCTGAGTATTTTCTCAAAAGGTATATGCTCCATCAGCTTATGATATGCGTCACCACGGCGCTTTCCGCTGAGTTTGCCCGTATTGTTTTCGGTGAGGAATGAAGGCTTTCCTATAAACAGGCCGTAGTTTTCCTCGCCGTTTTTTTCTCTCAGATTAGCCGCAAGTTCGGTAGCTGTAAATTTTGCGGAAATTTTCGTCAGCGGCTCATATGCGTATGCCGCATTGAGCTTTTTCTCAAGCTCGCTTCTGAACTGTTCGTCAACGGCAATGTCGGTGCTGTCGTTATTTTTATCATCTGTATATTCATCGGCATTTTCCGCCCCCGTATTAAGTGCAGGAATTGTGAGGCTGTGTTCATCGCCTTCGTATGCAAGCGGATAAAAGATATATCTTACATCGCCGTAGTCGATTATACCGCTTTGCATATCGTTTACCTTATCGCACTCGGCTGACAGCGCCTCGATAAGCCACGAAAGATAACTGCTTCCGCTGCACTTTCCGACCTTTTTTCCTGCCCTGTTTACGTCAAGCACAGACATATATTCATCACACGCCTTTGAAATATTGGCGGTGAATATCAGCTTGTTTTCGGCTCTGGTCGCCGCAACGTACAGCAGTCGCATTTCCTCGCTCTCAAGCTGTTTTTTTACCTCCTGAGCCGCCGCATGATATGCAGGCGACTGGATTTTGCTCATAGTGGAAATATCAACGCTCTTTGACGCTATCGCATATTCCTCGCTTATCACAACATCGCCCGTGTAGTCGTCATCGTTGAATGACGATGCACAGTTTGCGACAAATACAACGGGGAACTGAAGTCCCTTTGACATATGCGTTGACATTATCTTTACTCCGTGTCCGCCTGCCGTCTGTGCCGCAGTAAGACTGCTCATATTTTCGAGGTTGAAAATAAGGTCACCGAGCGTTCCGCCGTCCTTATAGTCCGAATACTCACGGACGTATGAAACGAGCAGTTCAAGGTTTGCCTGACGTGTTGCCGGATCGTCACCGACACTGAGCAGTTCATCGGCTGAAATACGGTCATATATATTGCGGATAAGTTCCTGAGGTGAAGAAGCGGTTGCGGCGTTTCTGAAGCTGTCAAGGTCGTTTACAAATCCGGCACATTTAGCATCGGGCTTTATATCCTTTGTAAGTTCATGGAGTTTTTCGTATTCCGATGTATCGTAACCTCTCACCGCCTGCATAACACAGCTGTAAAGAGGTTTTCTCTTCATTCCGACAATTTCCTTTGTACCAAGACAATATTTTTCAAGTTCATCGGCACACTCCGCCCTGATTTTGCTTATGTCAAAGCCGAATGTTCCTGTCCTGAGCCGTGCCATATCATCGGCTGTAAAGCAATAAAGCGGTGACATAAGCACCTTTGCAAGCTCGGTGTCGTTATACGGATCGTTTATGACCTTAAGAAGCGACAGCATAAGTCTTATTTCAGGTCGGTCAAGCAGAACCGCCCTCTGATTATACGTTACGTTCAGTCCGTTGGCGGTGAGAACATTGACATAGTCGGCAATGCGGTTTTTAGGTGAACGCATGATGATCGCAAAATCGTCCTCGGTACAGGGTCGCTTGTCACTGCCGACCTTATAGCCCTGTGCTATCATCTGATTTATTCTTGCCGCAATATATGCCGCCTCGGTAACGACTGCGTTCTTTCTGTCTTTCTCCGAAACAATGCAGACCTCCGTCTTGTCCTCATCGGAAATCGGGCTGTCGCTGTCCTTTTCAAGTCCGCAGATAAGTCTGCCGTTTTCCGCATAATCAACACCGCCGTTCTCCTCTGTCATCATTCTGTCAAACAGCGTGTTTATTCCGTCAATAACGCACCTGTTACTGCGGAAATTTTCGTTCAGCGGCAGCTTGTCGAAATCGTCCGATTTGCAGATAGCCGAGAATACAGAAGGCTGTGCCCCTCTGAAGCCGTATATCGACTGCTTTATATCTCCGACAAAATACAGCCCCTGCTTGTTTTCGGTCAGCATTTTGAATATTTCGTACTGCAACTTGTTGCTGTCCTGAAACTCGTCAACGATGATAAGGCTGAAGTCCGCTCTTTCACGGACCTTTTCGCCGTTTTCGCAGAGCATACGATATACTCCTCTTTCCGCATCGGAAAAGTCGGCGCAGTTACGCCTCTGCTTTTCGGCGCTGTATGCCTTGTCAAAGCACAGTACAAGATTTTTAAGCGCAGTTACGGCAGGCAGGCTTTTCGCCATATCGCTTTCAAATGAGGTTATCTTGTCGCAGGTCTTTATAAAATATTTCTCAAATATACTCTTTACGCCTTCCCTGTGGGCTTTTACCAGCTTTTCCGCACTTCTGTCCTGCGGCGCACGTTCCTTCGGGAACGAGGCGATATAGTCCTTTACGGTATTGTCTATACTGAAACCGTTTTTGACAAGAGCGGTCACCGCCTTGCCGTAGCTGTCCTTTATACTCTGTGCATAATCGCTGTGCTTTGCTATTGCACCGTCGTTATCCTTTGTTCCGCCGTCATATTCCGCTATTGCGCTGTCAAGGCTGTCCGCTTCGCTCTCAAAACGCACCGCATACATTCCTGCAAGGCCGATGAGCTTTTTCTTTATGTCCAGCATTATCTGAGGATCGTCCGAGCGGTCGAGCCACTTTTCCGGCTCGGTATGGTTGATTGCCTTTTCGTGAACAGTAAGTATAATATCACGCAGACGGCGGTCGTCCTTTGCTACATAGTTTTCGACAATCACGTCCCTGTCGGCTTTGTCGCCGTTTGCGTAGAAGTCCTCAAGCACATCCGACAGTATATCTTCTTTCAGCGCCTTGCTTCTGGTTTCGTCTATCAGCGAAAAGCCTGCCGAAATGTCTGTAACAAGGTCTATATTTTCCCTGAGCAGTGAAAAGCAGAACGAGCTTATGGTAGAGATACGGGCTTTTCTGAGTTTCATTCTCTGGTTACGCAGAAATCTCACATCGGCGGAGCTTACAGCCTCGCTTATTCTCTGCCTCATAAGTGCGTCAAGTCTTGCCTTGAGTTCGTTTGCGGCTTTTTCGGTGAATGTTACCACGACAATTTTCGAGGGATCTATATTTTCGTTTTTGTCGCATATCAGCCTTACGACACGCTGAGTCAGAACGGCGGTCTTGCCGCTTCCTGCGCCTGCCGATACTATTGCCGGGTTTCTGCCCTGATTTATCGCCTTTATCTGAGCGTCGGTATATTTCATCACTTATCACCCTTGCCTTTCTTCGCCTTTGCAACAACTATATCCTCACCGAATCCAACAGCCTCTGCGGACCCGACATCAACGCACGAACTCTGTTTCATTCCGCATATATCCTTGAAATCGCAGTATTCGCAGGATAATGCCTTTCCGTCATCGACAAGCGGTCTTGCATCGACAATACCGCTTTTTACCTGTTCGGTGTTTTCTTTTACAACCTTTTCTATCCTGCTTTCGAGTTTTTTCAGCTTATCGCCGGCTATAGTCACAGCGGAATAGAAATTGGTGCTAACCTCCTTGTCCCTGTCAAACTTCACACCGCTGTATAAAAGGCGTTCCGCCTCCTGCTGAGTACCCTCAACGGCAAAGCCCTTCTCCTTATGCTCGTCAAGCCAGATACCACGCTTAAGTTCATCGGACGGCGCTTTTATATCCTTGAGAGAAGTTTTTCCGGACGGATGGTACAGTGCGGCTGACGGCGTAAAGCCGTTTGCCCCGTTGTTTTTTGCGAGTGTGAAAAGATACAGTAAAAGCTGCAGGTCAAGCCCGTAGTAGATACGGCTCAGCTTTGCGTCCTTGTTTCCGGTCTTGTAGTCTATTACTCTTATCTGACCGCCGCTTTTGTCATCGTTATACGCTATATCTACACGGTCTACCGTTCCGCCTACCGTTATCGTCTGGCGGCTTTTGTCTGCAAGCTCTATGTCAAAGCTGTACGGCGAAATGTCAAAACCGTTCTCGCTCTTTCCGCTTTCCAGCTTAAGTTCGAAATATGACGGCACAAACCTGCTCTTTTCAAGCTCCTGCGCCATATATTTTATAAGATAGAACGCAGTTACCGAAAGTGCGTTATAAAGCGTGTTGAACCTTGCGCTCATATTCTCCTCGGTAAGCAGATACTTTTCCCTGTAATCCGCAAGTGCCTGTTCGATAAGGTCCTTTATTCTGCCGTCGGAAACGTGCGGATTTCCGTTTTCTCTTGCACCGTCATACATATTTTCAAAGCAGTATTTCATTATGTAGTGCATTATATTTCCGTAGTTGCTCGCATTCATCGCAATGCCTGCGGACGATGAAAGGTTTATGCCGTAGCGCAGGAAATATGCAAACTTACAGCCGTTCAGCTTTTCTATTGCTGTAGGCGAAAGCGCTGTCTGCGGAAAAACTATCGGCGCAATGTCGCTTATCCTGTGTATGTCGGAGTTTCCGCTGTTATTGCTCATGACCGCCTTTATCCTGTCGATTGAGCTTGATTCCTTTTCGTTTTCCGAAAGCACCGCTTCAACGGCTTTCTTCTGTCCGTCCGTAAGCTGTGCCGAATTTATTACATACTGCTTTTCAGCCGACTTCACGCTTTCGGTCATATAAAGTGCGTCAAGATTATCCACGTTTATAAGCTCTGCACCGAAGTGCTTTGCTATATCGGCAATGTATTCCGATGCATTTTCCTTTTCACCGGTAAACGTGATAAACAGCTTCTCACCTGCAAGCGTCATAGCCTTATATGCGTCAAGCACCGCCGACGAATATCTCGCCTCGTCATTTTCAAGTTCAATATCGTTTTCGGCAAGACGCTGTACATCATCAGATGTGAACACGCTGTTGCCCTCGGGATAAATGTCGGGGAATGCGCCGTCTGCGGCTCCCATCACAAATACCGCCTTAACTTCCCTGCTCCTTGTTCTTGCAGGATCTCCGAACAGCACGCTGTCAAGAACATTCGGAGTGCGTGATATGCTGATACGGGAGGCACAGCTATGGATAAGTGCGGAGAACTCCGCAAGCGTAAGAGGAGTATCGTCAAGCGTTTCATACAGAGATGTCAGCATTTCCGACACGGTACGCCACAGCTGGTTATATTCCTCGGTAAGCTCTTTTACATAACGGAGCTGTCTTGTAGAGTTGTCCTGACACTTGCCCTGTATAGCGGCGCTTATATCCACCTTGTCGAAAAGGAAAGCGGTAAACTTCTTTACAAGCTCCCTGCCGCCGATGCCACGCACCGACTTTGCAAATTCCACAAGAGGCGTAACCGTTGCGATTCTTATCTCCTCTACCCTCTGCTCCGATGCGTTTGTTATATGCGGCATAGGCTTATCCCACTTCTTGCGTTTAAGATCCCAGCACTCCGCATATTCCTCCATAAGATGCTGTTCTACAAGGTGTCTTTCCTTGAGCGTCATAGGTACTGTCTTGCCGTTATTCTTTTCGGACGGCAGACGCACAAAACCGCTTCTTATATACCGCAGTATATTTGTACCTGTAGGATTATCCGCCGCTTTGAGAAGTGCCTCAAAGAATCTCAGCATCGGCTTCTCCGAGATCGGTACGGGAAGGTCGGCGAATACAGGCACATCATATCTTGCCGCCGCCGAATTTACTGCGTCCTTGTATTTTGCAGGAGAAGCGCATATCACCGCAATATCCGAGTATCTGTAGCCCTCACTGCGTACCAGCTTTCTGATATTTGCACACACAAAATCAGCCTCGCCGCTGACAGAGGACGAATAAGCCATCGTTATGCCGTCACTGCCTGCTGTGCTATCCTTTACCCCCGTCTGTAAAAAGTCACGCAGTGCCTTGAGATTGCCGTTAGTGTAACGGGGAGCCTTGCCGCAAAGACGGGTATATTTTATATCATCCCTGTTGCCTCTTTCGAACAACCGCTCTGTCCTGTCGCACGTTGCAAAGACCTCCGCCTTGTTTTCGTCCGTACAGAGCGCAACAACAAAGTTCACGCCCTTATCCGCAAGCGCCCTTAAAAAATTCTGCTGTGCTCCGCTGAAGCTGTCAAAGCCGTCAATATATATCGTTGTGTTTTCGTCAAAGCTGTCGCCGTTTCTTATCACCTGTGCGGCAAGCGTAAGATTATCCTGCCTGTCGGCATATTTCTCGGTCAGCTTTTTATCGTAAACGCTGTATACCGCCGCAATATCGCCCATCTTCTCTGCAAGATGGACAGGCAGCCGTTCAACCGTGTTTTTTTCGGGAGAATACAGTGTGTTCGTCAGTTCATCTGCGGATATGCCTGCCGCCTTGAGTTCGTTTACTGCCGAAAGGCACATCTCTACAAAGCCGTTTTTCCTTGCGGCATTGCCGTAAAACTTAAGATCGCCGCACAGCCCTCTGACAGCACCGCTCATTATGGCTGTCTTTGCCGTGGTATCAGCGTATGTTTTCTGAGGGCAGTGCTTTTTCAATATGTTTTCGGACAGCGACATAAAGCCCATTACCTTTATGTCCGAAGTCTTTTCATCGGTTTCCTTGGCGACACGTCTTTCGCTTTCAAAAACAAACTGATCCGGAACAAGAAGTATCCTGCTTTTGCTATCGTTCTTAAGAAGCTCATAGAGTGCGGCTGTCTTGCCGCTTCCGGCAGGACCTGTGATGATATGTGTCATACTTTTTATTTCCCTCCGTAAAATATATTCCTTAAAACGAGATACGCTGTTTGCTATCGTTAATATAATAACATATTTGCTGTACCATTTCCAGTACAGGAACGATTTTATTCGGCAGTTACGGCACATTTTCAACAAATTCTTTACATCACGGCGAAAATGTAGTATAATATAAAGGCAAATACAAATCGACAGCCCCGTCCGACACGGAATTTATAACGGAGGCAGTATCATCACACGGGACAGCATCTGCCGTCCCTGCATTTTTGAAAGGAAACATCTTATGTCTGAATTAATGTTAGGTAATCAGGCGGTCGCAAGAGGTCTTTACGAGGCAGGAGTCAGCGTTATATCAAGCTACCCCGGCACACCCAGCACCGAGATAACCGAATTTTCGTCAAAATACCCCGAAGACGAAATGTACTGTGAATGGGCGCCCAATGAGAAGGTAGCCTGCGAGGTCGCAATAGGCGCAAGTATTGCAGGCGCAAGGAGCTTCTGCGCTATGAAGCACGTTGGTCTTAACGTAGCGGCTGACCCTCTTTTCACAGCAAGCTACACAGGCGTAAACGGCGGTATGGTGCTTGCCGTAGCCGATGACCCCGGTATGCACAGCTCACAGAACGAGCAGGACTCACGCCACTATGCCATCGGCGCTAAGGTTCCTATGCTTGAACCGTCCGACTCACAGGAGTGCAAGGACTACGCAAAGCTTGCTTATGAGATTTCGGAAAAGTTCGATACTCCCGTAATTCTTAGACTTACAACAAGAGTAAGCCACTCTCAGTCGGCTGTAACAACAGCGGACAGGATCCCCCACACTATCCCCGAATACAAGAAGAATATCGCAAAGAACGTAATGGTTCCCGCAAACGCTATAAAGAAGCACGTTGTAGTTGAACAGCGTACACTCGACCTTATCGAATATGCCGAAACATCGGGCATAAACACAGTCGAGATGAACAATGACGAGATAGGCGTTATCACATCGGGTATCTGCTACCAGTACGCAAAGGAAGCGCTGGGCGACAAGGCAAGCTACTTAAAGCTCGGTATGGTAAACCCTCTGCCCTTAAAGCTGATAAAGGACTTTGCCGCTAAGGTAAAGACGCTCTATGTTGTCGAAGAGCTTGACGATGTTATCGAAACACACTGCCGCAAGAACGGCATTGACGTAAAGGGCAAGGAGCTGTTCACCCTTCAAGGCGAATACTTCCAGAGCAAGGTAAGACAGGTCGTTCTCGGTGAAAATGACGAATGGCAGACTCTTGATGCCGAGATACCCGTTCGTCCTCCCGTACTCTGCGCAGGATGTCCCCACAGAGGCGTATTCTACATACTCAAAAAGCTCGGCGTCATGGTAAGCGGCGATATAGGCTGTTATACGCTCGGTGCCGCCGCTCCTCTCAGTGCGATCGACACGACAGTATGTATGGGCGCAAGCATAAGCGGTCTGCACGGCTTCAACAAGGGCAGAAAGGGCGAATACGAGGGCAAGGCGGTAGCCGTTATCGGTGACAGCACATTTATGCACAGCGGTATCACGAGCCTTGTTGACATTGCATACAACCGCAGTAATTCTACCGTTATCGTCCTTGATAACAGTATCACAGGTATGACAGGTCACCAGAACAACCCTGCAAACGGCAAGAACATATACGGCGATCCCGCATCTGCCGTTAACCTTGAAGCACTCGCTCACGCTATCGGCATAAACAGCGTTACAGTTGTAGACCCCGGCGACCTTGCCGAAACCGAAAGAGTTATAAAGGAGGAGCTTGCAAAGGCTGAGCCTTCGCTCATAATCGCACGCAAGCCCTGCGCATTGCTCAAGACTGTAAAGCACAAGCCTCCGTTCCATATAGATGCCGACAAGTGCAAGAACTGCAAGTCCTGTATGAGAATAGGCTGTCCTGCACTGGTTTCAGGCGACAAGTGCATCACTATCGACAATACCCTGTGCGTAGGCTGCGGACTGTGCGAACAGCTCTGTAAGTTTGACGCTATCAAGGAATAAGCTCTGAAAGGAATATAGCTATGGAAACAAAATCAATAATGATAGTCGGCGTTGGCGGACAGGGTACACTTCTTGCAAGCCGTATACTCGGCAGTGTTCTCGGCACGGCAGGCTATGAGGTTAAGGTAAGCGAAGTACACGGAATGTCACAGCGCGGCGGTTCTGTCGTAACATATATAAGATACGGCGAAAAGGTATACAGCCCCGTTATCGAAAAGGGTCAGGCTGATATGATAGTAAGCTTTGAACAGCTTGAAGCCGCACGTTATGTATCATACCTCAAAAAAGGCGGTACAATAATCACAAACACACAGAAGATAAGCCCTATGCCCGTTATCACAGGTGCGGCTGAATATCCCGACGGCATTATCGACAAGATAAAGGCTATGGGTATAAACATTATCGCAGTTGACGCTCTCTCAGCCGCAGAAAAAGCCGGCAGTGCAAGAGCCGTTAACGTTGTGCTTATGGGCGTTCTTTCAAAGGTACTTCCCGGCATCGAGCTTGACGCTTGGAAAAAGGCAGTTGAAAAGTGCGTACCCGCAAAGGTTATAGAGATAAACGAAAAGGCTTTCGATCTCGGCAGAGATCTGTAAGCGTTCAAAAAGGAGCTTTTCTTGAAGATTATTTCCGACTCAACGCCGCTCATTGACGGCTACCGTATGCCTGCGGAGTTTTCCTCGCACAGCGGCTGTATAATAATATTCCCCGAGCGGCCGGATTCGTGGCAGTACGGCGGAGTAAAGGCAAAAAAAGCATTCTGCGAGGTTGCCTGCGCCATTGCAAAAAGCGAAAAGGTCACCGTTCTTGCCTCATTTGAACAGTATGAGAACGCACGCAGAATGCTCCCCCCTCATATCCGTGTTGTCGAGATGTCCTCTGACGATGCGTGGGCGAGAGATGTTTCCCCCGAGTTTGTCGTGAACGATAAGGGTGATATGCGTGGTGTGGACTGGTATTTCAATGCGTGGGGCGGTCTTGTTGACGGGCTTTATTTCCCGTGGGACAAGGATAACAAGATAGCACGCAAGGTCTGCGATATGCTCGATGTCGATGTGTATGACTTCGGCGACTTCGTTCTTGAGGGCGGAAGTATAAGCGCTGACGGCGAGGGTACGATTCTTACCACTGAAGCGTGTCTGCTCAGTGCAGGAAGAAATCCTCAGCTATCCAAAGCGGAAATCGAAGAAAATCTCTGCGAGGGTCTCGGCGCAAAAAAAGTAATATGGCTTCCGGGCGGAATACTGGGCGATGAAACAAACGAGCACGTTGACAATATCTGCGTGTTCGCCGCTCCCCACACCGTGCTTTTATCGTGGTGCGAGGACGAAACGAGCGAACAGTACAAGATGTGCCGAGCCTGCCTTGACGTGCTTGAAAACAGCACTGACGCACTCGGCAGAAAGATAGACGTTGTAAAGCTCGCTATGCCAAGACCGATATATATGACCGAGGAAGAAGTCGCAGGTCTTGACCTGTTTGACGGCGAGCCTACAAGAGATACCGTAAGCCCGCTCAGCGCAAGCTATGTAAATCTTTATATAGGCAATAAGACAGTGGTAATGCCTGCTTTCGGCGGTGAGAATACAGAGTATGACCTCAGAGCAAAGAGTGAAGTTCAGAAGGTATTCCCCGACCGTGAGATAATACAGATATACGCCCGTGATATACTTATCGGCGGCGGCAATATCCATTGCATAACCCACCAGATACCGTCATTTGTCAGAAAGGAAACTCCCTATGATAAGTAATGTCAAGGTTGCGGCAGTACAGATGAGCTGCAGTGACGACCGTGCAGAAAATATAGCAAAGGCAGAGCGTATGGTAAGACAGGCGGCATCGGACGGAGCGAATGTTATACTTCTCCCCGAGCTGTTCGAGCTTCCGTACTTTTGTCAGGAGAAGAATTACGATTACTATTATCTTGCCGACAGAACGGAGGAAAATCCTGCCGTAAAGCGTTTTATGCAGGTCGCAAAGGAAACCGGTACGGTTATCCCCGTCAGCTTCTACGAAAAGCACGGAAACGCATTTTTCAATACGATAGCTATGATAGACTGTGACGGCTCGCTTATGGGAATATACCGTAAGAGCCACATTCCCGATGACCATTTCTATCAGGAGAAGTTCTACTTCACACCGGGCGACACAGGCTTTAAGGTGTGGAATACAAAGTTCGGCTGTATCGGTGTCGGCATATGCTGGGATCAGTGGTTTCCGGAGGCGGCACGCTGTATGGCTCTTATGGGTGCAGATATGCTCCTTTACCCCACCGCTATCGGCAGTGAGCCTATACTGGAGTGCGACTCGATGCCCCACTGGAGAAGAGCAATGCAGGGTCATTCGGCGGCAAACCTTGTTCCCGTTATCGCCGCAAACAGAATAGGTACAGAGTACGTTCACCCCACCCCCGAAAATCAGAATCAGGACTCATCGCTGACCTTCTACGGCTCGTCATTCATAACCGATGCTACGGGAGCGATAGTTTCAGAGGCTGACAGAACGGACGAGGCGGTTATAACAGCGGTAATAGATCACGAGCAGAACCGTGACCTGCGTCAGAGCTGGGGCGTGTTCCGTGACCGCCGCCCCGAGCTGTACGGAAAGATTATGGAACATTGACAGAAGATCTTTTCTTGACAATCCCCGACCGTTATGCTAAAATAACAATACAAACAATACAATAATTCTGCCACCGGGTAGAGATGCGAAAGCACCGTAGTACATCGTTAGGTCTTTGAAGATGTACCTGCGGTGCTTTTTCGGTAAATTTACGGAGGATACAATGCTCAGAAAACTGAACAACTACTTCACAACCTTTGAAAAAATACTATGGATAGGCTCGATAGTGCTGATAACAGGCTCTGCCGTCATGTTCGGCAAGGACGGGATACTGTCCGTCATAGCGTCGCTTATCGGCGCTACCTCGCTTTTGCTCAATGCCAAGGGCAACCCCATAGGACAGGCTCTCGGCGTGATTTTCAGCATACTCTATGCGATAATCTCCTTCTCCTTTGCCTATTACGGCGAGATGATAACCTATCTCGGACTAACAGGACCTATGGCGCTTGCCGCTTTTATAAGCTGGATAAGAAATCCGTTTGCAAAGGGCAAGGCTGAGGTAAAGGTAAATCATATCCACAGGGGCGAGGTTCTCTTTATGTTCATACTCACCGCCGTTGTCACCGTAGTTTTCTACTTCGTACTCGACTTTTTCAACACGGCAAACCTTATTCCGAGTACCGTTTCCGTCACAACGAGCTTCCTCGCCGTATATCTCACATTCCGCCGCAACCGTTTCTTCGCTGTCGCCTATGCCGCAAATGATATAGTGCTTATAATCCTGTGGTCGCTCGCCGCCTTGACCGATATAAGCTATATCTCTGTCGTAGTCTGCTTTGTGATTTTCTTTGTAAATGACATATACGGCTTTGTAAGCTGGAGCGCAATGCGGAAAAGACAGGCGGCTGAAATTCAGCCGTGAGTTGTTCGTGTAACGCATTGAATAAAAACTGACCCTTAGTGTACTCGTTGTACACCAAGGGTCAGTTTTATCTGACGGGTTATTTATAGCTAACCCGGTGGCATTGATTTAACGCTTTTTCAAATCAGAGAGCCAATCCTATTGCCCATGCGATAAGTCCCGCAAGAGCCGCAACGGGTACTGTCATAATAAGCAGCTTCAGCATCTTTGTAGCCTTATACTTAGGATCGTGCCATGTGTCAAGCAGATCTTCTGTGCCGGGGATTATCCACCATTTCGATTTTGCTACCCAAAGGTAGTCAACGAAGAACCAGTCGAAAAATTCCATTCCGTAGAACAGTACGTAATACTGCCACGCACATTCGAAAAAGCCTCTTGCGCCGTTTATAAAGAGTATCATGACTATCGGGAATATCAGATCTCCTATCAGAAGCAGGGTCATTGAAATGACAGTACGTTGCTTTATTTTCTTTGCGGTCGTAAGCCCCATTTCTATAGCTCTGTCCTGCATTACCTTCGGATAGAATATAATTCCGCCTACAGGCCCTTTTCTGCCGACAAGCGCAAGCATAAAAAGCGCAAACCATACCCACAGGATAAGAATTTCTATAACCAGTTTAAGTATCAGCATATTTTCTCCTCCTTTTTATTTATTCCGAATTTGATTATACATGACTAACTCATTTGTGTCAATATAGGAAATAAACAAATCCGCCTGTGTGTGCAGGCGGATCAGCTTGTAGAAAAAGTCTGTTTTTATAAAGATAGAGCAAATTCTCTAACCCTAACCCCAAACCCCTTCCCCTCGGTGAAGGGCTGTGTATGCTTGGTTGGCTTTGCGTCCTGCAAAGCCTTGCGGCATACACGCCCGGCATCCGTGCCGGGGCTATATTGCTGGGGCTACCGCCCCTAGTCCCTGTTGGGGGCTACGCCCCTCAACCCCATTTATACATTATTTCTTCTTGGCTTTCTTTTTCGGCACAGGCGTTATCTGTTCGAGAATTTCGACCGCCTTTGCCGTAAGCTTCCTGTCCTCTATATCAAGTATATAATGCTCCTTTGCGCTGTCATACGGCACACCGCACTCAGCACCCGACATAAGTTCTTCGATTTCGGGGAGCTTTTTAACATATACCGTGTTGTCGCAGACAAGCAGGACAGGCTTATCATTGACATAAACCATATATTCGCCGAACATCTTTTTATACCGCACGTTTTCTATGCCGACAAGCTGTTCACATACGAACTCTATATATTCCTGCGATGTCGCCATTTCTCAGCCTCTGCCTTCTTTTCTCTTTACAAAAAATCTTATTGCAAACAGCACCGCCAGCATAAGTGCCAACGAGAAGCCAAGCACTATGAATACGTTATGCACAAAGCCCGACAGCAGATAGCCGACAACGCACACTGCCGCAACTGTCAGCGCATAAGGAAGCTGTGTCGAAACGTGATTGACGTGGTCGCACTGTGCGCCTGTCGATGCCATAATGGTGGTGTCCGAGATAGGCGAGCAGTGGTCGCCGCATACCGCACCCGCAAGGCAGGCTGAAATGCAGATGATGACCATTGACGGAATTTCTCCCGTCTGCGAAACATTCGCAAGCTCCGCCTCAAACACGCTCGTAACGATAGGGATAAGTATGCCGAACGTTCCCCACGATGTACCCGTTGCAAAAGCAAGCCCGATAGCCACCACGAACAGTATTACAGGCAGAAGCACGCTCAGCGCCGTTGCACTCTGTACCACTCCCGAAACAAAAGCGCCTGCTTCAAGGTGGTTCGTCATCGTTTTAAGTGTCCACGCAAAAGTCAGTATAAGTATCGCAGGCACCATCTGCTTAAATCCTGCGGCGATAGAATCCATACATTCGTTGAACTTCAGCACACGGCGGAACATATAATATGCGATTATAACAATAAGCGCCGAGATAGAGCCGAGCGACAGACCGTAGGCCGCATCGCAGTTTGCAAATGCCGTCACAAAATCCGTACCGGAGAAAAATCCGCCGGTATAGATCATACCCACAACGCAGAACACGATGAGCACAGCAACCGGAAGTATAAGGTCAATAACCCTGCCACGCTCGGTCACCGGCTGTGCGTCCTGCTCATAAGTATTGTTTTTTGTCGTGAAAATATCACCGTTCTTTGCGTTATCCTCGTGTATTTTCATCGGTCCGTAATCCGTATCGCTCACCGATATGAATATTACCATAAGTATCGTTAAAAATGCGTACAGATTATACGGTATAGTGTTTATAAACAGTGATATTCCGTTTACGCCCTCGACCGTACCGCTTACCGCCGCCGCCCACGATGAGATAGGTGCGATAATGCAGATAGGTGCGGCTGTCGAATCTATAAGATAAGCGAGCTTTGAACGTGATATGTTGTGCTTGTCGGTTATCGGCCTCATTACCGAGCCTACCGTCAGACAGTTGAAATAATCGTCAACGAATATCAGCACACCGAGGAAAAACGTTGACAGTGCAGCTCCACGTCTGCCCTTGATATGAGCCGCCGCCCATTCACCGTAGGCACGGCTGCCGCCCGCCTTGTTCATCAGTACAACGATTATTCCCAGTACAACAAGGAACACCAGTATTCCGACATTGTATGCGTTTGAAAGATTTGTTATAAGACCGTCCTGCACGACCGCCTTGAACGTTCCCTCAAATCCCGTTCCCGATGCCGCCGCATAGATTATTCCGCCCGACAATATTCCGACAAACAACGAGGAATACACTTCCTTTGTGATAAGCGCAAGCCCTATCGCTATGACCGGCGGAAACAGCGACCACAGCGTACCTTTGGCTTCGGTTATCGGTGCGGCAATAATACAGCATACCGTAAAAGCCACGATAAGCAATCCGAATACCGCTTTGCTCAGATAAGATTTTTTCTTCTTTTCCATTGTTACTTCCTTTTCGCCCGTAAGTCTGTCACACGGGCGGATTTACGTTTTAAGATACTTTAATGGTACATTATTTCGGCTCTGTTGTCAAGCGTTTACAGCATAAAACCGCAGTAAAAAAGCGTATTTCCTGCACTTGCAACCAAAAATTCCGCCCCGATGATGCGGGACGGAATAATTCTGTATCGGTGCGTCACGAATGTGCTCGGCAATAAGTCTCAATTGCCTTTGCGGTGAATACCGCCGTGCCTGTTCCTCCGTACCTGTCGATATTATCGGTAAATTCACCGCCTGCCGCATACATAGTGCCGAGATAGGACAGTATATCCGTATTGCAGTCATAATAATTATCCGTTATAAATCGGCGCAAAGTTTCAACTTGTTGCTGTACCTCTTTGCTGTCGGGCAACTTGTCTTTCAGTTTGCCGAACTCAGCGAATATCATCATAAATCTCTTGTTGACGTTGCTTTTTTCATCATCGGACATACTGCTCGTTTTTTCTTCGTACTGTTCGTACTGTGCGGTGTTTCCCCACTGCTCTTTCGCTTTTGCTTCGTATTCTTTCATCTTTTTCGTGTCAAATACAGAAAAATCCATTATATCAACTCCTGTTGTTCGTATTTTACGGGCAAATTCTATCAGATTGTCGATACGTTCTCTTTTCATTGTCAGAAGTTCTATCTGCTGTTCAAGTGCCTTGTCCCTGTCAAAATTATCGGCGCTGATTATCCTGCTTATGTCTTTCAACGAAAATTCCAGTTCCCTGAACAGTAAAATCTGTTGTAATCTTTCAAGTGCCGTATCGTCATACAGCCTGTATCCCGTATCAGTACGTCCGCTCGGTTTCAAAAGCCCGATGTTATCATAGTACTGAAGAGTGCGTATACTCACTCCGGTCAATTTGCTCACGTCATTTACTGTCATCATCTGATTTCCCTCCCGCAAGGCACATTATAAACTATTACGCAGCGTCAGAGTCAATACTTTTCCGAAAAATTTTTAAAAAATATTTCAACAGTAAATTCTTTCTGTCACCGTTTTCTCTTGTTGTCGTCTTTTCTTATGATATAATCCTCTTTCACAAACAGCTTTACAAGTCTGGGGTATCTGTCCGCATTACTCATTATATAAGTCGATGCAACAACATACAATATCGCAAAAGCAAAGAAAATTCCCGATAAAACGAATGAGGTCTTGCGGTTTTCGTCGTTTACACTGTTTACATCATCAAGCGATACATAACAAGTATTGCCGCAGGAAAACAGGCATATATCGGTTTCTTCGTCGTTTTCTTTATCAATGTAACCTATCTCAAATTCCCTGTTCTTTGATATGTTTATCTCAATATCTTTATATTCCTGCGAATTATCTTCTATAAATCCGGTCGCAAACGTCCGCTTCTCACCGGCTCTATCCGATACCATAATTATAAATCTGCCGCTGTTATCGCTTTTGTCAAAGTGATATTCCGTAATTCTGCCCGTATATATTGTTATTTCATCGGGCATTATATCTGGTGTTGCAAACAACGCAACAACGAGCGAAAATACAGATAACGCCATAACAATAATATCAACAAGAATAAACCCCTCAGGTTTGCGGATATTACCACGGAACAGCTTTGATTTCTCAGAGTTTATGACCTCGGCATTTTCCGAACGCTGTATCAGCTCCTTTGCAAAGCCGTCAATATTGAAAGCATTTTCATCTATCAATATAAGCCTTTTACCGACAGTGATAATCAGATTTCCGCCGTAACGTATTTTCTTCACTTGTGAATATTCATACCTGTGTGTTATCCTCAGCATATCCCGATAAGTAAAGTCCTTGTCGGTGTAATCTACCCTCTGATTTACAGTAAGGACAAGTATAACGCCAAGCACGACAAATACGCCGAATACGATACAGGCAGCCACACCTGCACCGCTTATTGCCGCAGCTACCGTCACAATGCCGAAAAAAAGTGCGCATACAAGCCCGATAACCGCTATCTCTCTGCTGTTTATTACCGTCCTGTAATCTATTTTATTTTTTGATTTATATTTCATTGTTCCCTCTCACGAGTACATCTCTGCATTATCTTCGTTCATTATATGATCTGTTTTTCATACGCAATACGGGGTGAACCGTCAGCAACATAAATGATACCGCATTTTGCAAATCCGTTTTTCTCAATAAGATGCCTCGTTATCTTGTTATCCTTATGCGTATCTATCGCACAAGAGTTATTGTCAGCCGAGACATCTGTTTTCTCCTTGCCGTTTATTCTTATATGAATTTATTATACTCGATTTAACTTCTTCGGTCAACCAAAAATTCCGCCCCGATAACCCGGGACGGAAAAAATCTGTATTCAATATGCTATCCGAACCCGTCAATCTTCCCTGTACTCCATAGTATACAGATACTGACCGGATTTCAGTTGCTTTTTAGCGGTATTCTTCATTCCGCACTTAGTGTATTTTGTTACCTTAAGCTCAGTGTCAGTATCAAGCACGCAGGGTATACCCTCCCTTGCCGCTTCGGAAAAAGGAAGTTCCAATATCCTTTTCATATATCCTTTTCCCTGGTATTCACGCAGAACTACCACCATCGACACCGCTACATAATCCTTTTCCTTTTTGTAGACTTTGGCGTAAAGCTCCTCGCTTGAACCTGCCACTATCCTCACACTGCGAAATGACATCTCCCTGAGCATTCTCCCGACCATATGTAACGCAGGCTTCAGCTTTATCTTAGTGCTTTTGCGCCAATACGCAAGAAACCCCTCGTGATTGTCGGACGTAGTGTACAAAACCCCCGAATTATAGAAATACTCCGTCATTATCTCAAACGCCTTTATAATATCCTCACGGGGCGCAGTTGTGGCAATACCGTCGCCCTCTGCGGCGAAAGCTTCGCCGATAAGCGTTCCGTAATGCGCCAGCTCTTCCTTTGTCATATTGCTTACTTTCTGCATGGTTTTTCCGCTCCTGTTTTAAAGTTAGTTAACGCTAATTATATTATAACCGATTTCAATCCGACAGTCAACCAAAAATCCCGCAATTTCCGAAGCAGACCGCTTTATATCAAATACAGCGTTTTACCTGCATACCGCAAACCGTCAATAAAATCAGCCGTATATTATGCAAAAACTGTTTTCGCATTTTTTATTTCGGCATTTTCCATCCTTTTCGCATTTTTTATTTTGCTGTTTTACTCATTTTCCGCACTTTTTGCAATACCCATCCCCATTTTTTGCACACAAAAACCCCGCCCCCGAAACCTCGGGAGCGGGGAAATCGCCTATATCTATCGCTTACGCATTCTTGTCAAGACCTGTGATCTCAAGTGTATCACGAGCAATAAGAAGCTCCTCGTTTGTAGGAATTACCCATACCTCAACCTTGCTGTCGGGAGCAGAGATCTTTGTGAGCTTGCCCTTTAAACCGTCGTTTACAGAACTGTCGAGCTTGATGCCGAGATATTCCATATTCTCGCATACGCCCTTTCTTACTTCCGGAGCGTTCTCACCGATACCGCCTGTGAAGATAACAACGTCAAGACCGTTCATAGCGGCTGTGTAAGAACCGATGTACTTCTTTATCTCGTATGTCAGCATATCTGTAACAAGCTGTGAACGCTTGTCGCCCTGCTGTGCGGCACTTGTAATATCTCTGTTGTCGCTGAACTGACCCGAAAGTCCGAGGAAGCCCGACTTCTTGTTGAGATAGTCGCTCATCTGTGCGGGAGTGAAGCCCAGCTTGTTCTGTACGAATTCAACAGCCGAGGGGTCAACACTACCCGAGCGTGTACCCATGATGATACCGTCAAGAGGAGTAAAGCCCATTGATGTATCTACAGACTTTCCGTCCTTGATAGCTGTTATGGATGAACCGTTGCCGAGGTGGCAAGATACGATGTTCAGGCCTTCAAGGCTCTTGCCTGTGACCTCGCCGTACTTCATTGATACAAAGCGGTGTGATGTTCCGTGGAAGCCGTACTTTCTTACGTGGAACTGCTCATAGCACTCATAAGGCATACCGAACATATAAGCCTTGGGAGGCATTGTCTGGTGGAACGCCGTATCGAATACTACTACCTGAGGAGTTGTTTCGGGGATAACCTTCTTGCAGGCTCTCAGCGCAAGTGCGTGTGCGTGGTTATGTACAGGAGCAAGGTCAGCAAGACCGTCTATCTGATCTATGACCTCGTCCGTTACGATTGTTGTCTTTGTGAATACCTCAGCGCCCTGCACTATTCTGTGACCTACAGCGCCTATCTCGCTCATATCCTTGATAACGGCGTAATCGCCCTTTGTCATTACCTCAACCAGCTTTTCAAAAGCCTCTGTGTGAGTGGGGAACGAACATTCCTCTACATATTCCCTGCCTTCGGCTGTCTTGTGAGTGATCTTACCGTCTATACCGATACGCTCGCAATTTCCCTTTGCTATGACCGACTCATCCTTCATATCTATAAGCTGATACTTCAGTGATGAACTGCCGGCATTTACTACCAGAATTTTCATTTAAATAAGATACCTTTCTGAATTTATTTTTGCTGAACGCAATATCATTATTATTTTAAACCAAACCGCCCGAAAAATCAAGTGCTTTGGCGAAAAATACGACTGCTTGCCGATATTTTTACAAGTTCTTTGTCAATAGGCGATTTTCTATTAGTTTATCCTATTGTTGACAAATACAATCTAAGTATGATATTATATATCCGCAAGAACAACCTTGGACGATAGGCGGTTAATCCTACTCCCGAAGCAGAATTAATGTCTGCAAGGGAGGTGAAGTGCAATGAACTACATAACATTAGAGGACTTACTTCTGTTCGGCTCATTTTTAGCCGATTTTGTTATTGCTGTATTTGCTGTACTCGCTTTTTTAAGCAAAAAGAAATAACCGCCCCACAACTTCCAGACGTGAGCGGTTAAATCTGTTTACGCTTCGGGAGCAACCGTCTATAAAGAGGTTGTTCTTGTATTTGTATTATAACATAAAATCAAGTCGGTGTCAACCGACACGGCGGTATGCCGTCTTTTGCCTACCGGCAAAAGTTTTTATGTTAAAACGTTCTCAGTCGGTGTCAAGTCCGGACAAGTTGCATTCCCCCCGATAATATGCTAAAATATTCACGAGGGAAACCTTGGACGTCAGGCGGTCAATTCATCTCCCGAAAGTGCGTTGCACTTTGAAAGGAGGTGAAGCTGTGTACATAACGCTAAGTGATTTAACACAGATAGGAATATTTCTTACTGCTTTCACAGTTATGATATTCACAATCTTTTCTTTTAACAAAAAGAAATAACCGCCCTATGTTGCAAGCTGAAGGCGGCTATTCTTAAACCTAATTCAGGGAGCGACCGTCTGTCGTTTCCCTCTTTTTGTATCTATAATATAACATAAAATCAAGCTGTTGTCAAGTCCGGACAAGTTGCATTTCCCCCGACAATATGCTAAAATATTCACGAGGGAAACCTTGGACGTCAGGCGGTCAATTCATCTCCCGAAAGTGCGTTGCACTTTGAAAGGAGGTGAAGCTGTGTACATAACGCTAAGTGATTTAACACAGATAGGAATATTTCTTACTGCTTTCACAGTTATGATATTCACAATCTTTTCTTTTAACAAAAAGAAATAACCGCCCTATGTTGCAAGCTGAAGGCGGCTATTCTTAAACCTAATTCAGGGAGCGACCGTCTGTCGTTTCCCTCTTTTTGTATCTATAATATAACATAAAATCAAGTCGGTGTCAAGTGCATCGCCCTGCATAATCCGAAGAACCGCCCCGATTAAAAGGCGGTTTTCCTCACAGGCCTTATATACTTCCATTATCTCCTGCAGTCGTGATAGAAGTAGAACACCCTGCCCTGCGTTTTGTCAAGCTCATAGCCCGACTTTTCATAGTCAAAGTCTTTCATAGCCTGCTCAATTTTCGCTTCAACAGCACTGTTTTCGGTCTGAAAGTCGAACGGTCCGTGCTCAAACACGATATACTCGCCCTCAGGCACGTCCATAATCTGCATCTGCCTTGGTATCTCTCCGCTGTAGTCGGCAGGAAGCCTTACACCGTAAGCCTCAGCCAGCGGAATGCCCCAGCTGCATATTCTTCCCTCAGGCTCGTTTATGAATGCCATCACCTGACCGCTTCCGCTGTTCGCCTCATCACCGCCCATATCATCGAGCTTGCCTTGATGCTGTCAAGCAGTCCGCATATAGTTTCGCAGTCCTGTCCGGGAATGTGACTCTGCTTTTCCCAGAAGTCGAAATACCCTATACTCTCGTAGTTTCTGATATGCAGGAATTTATGAGCCGGTATCGTTACGAAATACGCCTTAATATCACTGTTTGTCTGTGCCATACCTGTTCCTCCTATGCCTAAAAGATAGCAGTCGAAAGGCCTTATAGCCGTGCGGAGAATTACAGGTACAGGGTGTAAGCGGTAAGCGCTCGGAGTAATTCCGTATGCCGCTTTGAATGCCCTTGTGAATGCCTCGTGAGATGTAAAGCCGTAGTCGATCGCTATGTCAAGTATGCCCTTGTCGGTATCTCTCAGTTCCCTCAGTGCAAAAGCAAGCCTGCGGTATCTCATATAATCCCTGAGCTTCATTCCCGATATTTCGCTGAATTTCCTTGAAACATAATATTCCGAATATCCGAGCGACTTCGAGAGCCTGCCGAGTGTCAGCCTTTCGTCCTCGCCGCTTTTTATACACCTGTCTATGTCGTCAACAATATTCTGGATATTCATATACCATTCGTTTATCTCACTCATCTGTTTTCCCCCTTACAGCTTTCTTCCGCCTTTCCGACTGAATTTATTTTACCATAAAAGAGAAGCGTCCGCTTGATACGGCTTGCCGTCCTGCTTATTCTTCCGGCGTAAAGAACACATTTCCGTCATCGTCTGTCGTAAATACCGTGAAGCCGGTATAGCACACATTTCCGTAAATGTCGTTGATAACAAAGCTGTATCTGTAGTCGCCTGCAGGCAGATTGACAAACTCTATCATATTGTCGCCGCTGTAGGTGCATTCATCGCCCTCCGCCTTGCCTGCAAAGTTACCCTCGCTGTCGTAAGTATTGAATATCGGCACTATGACATCTCCCTCTTTAAGCGGAACAACACTCCTTGCCGACTCGCCGTTTTCGTTTACGCCGTCCCATGTTCCAAGCGCCGTTATGTCATACGCATTGCCGTCCTGCGTCATAGCTATACGCAGATTTGTTTCCTTGCCGTTGAGCTTCACGGGAGATGTGTAAACCGAGCTGTTTCCGTTCTTCTCTACTATGAACATAGGGATAAGATTATTCTCAATCATATACCACTGACCGCTGAAATTATCCTCGACCAGTCCCGATGAGAAATCAACCTTTGTACTCTGGTCAACGCCGAATTCGATAAGCTCACCCGTTTCTTCGTCAACACGGTAAACCGAGCAGTTTACGCTCGCAAGGTTGTTTATAGTATCGTCCGTAACATTGAAGTAGAACGTTCCCTCATCATCAAGCACAGGTCCGACATCTATCTGCACACTGCTCTTATCACCGCAGAAGCCCATGTTGTCGGTCTTGTTGTTGTAATGCTCCCAGTTGCTCTCGTAGTCGGAATAATCCCCGTCGCTCCAGTACACCGCACCGTCCGCAAGCCATGTTTTTTCACCGCTGTACCCGTCCGTACTGCCGTTTTGTGCGCCGTATGCGATTCTGTCAACAAACGTCATATAGTACGGGCTTACGCACACCTTGCCGAATGTGGCAAGCTCGGTCGAGCCTGAAACGCCGAACGGATAGTAGGTCGAAAGCCCCGTTGAGCCGTCCTTGTCCTCGCCGTAGATGTTATACACTACCGCCTTTTCCAGCACCGACATAACCTTGTCCGCCTTGTCGCCCGATACCGTAGCCGCTATCATAGAGCCGAGATCCACCATGTTGGTATATCCCTCTGTATCGTTGTTACTGCCGTATGCTCTTACGGTATAGATGCTTCTTACCGCATTTGCAAGCAGCGCAGGGTCGGAAGAAATATCGTTCATTTCCTCAGCGGCGTCATTCACTGCCTTTACAAGCTCGTCTATTCGGCTGAGATCCGTTATCGAAAGTGTAGCCTCACCGCCTGCGCCGATAGCCTCGCACGATGCCATAAAGCTGTCAGCGACCGTCTTTCCAAGCTCAGCTGTATCCGCTGTCGGATCGTTCTCCATAAAGCCTGCTATCTCGGTATAATCCCAGCCGTAACCGGGTTCCGTTTCTTCCGATGCAAACATATAGTCAGCGTGCGGAACAAGCATATTCGCCGTTTCGACCGTCGCCATAAGGCAAGCGTCAAAGCCGATGAATGCAAACTTATCCGTCATCTTATCATATATTGAAGTAAGCGCAGTGTCTATCTCCTCAAGCGACAGCGAATCGTTCTCATTAAGCTCGTCGAAGCACACGCCGCTGATACTTCCTCCGCCGTGATTCCAGAAGATAAGCCCCATTTTAGCCGCCGCATAGTTTTCTATACCCCAGCTTAAAAAATCGACAAGCACGTCCTCCTTGCCCATATTGACAGACTCTTTTTCTTCGATAAGGCTTATTTCTCCGCCCGTTACAACATAACGCTGTGTCTTTTCGGCAGAGATGCCGTATGTATCCGCCCACGCTCCGGCACCGCCCGTCTGAATGACGAACTTCACGTTCTCGCTTTGTGACCCTGCGATCATTTCCTCAATGTCGCCGCTCGCAAGCCCGTTCTCGCTTTCAAGGTCGCTTCCGCACATATATACAAAGACCGTCTGTGTGCCGTCCTCGCCCATAGGCTTTTCGGCTTCACGCTGTTTTCTTGCAATGCTTATCCCGTCCGAACCGCTGAACGTCAGCTTTGACGCACGACTGCCCGTAACACTTCCCTCATATTTATTATCACTGCCTTCGCTACTTTCCTCATTACCGCCGTCACTCGTCTGCCTGTTGTCGCTTGCCGTGCTGTCGGAAATCTCCTCCTCATCGTCAAGACAACCGCTCGAAAGCACAGCCGTTGCAAGTACCGATACCGCAAGCAGTGTCCGTAATATCTTTTCGCTTGTTTTTCTCATAAGCTCTCCTTTTCTCTTAGCCGTAATTATAACCATATTCTCACATATTAATTATAATCGTTTTTCTCGGCAATTGCAACGAAAAGGCACAAACGGTATTTAATCGGCTGAAAACGGTAATTTCCCTCCCAAGCCGTCCAGAGTAAATCCTAACTAACCTAATTTTTACAAAAAAATTTTCAAAAACCTCTTGACAAACGCCGAAGTATAGGTTATAATAAAACCAACAAATCAGTAAGCGTTACTGATTTTGCTAACAACAATGAGAAAATAAAGATTTTATCACAATGAAAGGATAGGTAATTTACTATGAAAAAGTGGGTATGTCCGGTATGCGGTTACGTTCATGAGGGAGATACACCTCCCGAGTTCTGCCCCCAGTGCAAGGTTCCCGGCAGCAAGTTCACAGAGCTTAAGGAAAACGATAAGCTTGTATTTGCAGACGAGCACAAGGTAGGCATTGCAAAGGCAGTTGAGGATGAAGAGATTCTTGCAGGCTTAAAGGCAAACTTCGAGGGCGAATGCACAGAGGTAGGTATGTATCTCGCTATGGCAAGAGCCGCTCACAGAGAAGGTTACCCCGAGGTAGGCCTTTACTACGAAAAGGCAGCTTGGGAAGAGGCTGAACACGCAGCAAAGTTCGCAGAGCTTTTAGGCGATGTTGTAAGCGCATCGACTAAGGAAAACCTCGAAAAGAGAGTTGCCGCAGAGCACGGCGCTACACAGGGCAAGCTTGACCTCGCAAAGAGAGCAAAGCAGTTAAATCTTGACGCTATCCACGACACAGTTCACGAGATGGCTAAGGACGAAGCCCGTCACGGCAAGGCTTTCGAGGGTCTGCTGAACAGATACTTCAAGTAAGCTGCGGCTGTGAGCCGCACCAAATTCGCCGTTCCGGCTGTTTCAGTTCGGCTAAGGTTACGTTACCGGCGGATATTAACGTTATAATTATGCAAATCGAGCCGTAAGCACTCTTGCTTACGGCTCAGTTTGTTCTTATAGTAAAAACGCATCTGATACACAAAAAAGAACACCGGTCGCCCGGTGTTCTCTTTTTTTACTTTCAGCTTATTTGGCTGTATTCACATTCGCATAAGTATAAGTGCTTGTATTTGCACCATTATAAGACGCAATCCTTACCTTATACACGCTTCCGGCCCTGAGTCCGCCAATAGTGACAGTAGCATTCGTACTGCCCTTTAACGTCTTTTTGACCCACTTGCCGCCTTTGTAAATTTCAACCTTATATCCGTCTGCACTGGCGTTTTTACCCCACTTAACGGTTATCGAGTTGCTTTTTGCCGATACAACCTTGATATCGGTTACCGGTGAAAGCACTGCAGTAACCGTAGTATAGCTGTAATCACCGTACAGATTGCCCTTATACGCTCTTACCCTTACTTTATATGTGCTGTAAGGTGTAAGTCCGCCAAGCACAGCCATTGCTGTCTTATTATCGGTTATGGTCTTTTCGAGCCACTTACCGCCGATATAGTATCCTACATTATATCCGTCAGCGTTTGCATCCGCATTCCATATAACAACCGCCTTTGAGTCAACCGCACTCTTTACCTTAAGACCGCTGACCTTTGTCGGAGCGGTAGTGATATAAATATCGTCGAATGTACTCTGAAGCTCACCCTTATAAGCCTTTATTCTGACCTTGTAGGTTTTGTAGCCCTTAAGAGAGCCTATTGTAACGGTAGTTTTGTTATTGCCGGTCAGCGTCTTTTCATTCCACTTACCGTCTGCATAGTACTGAACGGTATAGCCGTCCGCACTTTCATTCTTATCCCATGTAAGCGTAAACGAAGAAGATGTTACTGTCTGCGTAATACCCGTAACTTTTGACGGGAGCGTATCGATATAGCCGTATGTATACGGGCTGTAAAGGTCACCCTTATATGCGCTTACCCTTACTTTATATCGTGTTCCTGCACAAAGTCCGTCTATAACCGCCGCTATATTATTGTTGCCGGTAACAGTCTTTGCAGACCACTGATTATCAATGTACCACTCTACCTTGTAGCCGTCCGCTCTGGTGTTTCTGTTCCAGCTTATTCTTACCGTTTCATCGGTAGCCTTCACCGTATTTATATTCCATACGGGAGAAGGAATGGTATCAACATAGAAACATCTGAACTTGCCGGTGAAGCTTCCTGCATAAGCCGCTATCCTTACCTTATATTTAAGGCCTGCAGAAAGACCGCTCAGCTTTGCCGCTACTCTGTCGCCGTCCGTGCTGAAGCCGATCTGCTTCCACTGATTGCCGACATAGCATTCGACATAATATCCGTCAACACCGCTTATATTCTTCCAGCTTATATCGACTTCATTGTATGTCGTCTTTTCAACCGCTATTTCTTCCACGTCGGGAATAGGCTTTACGGGAACAAAGTTTCCGTTATACTTATGCTTACATCTTGTGCATTCAAATACAGTATAGCCTTCGCTTGTATAAGTCGGAGCAACAACCGTTTCAATGTACTTGTGACCGAGAGGTTCGCCATACTCCGCACCGCATATTTCACACTTTGCCTTTTCGGTGCAGGTAGCCTCTCCTCCGGAATGCTCACATTCGGTTATCGTAGCCGTTACAATGTCCGACTTCATCGAAACTCCAGCCGTTGTAGCATTGCTGTAGGTAAGACGGCAGTAGTACCTGCCCGTTGTGAGATTTTCGAGCGACAGCTTTCTGTCTGTAGCACCCTCTATCTCTGTTTCGTTGCCGTTTTCATCAATGCCGATCCACTGATAAGCAACATCTGCGTTGACCTCGCCTGAATACCACGGCACTGCACTTATTTGAAGTGACGGTATGTCGCCGGGATAATAGCCGTTGGTGTAATATACATTATTCCTCGGCTGAATTATCTGCATCGGACACACCCGTACCGTAAGACCGCTTGTCGATGATGCCGTTGCCTTATTAAGACTGTATATATCTATCCACTCTTTTGTTCCTCTGTCCTGTACCCAGAAGCCGTGATCGATATAATCGGCTATCACCTTATCACTGACCGTAGTTACGATTTCGGCAAACCCACCTGACGAAATGGATACATTACCGCCGTGTATAGTAAGGCAATTTATATTGTTTGCGGCCATTGTAACATTTCCGCCGTTTATGGTCACATTGCTGCCTGTTGCAAGCCCGTCAAATGTGACATCACCGCCCCGCACTATGAATGCGTCTTGATTCTCAAACGCTGTCACCGCACAACGTCCCGTAACCGTCAGCTTTGCCTTGCCGTTTATGATGATCGGACGTGAGAACGCTGTACGAACTGCGTACTTGAGCGTGAAGTTACCTTCGGTTATGACTAACTGACCGCCGTATCCGTTCTTGTTATAAAGCGGATATAAGGTACAGCCCTCGTTTTCGCTCTTCTGAGCGTCTTTCGCAGCCTCGTCAAGATCGTTATAATACTTGACATCGTCGCCCTTTGTTATCTTTGCATTGAACTTGCTCTCGCATATCTCGCAATATGTCGGCGTAGTAATATTACCTGCGGTTTCCTTGTCCGCTGTAGGATCGACCACCTGAGAATGATCACAGTCAACAAGGTCTATGCTTACAGTGTTCGACTTTATTTCATAGCCGTCACCGGTAGTAACTACGAAGTATATCTCGGCAGCATCGCTGTCGCCTGCCTTATCAATTATTTCGTCTGCCGACAATTTAGCGTCCTTTACAAGTGCGCTTAAGCTGCTATAAATTATATCTCCGCTTACATAGGAGTTTATACCGTATCTCTTACTTACATACGAGTCGTTCAGGTTCGAGCCGTGAGCAAGAGTAAGGTTGAACTTCAGCGTGGGATTTGCGTTGCTGTTGCGATACAGCTTGTTTATTTCTGTGCTAAGCGTTGCTTTTACTATCGGCGCCTTAGTAACGGTAACACCGCTTACTTCCGACACCTCACGTTCTTTAAGCGTCAGCCATGCACCGCCCTCTGTTTTCTTATACGCATAGCCGTTGCCGAGAATATCTGTTATCTTGCCATCTTTTACCGTAATGTTATCATATTGTCCGCCGCTGAGCTTAACATCTCCGCCGTTTACGGTGAGATATGCGATTCTTGTGGCTTCTTCGGCAGTCAACCTGGAGCCCGGCTCGGCAATTACAGCGAAAATATTGGCGTTGCCTCTAAGTGTCAGCTTACCGCCATCGGCGACCTTTACTGTATTATACAAGATGGCGTTATCGCCATTTGCAATAAGTGTAACATCACCTGTAACAGGGAGGTAGTCTGTATCATAAACGGAAGACATCAGCATTGTTATTGTTGCACTTGCAACGCTGTTTGCCTTGGCAAACGCCTTTCCCAGATCTTCCTTAACAAAATATTCTGTCTTTTCCGCTCCGTTCTCGGTATAGCTTACGCTTGCAGCGATCAATGAATTGCAGTATATGCAACGGTTATCTCTGCCCACACCGTCCGGGTGGTCGCATCTTATTATTCTTACGTTATCGAAGTTTGACGAAGCGTTTGCTTTCAGATCGCTGTACAGCTGAGAATCGACACGGCTGCCGCTCGCTAAAATTTGATAAAGATAAATTTCACTTGAGCAGTCTATATTAGCGATATTAGCATTCGTGATACTTGCCAGCTGTTTAAGCAGAACACCGTCTTCTAAAATCAGCGTGTCAATTTTCAGCGTTTCAACATAGGAGGAGAAGTATGTGGCATTTAATTTCACATTCTGGCAAACTACGCTGACCTCTCCCGAGAAAGTAACAGTGCCGCCGTCCATGCTAAATCCATTTTCAACCCCAAAAGTACACTTACTGTCACTGCGTATAGTGATTTGGGTTCCGGATCCGTTAAAGCTATTGATATAGACACCAAAGCCGTTCATATCGACAGTAAGTTTTCCGCCGTTTACGTTAATGTCAGTATTTCTATCGAAGAAATCTCTGAGCATTTTCAGCGTACAGCCCTTGTTTTCGTTCTTTGCCGCAAACTCAAACGCTTCCGTAAGTTTTGTAAAGTATTTTACCGTTGTTCCGGTCTCACTCTTTACAGTGATTGCAGCGTATATCTTTGTGTTACACTCTCTGCACACGCCTGCTTTGGTATCAACGTCATCATGCGGGCACTGATAACCGCAGCCGCACCTTCCCGTTTCGTCATACTCATGCTCGCTGTGGTCGATTACCGTAAGTGAATTATCGCTTTCCGAAACCTTGCTTGCGTCAAACAGCTTTCCGTCGCTTGTCGCAAACGCCTTGTTCTCGCCGAGCAGGTCGGTAAGCGTCTTACCCTCTGCGCTTACGCTTATGCCGTTGAATGTACCGCTGTTTATAGTGACCGTACCTCCGCTGACGCTCAGCTTATTATAAGTACCGCCGTTTATAACAGTCTTGCCGCCGCTTACGCTGATACTGTCATCGTCGATAGTTATATTATCAAACGTTACCGTGCCGCCCGTTACAGCTATGAGATATCCCACAGAGCTTCCCGGATACTTCGACAATGTACAGCCGTCATCTCCCGTGAACTTGACATTTCCGCCGCTTACTTTGATCACAGCAGATGCACTTCCCGTTTTCTTGAATAAAACGGTAAAGCTGCCCTGTGTGATCTCACAGTCTCTGTTCACACCTCTGTATAATTCTAATGTACAGCCGTTGTTCTCCTCAAGCTGTGCTGATTCAAATGCTTCGGGCACATTGTCGGTATAGCATGCCTTGTCGCCGTTTGTTTTAACAAGTATCGCATTTATGCCGGCATCACATAACGAACAACGATAGTAATCATACTCGTCTGTCGTTAATGCGTCATACGGATGCGTACAGGTCGCTATTTCAAACTCGACATCATTCGTCACATACTCATATCCGTTCAGCTTGATAACAAGATGTGCCTTTACAGTGCCGTCAGTATCGGAAATTTCACTTGCATTTGCAAACGTAGATGAATTTCCGCCGAAGTCGCTCTCTCTTATTAAGGTATCGCCGACATATAAACCGACTGTGACCTTATTGGCATCACTTACCGTGTATCCGTCGCTTGTCTTAACATTGAAGTTAAATAAGATCTGCCGTGCACCTCCGCCGTTGCGGTACAGTACAGTCTTATCTACTGTCGCCGTTGCGCTCTTTATCGGCGCTGTCCTTACTTCTACATTAGTTATATCCTGCTTTTCACGCTCTGCAATAGTAGACCAGATGCCGGAATCGATAAAACTCCAATAGGCATAGCCGTCCGCAAGAAGCTGTCCTACGTTTCTGCCCTCGCCGTAAACCTGTAAGCTGTAGAATTGACCGCCTTTAATTACAGCGTTACCGCCGTCTTTAATTATGAAGTCAGAGAAAGTACCACCGTTGATTTCCGCATCGCCGCTGTTGCGAACGGCAACACGTTTTATTAAGCCACTGCCGTTAACGGTCAGCTTACCGCTCGTTACTTCTATGGAATACCATACATCAGTACCGGGTTGTGAGAGCCTTTTACCGTTAAGTTCAAGCGTAACATTGCCTGTAACAGCTATCGTATCTGTAATATCGTCCGTGATGTTCTTCTGCAGCGTTACAGTAGCCGTACCTACCTCGTTAGCCTTGGCAAAAGCGTCATAAATATCGCTGAACAGATCCGTCTCTTCGCCGCCGTTTGCCGTATAGCTTACAGTTGCAACGATTTCCTCATTGCAGTAAGGACAGGGATTACCGTCAAGCACATAACTGCCGCTTCCGTCCTTATGAACGCACTTTTCAACAAAAATTCTATCGGTTTTGGTCATGGTCTGAATAGCCTCGTATGTGTAAACAGTAATGCCATTCATACTATTGCCGAAAACTACGCTTCCACTCGCAATTGCCATACCTAAGCCTGTTTTGCAAGTGGTGCTGCCGAACTCGCCGGTTACGATAGAGATGCTACCGGACCCGTTGATATTCACGCTTAAAGAATCGGCTGTAACATAATTGATGACCGTGTCTCCGCCGTTAGCTTTCAGTGCATCAATATTTGCACCGTTTACAACAGTCTTTCCGCCATTTATTGACAGTTCTTTAATATAACTCTCGGCACTGTTTACTGCAAGCGCACCGCTTGTTAATGTTACACTTCCCAGCTTGATTTTACCGTCAATTGTAACCTTAGTGTCAGTTCCGTTAACTGTGATTCCGCTTATCAGATTTTCTACATCGTCTTGTTTTACCGAAGAAGTGAAAGTCACGTCACCGCCGTTGACAGCGAACTGATAAAATACCTTCTTACCGTTAAAGTCAACAGTAAACCTGCCGCCTGTCACAGTAGTGAACTCAGTAGCAGAAGATACTCCTTCCGACATCAGCTTTACAGTGCTGCCCTCGTTCTCCTGTGCCAGCTTTATGGCACTCTCTATATCCGCATAGCCTAACGACTTGCCGTCAGCATCTACTACCTCGGCTTCAATCAATGCGTCACATATACCGCAGATTACCAAACCGTTGTTTTCGTATGAAAAGCTATCCTTCGGGTGTGAGCAGGTCGCAAGTGTAAGCTTAAGCACATTCGACTTATATTCGTATCCGTTGCACTTAAGTACAGTGTAATATTCAACCTCGCCGTCTTCCGCCGCAAGCTTACCGATTTCATAACAGTGTACCATATATTTAGTGTACAAATTATAATCTTTTATGCGATTATTGCCGTTTACGAAATCCGAATAGGTTACACCCCTTGAACCGTCCGCCAATTTGTATGTAACATTGACGTTTAAATATTTATCTCCGTTACGGTATATAACAGGCGCTTCTTCGTCTGCCCACGAAATACTTGCACTCTTTATCGGCGCTTCTTCTACACTCAACGGTTTATCGTTGTTATTCAAACTGCTATAAACGCTCTCTGCACGTTCTGCAATTGAAAGCCATGCACCGCCGTCCACTTTATAAGCATAACCGTCAGCCAGAACAGATTCAAGATTGCCGTTAAGTATCTCGATGTCGTTGAATTTACCGCCGCTGAGTTTTACGTTACCGCGAACGGACAGACCTCGTATAGTGCCGCCGCCTATTTCTGCGTTGCCTCCTTTTTTAACTGACACAGAATTGAAGTATCCACCGCCGTTAATGACTAATTTTGAGTTTTCATTAACGTAAATAGGTGTATCCATATCGCCATCGCCGTTTACAGTAAGCGTGCCACCGTCAGATACCGGTATACGCGCTATGCCATAACGACCACCCAGTGTTTTACCGTTCAGTGCAATCGTTACATTGCCCGTAACGGTAACGTCCTGTGTACTTTCGCTGTCTGTAATATCCTTATACAGCGTTATTGTAGCCGTACCTATCTCATTAGCCTTGTCAAAAGCGTCATAAATATCACCGAACAGCTCTGTCTTTGCACTTCCGTCAACCGTATAGCTTACGCTTGCGGCAAACTCAGAGTTACAGTATTTGCATACGCCGTCATTAAAGGCATAACTGCCGTCCTCATTCTTATGCTCGCACTTTGTGACCAGATAATAGCTTACAGTTCCGTTTTCGGAGTCAAAATTATTTTTTTCGGCTATATCGCTGTATAATAAAGCCTTTGCTGTTTTCTCAGCAGTCGGATCTGTCGGATTGTCGTAGCTTATCACACGCACACCGCTTGCGATTACGTCCTTTAATTTAAACTGTCCGAGATTGATATTGCCGTAAGTACCTCCGCCTATAGTAAGCTTTGCGTCAGTTGCGTCTTCGCTTACAAATAAATTATCAGCACCCACATAACTGTCAGCATTGACGCCTTCGCTGATAGTTACGGTACCGCCTGATATAGCAATACTATCAAATCCGGCGCTTGAGCCCTCAGGTAATGTAAGAGATCCGCTCTTCACATTAACCTTGCACCTGATGAACATATCGCCTTCAGCAATAACATCTGCACCGTCAATAGTTATTTTCCCTGCGTAAGGACCGAGGACATAATTATTATTCGTTGTGGCAGTGGCAATCGTAAACTGACCGCTTGACAGCGTAACCCCACTATTGATCTTACCGCTTGTTACAAGAGTGAAAACACAGCCCTTGTTTTCAGCCTTATCGGCATATAATAAGCCTTCATCAATGCTGTCAAAATATTCGTCAGTAGTACCGTCGGCTGATGTCACCTTTGCATAAAGCACAGCACCGCACGCACACTTTGTATTTGTTTCGGTGTATGTATGAGTATGCGCTACAACCATGACATTTGTAAGGTTTCCGCCGATCGTCTTCGCACTGCCGTCAACTATACTTTCGGGTAGATGTGTGACACTGTTTAAGGTCGCAAATGCATAACCCTTTGCAAGCAGATCGTTTACAGGTGTGCTGTTGCTTTCCTCGCCGCAGATGGTGTTGTACCTTCCGCCGTATAAAGCTACACCGCTTGCGTGTGCAATATAAACATTCTCAAATATGCCGCCGTATATTTCGACACACTTAGCACTGTTAATGACTAAATTGAGTACATCTGCGGCTGAACTGCCGCCGTCTGCAGTACCGTTTATAAGCGTACCGCCGTTTACACTAAAAGGTGCGTCTATGCATCCGTAGTAGGTGCTTTTCCTGCTGTCCTTAAGGTACAGCACACCACCGTTAGTTACACTTATATCCGCCTCTCCGCCGAGTGAATATCCGTTCACATCGACAGTAACCGTTGTATTGCCGATTTCTACGCTCTGTGTTATCTCGCAGTGCTTATACAATGTCAGCGTACAGCCGTTGTTTTCCGCCGATAATGCCGCAGTAAAAGCGTTGTCTATATTATCGAAATACTTCGCTGTTCCCACGCCCGAAACGCCCGCAGTAAGCTGATATTCGCAGGTAAGGCATACACCTGTTTTGCTGTCAACATCCGTATGACCGCACCGCTTACCGCAAATCGTACACTTGCCCGTTGTGCTGTCGTAACTGTGATCTTCATGTGATGCTATAAAAACAGTTGCAAGACCGTCTTTCAACAGTGTTTTTGAGCCGTCTATCGGCTCAGCATTGGGATACTTCATAAACATACGGTTCTCAGCCAACAAAGTCAGTATTTCTGCGTTTGCTCTGTCCCCGCCGCCGTTATAGCATATTTTTCTGAAAGATCCGCCGTGAAGAATTACGTCACTGCTTGCATCGTTTATATTGAGTGTTATGCCGATTGAACAATAGCAGTCAAATGTACCTGCACCTACCGACACAGTTCCCATAGCGCCGCAGTTTTCGTCAAATGTCAGCTTACCGCCGTTCGCTACTTTGAAATCGCCATAAAAACTATTATTTTTTCCCGATCCCGTAACGGTTATATCTCCCGAAACAGTTAACGTACCTACATTGGCTTTCTCAGCGATCCACAGCGTGAACTTACCGCTGAGTGTTGTATAGCTGCCTGTATAATTCTTGTATACTTTTAATGTACAGCCGGTGTTTGCTTCTCTGTCAGCCGCTTCAAAAGCCGCTCCCATCTCATTTTCTTCATAAACGGAAGCTACAGCCCCGTCCTTTACGATAACAGCCGCATACTGATATCCACACTCTGTACACTTACCCGTTTCGCTGTCAACATCGCTGTGAGGGCAAACATATCCACAGTCGCACTTGCCGTCAGTATAGGTATGGCTGTGGTCTTTGACTGTCAGCGTTTCACTGCTTGATATTTCCTTAACGCTTGCGTTGAAAAGAGTTCCGTCAGTCTTGAAGAAAGCCTTACCCTCGCCGAGCATATCATATAATGTCTTGCTGTCCCTTGCGTAAAGTCCGGCAGTATATGTACCGTCTTTCAGTATAACCGTACTCGAATCATATACATAGATCGAAGTGTCTAAAACTACATCGCCGTCTATTATAAGCGTACCGCCGGCGTAGGAAGGGTCGCTTGTCGGATATACATTACAACCGAGCATAACCGGATTGCCGCTGTTTTTGATCGTAAGCTTTCCGTTTTTGCAAGGAGTAATACTCCGGATATTAAATTGGCGTCCGTTTACGTCAATTGTAAGCTCTCCGTATAAGTCATACTGAGCGCTTGGTTTAGAATAATCCTTAAACAGCTTTATCGTGCCGCTTCCGTTGTATTCATTCAGTAAAGAGTGAAGCTCATCGGCATCTAAATAAGATGATAAGTTTCCGTCTGCACTTGTATAGATTGCGACAGACACAACCGCACCGCAGATTGAGCAGATGCCGGTGTCCGTGTTTATATCACCGCCATGCTCGCAGGGCTTTCCGCACTTCTCGCACCTGCCTGTTCCACTGCCGTATTTGTGGTCAGCGTCAGTATGCTCTACAACAGTAAGCGCAACGGGTAAACCCTTACTTACAAATTCTTTATAAAGATCATGATACTCGCCGCTTTCGTCATATTGCAGTGCCTGCCGGGTAACATCAAGAAGATTGCCTAATTTCAGTAATCCGGAACCATCTTGGCGCCAATATGTCAGCCCACCTATCTTCATTCCCGTAGCAAGCTTTACAGATGTCGTTGTAGTTCCGTCATCATTCACGGATGCCTTCACAGTCAAAGACGCTGTAGTTACTTTTGCACCATCGTTTACAGCAAGCCCTGCACCTGCCTCAACAAAAATTGTATCAAATTCTACATTTGCAACGCTGTCAATTATGAATGATCCGCCTTTGCGAACATACACCTGCTTAACATAACTGCCCGCTGTGCCGGTTAATGTAAGTGTGACGTCTTTGTTGACCCCAAGCTTGATATTGTTCAGCTTGCGACCGTTAAGGTCGATCATAACATTGTGATTTACATCTATAGTATCTAAAGCTGCAGTTGCCGATGCATCGCCGATATCCTGATAGATCTTAACATAGTTTCCGGTATCGGCAGTAATGCTGTCAAGGCAGTCTGCGAGCGTGTCATAGCCTGTCGGCGCACTGCCGTCTGTGCTGATCGTAGCAACAAACTGATGCGCACACTCGTTACACTTACCCGTGTCAATATCAATATTGCTGTGATCACATAACGCTCCGCAGTTTGTGCATTTACCGTCGGAATAACCGTTTTCATGTGCACATTCTTTATATGTAAATGTAAATTTTTCTGTAACAGTTTCTGTGCTGTCACCGTCTGAATAGGTTATATCACAATACAGAACATAATTTCCGGCAGGAATATTATCCGCAAGCTTGAATTCGCCGTTGCTTCCGGATACTGCCGCACCGAGCTCATCTGCACTGTATGCACTGTTCGTACTGTACCAGTTATAGCTTATGCTTTCACTGTCAACCGTATAGGTGCTTACAAGCTTGTAATTGTCCTTCTCTTCCTGCGAAGTGTTTGTATAGAAAACCGTTCTGTTTGTGTTGTCACCCTGTGTAACCTTGTTGAAACGGTTTGCATTCGACTTTACCTGAACGGTATTGGATACAATATCTCCGCACTTTATTGTAAGAGTATTATCAGTGTCGTATGTAACCGAAAACTCGGTATCGCAGACCATGCACACCCAGCCGTAATCGGTCTTGATTATGCTTGCTGATAAATCGGGTTCATCGCCGCCGAAATAGCCTCTTGCGTCTGCAAACTCTTCATCGCTCATATTCTTCAGAGTAATATCAAAGTAAACCGTACCCTTGAGCTTGGTATCAGTCATGCCTTCAATTATTTCATACTCTTCCGTCTTGAATATTCCTGTCTGCTTTCCGAGTATTATACGGGGAGAAGTATCAGGCTTTATAACTACCGTCTTAGCGTCTGCTCCGCCAATCTCATAATAGCCGTCCTTAAGCTCGACCTCGCCTGTCACAGCACTTTCCTCAGCCTTGAAATCGGCAGAACCCCTTACTATTAATTCATCCATGTCTATTTCCGGCGAAGTTTGTCCGATAGCGTATGAACCGCCCGTAGTGTAAACCGAGCCTGTACCGCTCATTATAAGGTTTACTTTGTAAATGCCATACTTAGCACCGTAAGCAGTGACCTTACCGCCGCTTATTTCGGCATCCATTCCGTCGCCGTTGTTTCCGCTGTAGTATATTCCGACTCTTGCTGCATTGCCTTCAGGCACAGTAATACTGCCGTTTTCGCTGACGGAAATTTTGTCGAAATTACTGGTAAGCAATATTGCACTGTTTAACGTAGATTCATTAGCACAACCTACTGCAGTAAGACTGCCGTTGCCGTCAACAGTAATGCCACGGCTGACATTGACAGCCACACCCTCAAAAGATGCAGTTGTCGCATTTGCGTTCAGCACACCGTCATTATGTATTTCAAGCGAATTTGTCTTTACAGTACCTGTTGCGTTTACTGTACCGCCGTTCAGGATTATTGATCCGCCGAGAGAGCGTGCCATACTGTCTGTAGAGCGGTTCTCTGCATTCAGCACACCGTTGCCGCTGATCGTCATTGTGCCGTCACAGTTAGTAGTATCCGTATTTACGGCACTGAGAACGTATGTATCGCTGTCATCGGTGTTCGTCTGTACGATAGTGTTTTCACCGTTCAGCACTATTTTCGTACCGTCGGGGACTGTTACGACGCTCATCATATTCTCTTCTGTTGTCGCCTGAATGTTCACTCCGTCAAGCGTCAGCGTCTTTGTGTCATAATCCCAGCTCCAGCCGACACCGTTTTCGTCCGCCGTCTTTTCTCTGAAATCAAGCGGTGTCGTGATGACATTGCTCTCGCCGTCATGCGTATGCGCCTCGCCCTCGGCAAACGCCGATAACGGTACAGCCGTCAACGTCATTGCCGCAGACAGCACCGCACTTATGAGCCGTACAAATTTTTTCTTCATGTTTTTCCTCCTGTAGATTTACCCGTGCTTATGCCATGCACCTGCACTTATGCAGTGCCTCCTTCAGCTTTTCAAGCGGTATCGGCTTTTTGTGGAAATAGGTACAGCCAAGCCTGTATGACTGCGCCCCGAATCCCTCATCGTCCGACAGCCATATTACAGGCGTATCCCTGTCGGCATTCTTCGCCGCAATAACGCCCTCCATACCGTCCGCTCCGTCGGCAAGCACGATTATAAGGTCAGCCGTCTTACACTCATTCACAAAGCTCTCATACCTCTGACATACCCTGTAGGCAATTCGTCGATATGCCGCCGTTGCGATCTGTGTTATTTTCGCTTTCAGTATCTCCGCCTCGTTTGCGGTATCGTAAACGCAGATGAGCATACTTCTCCCCCTTATAATTTTATAACTATATCATAACTCATTCGCTTTGCGATTTCAACTTTTTGGCACGAACGGTTGTTATAACGGCGCAAACGGTCATAAATGCGGCACATAATACAAAAAACCGGCACCCTACACCCACCGGTCAAGTGAAATATTTTGCCAAGCACTATCCCTCAAAAAGCACTATATCCTTGCCTCCTCCTTGCCTCCCTTGTCAAAGGTGAGCTTATGTTGCTGAGCTTCGCTCAGCCAACTAATGAGGATTCTTCGCACCAACACCGCCGAAAACACTTTGCGTACTGACAAGGCGTTAATAATTTCGTGAGTGTATCTGTGCAACTGCACTGACATTTACCTTTCAAAAAAACGCCACTAACCTGAGATATATGTACTAATATGCGGACGTGTAGCGTTAAGCGTCCCTGCATTAACAGGATATACAATGTTCAGGTGGTTATTCGAGTTTAGCCAACACCCTGACGGGGTGGGGGTGTGAGTAAGGAAAGAGGGAGCCACGAGGGAGAGAACCTAAGAGTATAGGGCTGAGTCTTGCTTACGCAAGCACTCGGACGTTTCGCTTTGCTTCACTGGGCTGTCAAGTCCAGCGGAGCTTTAGCGGAGTGCACGAGCCTTGCGTAAGCGAGGCTCAGACTTGCACCTAGTCTCTTTGGTTCTTTCCCTCGTCAATATTGACAAGTGTATTGATTCGAATAGCGAACCCGAGAAGTGCTATCCTACAAAAAGCACTATCCACCTTGCCCACCTCGTCAAAGGCGAACTTCTGTTGCCCGAAAAAATTCGGGCGACTACCGTATGGATTGCTCCCCATCCGCACCATCAATGAGATTTTCCGCACTATTCTTTGCTTTTCGTAAGCTAACATCTGTATGCACTTATATGCTTACACATCCGCACTATCCCACTCGCTTTTCGTAGGGTGAGGGCCTGTGTGTGCTTAGTTGGCTTTGCGTCCATTGCAATCGTGGTCGTTTGCGGTCGGTGCGTCCTGCACCGACTTTTTGCGACCACTTGTAAGCATCCGTGCTTAAAGCCCTTGGGCACACACGCTTAAGGCATCCTTGCCTTGCTCGCTCCTCCCGTTGCACCCAATACTCCCATTCCCACAACCATTGCAAAACCGCACTATCCCTCAAAAAGCACTATATCCTTGCCTCCCTCGTCAAAGGTGAGGTGCTGTCACCCGAAAAAGTTCGTGTGACTACCGGAGGGATTGCTCCCTATCCGCACCATCAATGAGATTTTCCGCAGTATCCCCAGCACTAAACTTGCCTCCCTTGTCAAAGGAAGGTGGATTGACGGCAAGGCACAAGCCTTGATATTGTTGCTTTCCGTTTGTGACACGCCCACCTTTTTTATTTATCAAACTTTTCTGCCGTCAAGACGGAGGGATTGCTTTACACCCACCAACCTTTCCAAAACCGCACTATCCCACCCACTTTTCGTAGGGCGAGCGTCTGCGTGTGCTTGTACGGCTTCGTATCCGCACTATCCCTTGCTCAGCACCACGTCCTTGCCTCCCCTCGAAAAAGGGGAGGTGGCACGGCTGTAGAGGTTTTTCAGCTTGCTGTACAGTATTCAGATAGTCCTGCTTTTACGATTCTGAAACTATTCCGAGCCGTGACGGTGGGGATTGCTCCCCATCCGCACCATCAATGAGATTTTCCGCACTATCCCTTGCTCCGCACCACGTCCTTGCCTCCCTTGTCAAAGGTGAGGTGCTGTCACCCGAAATAATTCGGGCGACTACCGAAGGGATTGCTCCCTATCCGCACCAATCCTTGTTGTTTCCACTAATCTTTGCAAAAGAACACTTATCACTTGCCTTGCTCGCCCCTCCCGTTGTATCTAACCTCTCTATCCCCACAACCATCGCAAAAAAACGATAATCCACTCGCCCCATACCAACCCTCCCAAAACCGCACTATCCCACGAAAAGCACCAACACCCTTGCCTTGCTTGCCCCCGTTGCACCGAATACCGCTAACTTCGCATCTATCTTTCTTATTCAATATACTAATTACGGCTAATTTTAATTTTGCTGTTAATTATATTGTCGGTATAGTATCATTTCCCCCTCCCTTGATTTTCCATCTTGACACATAAGTCCGACCCTCTTGATTTTCTTTCCTCCCCCTCTTTTCGTTACAATTCAAACTTCTATATTTATAACTAATTATACCAAAAGCAATTATGTTTCTATTTTATTGTTATTTGTATAGTTAAATGTAATCGCAATATTATTTTCAATCTTCCTTTAATTTCCGTTATCCCACCCTCTGCGTTTTCCCTTTCTTCCCCTCATTTCGTAACACTTCCAATTCAACTATTAGCTATCAGATATACCGTAATTATCTATATTTGACATTATCACTGATAAGCCGAACGGTGTTATCCGACCGAAGCAATCCGCCACCAACGCCTTCCATGATTTTTAAGTTTTTGCAATATCTCTCCCTTCGTGTCGAAAAAAATCTAAAATCATCAAAAATCATCATTCGGATATTCTTACGTCAATCTGCCGTCACCCCCGATAACATAACGGTTTACGCCCCCTTAGACATAAAAACCGGTTCATCATAAATCATCACGCTGTGAATTACATATTTCACCTTTATTTTACATTTATTTGCTGTCGCCGCTTTACTTGCCGCTTTACTTGACAGAACAGCCGTTTTTGTATTATAATAAAGGTTGAAATTGAATTATACCGCCATATCGGGCGTATGAAAGGACAACTCGCAAAATGGAAGAGAAAAAATATGACTTTTCTGCCATAGAAAGTAAGTGGCAGAAATACTGGGACGAGCATCAGACATTCAAGGCTGAAAACGGCAGTACCAAGCCGAAATTCTACGCTCTCGTAGAGTTCCCCTACCCCTCCGGCGCAGGTATGCACGTAGGTCACATCAAGGCTTATTCGGGCCTTGAGGTAGTCAGTCGCAAGAGAAGGCTTCAGGGCTACAACGTACTGTTCCCGATTGGCTTTGACGCTTACGGTCTGCCCACCGAGAACACCGCCATCAAGACCGGCGTTCATCCCCGTAAGGTCACCGATAACAACATAGTAAAATTTACCAACCAGCTCAAGCGTGTCGGCTTCTCGTTCGACTGGTCAAGGGTCATCGACACCACCGAAGAGCGTTATTACAAGTGGACTCAGTGGATATTCCTCAAGATGTTCGAGCATGGCCTTGTATTCAGGGATAAGACGCTCGTAAACTACTGCCCGAGCTGTAAGGTCGTACTTTCAAACGAGGACTCACAGGGCGGTCACTGCGACATCTGCCACAGCGAGATAGTGCAGAAGACCAAGGAGGTATGGTACCTGCGTATCACCGAATATGCCGACAAGCTGTTACAGGGACTTGAAACAGTCGACTATCTGCCTAACGTAAAGCTCCAGCAGGAGAACTGGATAGGCAAGTCTACAGGCGCTTTCGTCAACTTCTCCATCAAGGAAAACGGCGAGAAGCTCCGCATCTACACGACCCGTCCCGACACGCTCTACGGCGTTACCTTTATGGTTATCGCTCCCGAGCATCCCATAATAGAAAAGTACAGAGATTCCATAAAGAACATTGCCGACCTTGACGCTTACAAGGCGGAGTGCAGCAAAAAGAGCGAGTTTGAAAGAACACAGCTTGTCAAGGACAAAACGGGCGTAAAGATAGACGGTCTTACCGGCGTAAACCCCGTTACCGGCAAGGAAATTCCGATATACATTTCAGACTATGTAATGATGGGATACGGCACGGGCGCTATAATGGCGGTTCCTGCTCACGATACCCGTGACTATGAATTTGCGAAGAAGTTCGGCATTGATATAATCGAGGTTATCAAGGGCGGCGACATCTCAAAGGAAGCCTACACGGGCGACGGCGAGATGGTGAATTCGGGCGAGCTGAACGGCATCACAAACAAGAAGGACGCTATCGAAAAGATGCTCGGCGTACTTTCAAAGCTCGGCTGCGGCGAAAAGGGCGTACAGTACAAGATGAAGGACTGGGCGTTCAACCGTCAGAGATACTGGGGCGAGCCTATCCCGATAGTACACTGCCCAGACTGCGGAATTGTTCCCGTACCTTATGAGGAATTGCCTCTGGAACTTCCTCCCGTTGAGAACTTCCAGCCCGGTCAGGACGGCGAAAGCCCGCTTGCAAAGATAGATTCATTCGTACACTGCAAGTGCCCCAAGTGCGGCAAGGACGCACGCAGAGAAACAGATACAATGCCCCAGTGGGCAGGCTCAAGCTGGTACTTCCTGCGTTACTGCGACCCCAACAACGACAAGGAATTTGCTTCACAGGAAGCGCTCAAATACTGGCTTCCTGTTGACTGGTACAACGGCGGTATGGAGCACGTTACCCGTCATATGATCTACTCACGTTTCTGGCACAAGTTCCTTTACGACATAGGCGAAGTTCCCACTCCCGAGCCTTACGCAAAGCGTACTGCACAGGGCCTTATCTTAGGTCCTGACGGCGAGAAGATGAGTAAGTCAAGAGGCAACGTAATCGACCCGAATGACGTTGTTGACGTATACGGCGCAGACGTTCTTCGTGTATACGTTCTGTTTATGGGCGACTATGAGCAGGCGGCTCCCTGGAACGACAGCAGTATGAAGGGCTGTAAGCGTTTCCTTGACCGTGTATGGAATCTTCAGAATATGCTTGTCCGTGGCGATGAATACTCAGACGAGCTGAGAACATCAATGCACAAGACGATAAAGAAGGTCAGCGAAGATATTGAGAAGATGAGATTCAACACGGCTATCGCCGCTATGATGTCGCTTATCAACGAGATTACCGCAAACGGCAAGATCAACGATGCCGAGATGAAATCGCTGCTGATACTCTTGAATCCCTTTGCTCCCCACATCACCGAGGAAATGTACAATTCGCTCGGCTACGGCATACTGAACGAAGCGCAGTGGGTAACATACGATGAGGCGCTCTGCGTTGACAGCACCGTTGAGATAGTAGTTCAGCTGTGCGGTAAGATAAAGGCTCGTATAAACGTGCCTACAGCCGCCGACAAGGACGAACTGCTGAAGATGGCAAAGGAAGCTATCGCACAGTCGCTTGAGGGCAAGACAATCCGCAAGGAGATAGTTGTTCCCGGCAAGCTCGTAAACATTGTTGCAAACTGATAAATCACAACAGAATACAGCTAAACCGCTCCCGGAGTGTTACGGGAGCGGTTTTTAGTTTAGTCTGTATGCTTTTAAGGAGGCGAGGGTGTGAGCGATTTTCGCGGAATAGTGCGGGTTTGGGAGGGTTGGTGCGGATAGGGAGCAATCCCCACCGTCACGGCTCGGAATAGTTTCAGAATCGTAAAAGCAGGACTATCTGAATACTGTACAGCAAGCTGAAAAACCTCTACAGCCGTGCCACCTCCCCTTTTTCGAGGGGAGGCAAGGACGTGGTGCGAAGCGGTTGATGTGCTTTTGAGAAGGTTGTGGGGATTGAGAGGCTCGGTGCAACGGGAGGAGCAAGCAAGGCAAGGATGCCTTAAGCGTGTGTGCCCAAGGGCTTTGCAAGGACGCAAAGCTAACTAAGCACGCCCAGACGCTCGCCCTACGAAAAGCCGGTGGGATAGTGCGGATGCGAAACAAGCAGAAACCGATTTTCGTTTAGTCTATATGCTTTCAAGTGCGTAGCCTTTGCCTCTTTCGTAGGTGATAGTCACATCGGCTTTGTTATCATCGAGCTTTTTATTGAGCCGTGAAACCGCCGTGAAAAGCGCATTTGCGTTGTCGGAATACGGCAGACCCCACGCATTCTCATAAAACTCGGCTTTCGGCACTATACTGCTATCCTATATGCTTTCAAGTGCGTAGCCTTTGCCTCTTTCGTAGGTGATAGTCACATCGGCTTTGTTATCATCGAGCTTTTTATTGAGCCGTGAAACCGCCGTGAAAAGCGCATTTGCGTTGTCGGAATACGGCAGACCCCACGCATTCTCATAAAACTCGGCTTTCGGCACTATACTGCTATCCTATATGCTTTCAAGTGCGTAGCCTTTGCCTCTTTCGTAGGTGATAGTCACGTCGGCTTTGTTATCATCGAGCTTTTTATTGAGCCGTGAAACCGCCGTGAACAGCGCATTTGCGTTGTCGGAATACGGCAGACCCCACACATTTTCATAAAGCTCGGCTTTCGGCACGGTACTGCCGATATTACGGGCAAGCATAAGCAGAATCGAGAATTCTTTCTGGGTGGTGAGCAGGTCGTTGTCGGCAAAATATGCCGCCATTGAAACCGTGTCAAGTCTGAGCCTTCCGAACGAGATATAACGCTTATCTTTCCGTACGGAGCGAAGCCTAGCCTCTACCCTTGCAATAAGCACCTGTATATCGTAGGGCTTCGGCAGATAATCATCGCCGCCTGCTCTCAGTGCCGTTATAATATCATCGTTTTCGCTGAGTGCGGACAGGAACAGTATCGGAATATCGTATTTTGCCTTTATCTCACGGCAAAGCGATATTCCGTCACCGTCAGGGAGCATTATATCAAGTATCACAAGATCGACATCGTTATTCGACAGCATATAACGGCACTGCGCCGCATCTGCCGCCTCAAGAACGCTGTAATCCTCCATAGAAAGACACGAACTGTTTATCTTCATTATATGCGGATTGTCCTCTACAAGCAGAATCGTACTCACTTTGCATCTTCCTTTCCACACGGTACGGTAAAGCGGAACACCGCTCCGTTTTCACTGCTGTCTGCGGTTATTTCGCCGCCTGTCGATTCTATAATATCACGGCAGATATAAAGTCCCAGCCCGTTTCCGCCGTCCGTGCTGTAACCTTTGTCAAACAGATGTGCAAGCGCCTCACGGGATATTCCCGTTCCGGTATCGGATACTGTGAACACGGCGAAATTATCACCGTCGGCGGATTTTTCTGCCGAAAATGTCACTGTTCCGTTCTCGGTATGCTTGCCCGAATTTACAGCCAGATTTATAAGCACCTGAAGCAGCATTTCACGGTTTGCTATTATATCGGGGCAGTTATCCGCCCTTGTGACAAGTCGGTTGCCGTGCTTTGCAAGTATAGGTCTGCAAACCGCCGCCGCATCGGAAAGAACGTCCCTTGCGGCAAATCTGCTCAGCTCCATTGCCGTGACCTCGTTATGAGATACCGAGAGCAGCTTTGTCACCATATCGGACAGACGCTGAGCCTCGCTTGAAATCGTTTCAAGATTTGACAATGTTTCATCGTTTACGACATTCTTTTCTATCTGTTTTTCGGTAAGCTGTGCGTATCCGCTCATTACCGTGAGCGGAGTTTTCATTTCATGGGCGATATTGTGCATAAAATCGGTTTTCAGCCTGTCGAGCTTTTCAAGCGTTTCATTCATATGGGTGACCTGCGATTCACGCTGTTTCGATTCGTCAAGGCGGCGCTCTGTTCTTGAAAGATTTATAGTAAGCATGACCGCATTACAGAACACGAACAATATAGTCGCATAGGAGCGGATATAGAATATCTTCGTGAAGTAGGTAAGCCCTTCTATTAAATAAACGACTGTGGTAAGTACAACGGTTGAGCATACTATAATGCTGTCAATGTAGCCCATAAGCCTGTGTTTTACCGCCGTAACACAGATATATACAGAAGAAAGAATCAGATATACCGCCATAACAGCGCCTGCAACAACGGTAAAATGCGTATAAACGGTTGACGGCGTAAAGATGTAGAACAGCAATATCGCACCTGCCGAGCATACGGAGGTCACAACAAAATGCTTATGCGGTCTTAATCCGAGTGCGGCAAAGGCATAGAGCAGTATAAACACGAAGTAAAGTATATTCGTAATGTATTCGAGCTTATGCTCCGTGTACCAGTCAAGATAGGGGAACAGTACGCCTATCTGCTTGCTTTCGTATATGAGATAATGCAGAGCCGCAGTAAGACAGGTGAGTGAAAACCACATCATACTGCGTTTTCTGTTTCCGAGAAGGAACATTCCGAAAAAGAATATTGCCATAGCAAGCAGAGTTCCTGCAATAAGTCCGTCACAAACGGTCTGTGCCCTGTCGTTTGCGGATATAAGCGGAGCTTTTGCAAGGTACAGCTTTTGTATCGTGCCTGTCCTGTGATTAAACCATGCGTGACGGATTATTATCTCCGCAGTATCTGCCTGTGCGGTGAAATATAGCGTGTATCTGTCTGTCGCAGGGACAAATTCTTCGGCATTATCGGACACCTTACCGACCTCGCTGAGCAGTTTTCCGTCAATATAAACCTGTTGTGCATAGGTCGCCGTTTCTCCGTAAAGTCCGTAGGTAACACCTTTTTCAAGGGGCAGTACTATGCGGAATGTGGCATATTTATCATCGGGATTACCCTGCGATATATCGCCTTTTGCAAAATCGTCCGGGGTATACAGCCGTCCTGTGTAATATTCGCCGGAGGATATATCTATACCGACACCTTGCTTTGACAAATCGACATCAGCTATTTTGTCTGTGGACGGTATATCGACAGATTCCGGCATTGTGCCTGCGGTAAGAAGATAGAAAAACAAAGAAACAATTATTATAAACAATACGCAGACAAAAGCTGTTTTGGTATTTCTCCGCATATTTCCGTTCATACTATCACCCTCTTGTATTTTACTCCGCTTTTTCGGCAGATACGGCTTTCTTGCCGAATTGTAAGAAAATTCTTATTCTATTTTAACACAAAAAAGGAAAGCCGACAAGGAGAATACGCAAAATAAAATATTAACAAGCAAAAAAGTCTTTTCTTTTTCGGCGATATGTGATACAATAATAGGGAACATATTTAAAAATCTCCGATGAAAAGGAACTGAATAAATTATGAAGAAGATATTACGCTTTGCGTCTGCTCTGCTTTGCGGGGCTATGCTGTTATGCTCGCTTTCCGTTACCGCTTTTGCGGAAAACGACGACGAGGTATATGATTTTGACCCGAACACCGACAAGATATACAGCGAGGCTGTGTATATGGTCAACACCGATACGGGAGATGTGGTGTACAAGAAGAACGAGAGCAAGAAAATGTACCCTGCTTCAACCACTAAAATTATGACCTGCATAATTGCGCTTGAGCATCTGTCCGAGGGCTCTTTGTCAAAGAAGGTGGAAGTGCCTTATGACTGCTTCAACGATTTCTACGAGGACCCGAACTACAGCGACCCGTCAAATGCGGCGATAGAGCCGCTGCAGGACAACCTGACATACAAGGACTGTCTGTATGCGCTTATGCTCCCGTCTGCCTGTGAAGCGGCAAACATTCTTGCCTATAATATAGGCGGAGGAAGCATCACAAAGTTTATCGGAATGATGAATGAAAAAGCGAAGGAGCTTGGCTGTACCGGAACAAACTTTGTGAACGCTCACGGTCTGCATAACGACAACAACTACACAACTGCGGAAGACCTGTATAAAATGACAAAATACGCCTACGACAAGTTTCCGCTGTTCAAGAAAATAACAAGCACATACGAATACGAGATGCCGAAAAATGACGCTAACCCCAGCGGTTACTCTATATACAGCACTATCTCACTTCTTCGTCCCGGCAGTGTTTACGAATATGAATACGCATACGGCACAAAGACCGGCACTACGGACGAAGCCGGAAGATGCCTTGTTTCAGCCGCTAAGAATCAGTACAACTATATCCTTGTGACGCTCGGCGCACCGGTAAAGGACAAGAACGGCGAATACTATGACGACTGGTATTCGATGATCGACGCACTCAACCTCTACAAGTGGGCATTCACAAACTTTGAAATGGCTACCGTTGTAAATAAGGACGAGCAGATAACCGAAGTCAAGGTCGAAATGGGCGAGAGCGCAACGCACGTTATACTGACACCCGAAAGCGACTACACTGCGCTTATGCCGAAATCGGTAAAGGAATCGGGAGTGCAGAAGGTCTTTAAGGCATATGAAAGCGTGCAGGCTCCCGTGAAAAAGGGCGATATACTCGGCGTAATGGACGTTAAATTCAAGGGCGAAACTATCACCACGATGAACCTTGTGGCAAACAACAATGTTGCCAGATCGGATGTGGAATATTATATAGAAAAAGCAAAGGACGAGTTCGACAAGCCGTGGTTCAAGGTTTCGGCTGTCGGAATAGTTGTACTGCTTATCTGCTTTATCGTTACAAGAACGATAGAAAACTCCAAGCGCAGAAAGCTGGCATCAAAGGAGAAGCGCCGCTTTGAAAGCTACGCTAAAAGACGCTGATGCAAGGTGTTAATATAATCTGCCTCGGCAGACTGAAGGAAAGCTATCTGAGAGATGCCTGCAAGGAATATGAAAAGCGGCTCGGAGGCTCCTGTATGCTGAAGATATATGAGCTTGAGCCTGTCGCACTGCCGAATGAGCCGTCTGACAGGCAGATAGAGGACGCACTTGAGAAAGAAGCTGAGATGATAGAAAAGAAACTGGCGAAGAACGCTCTTACCGTTGCTATGTGCATTGAGGGAAAGCAGCTTTCAAGCGAGGAGCTTGCCGCTAAGCTGAGCGATACGGCGGTGCAGGGAAAGTCGGCGGTGAACTTCATAATCGGAAGCTCGTTCGGGCTTGCACCGAAGATAAAGGCGATGGCTGATATAAAACTGTCGATGTCGAAGATGACGTTTCCGCATCAGCTTGCAAGGGTGATGCTTCTGGAGCAGATTTACAGGGCGTATAGTATTATTGCGGGGAAAAGGTATCACAAATAAATACCATAACAGCTTCAATGCGATTTCCATAAATGGGGGTGTACCATGTTCACAAACGACAAGTCGGCACTTTTGCAATCATTGCTTTTTCCTGTGTTAATTATTATATGGGGCATTGCACGCACTGTTACCGACTTTCTTTATGCAGGCGGAATTTCAGCGTTTACACGGCTTGACGCTTTGTGGCGGTATGTTTGCTTCGGAGCTATAATATGCAGTGTAATTGCAATAATTATAACACTCTGTGGAAAGGTCGATACGTCACGTTACTTTTTAAAAAGGCTTATAGGCACATGCGGACTGGTTGTTTTATACGGCGTTGCAATGAGCTTCGCCACAAGTATGCTTCCTGCCGTGTTCATCGGAATTGCGGGTATTGCTTATCAGATACTCAGAGTGCAGGACGATGATTCAAGTAAAACGGAGCGTGCGGTACTTATGCTGTCTGACCCGGCTATTCATCTTACGGTGTTCTGGGGGATCCAATGGGTATCTGAATTTGTTAAAACGGAATAATATAAGGCGGAACAGCATAAAAAACCGTTCCGCCTTTTCTGTATATAATATGCAAAAGAAAAACCGCTTTGGTAATCAAAGCGGTTGGCACGCCAAGAGGGATTCGAACCCTTATTACCCCAAAAGTTTTTCTATGTTATCAGCAATACGAACCTTAAATTCTTCCATCGCAGATGGAAAGGTGTGCTGATAGACCTTTTCAATCATGTCAGTCGATGAATGCCCCATTAATTCCGCAATATATTTCTGTGGTATTCCAAGCAATAATGCTTGACTGGCGTAATAATGTCGCAAAGAATAGAATCTAAATATATGTAGCCCGTGTTTACGAAGAAATGAATTCCAATCACGGCTTATTTTATTTGAAGATATAACGCAAATCCGTTTTTTATCCGGAGTATTCATGAGTTTATCTCGCAGTAAGGGCGATATTGGTATTGTCCTATATCCGGCGTATGACTTAGGCGGCGTATATACTTCTCTGCCATGCTCATTTATTACAACTGCTTTGCGAATTTCTAATCCGTCAGCGGTAATGCAATCCTTTGTCAATGCACATATTTCCGAAGGACGCAATCCACATTGACTGGCTAATAAAAATGGAATCTCAAGCTCTGTATTTTTGATTAGTTTGTATATTACTTTTATTTCGTTTTCATCCGGTACATAAAATGATGATTTTATCTTTTGCGGTAGTGATATACGATAGACAAAATCGGGAGCGAACATTTGCAAAGAGGCGTGCAATAAACCATACGCATTACGTACCGTTTTAGGTGAATAACAATAAGATAATTTATTGATTGCTCGCTGAATAAGTTCCTGGTCAAGTTTAGCTATCTTAACGTCGTGCAAAATATACAAATAACGCTGATTTGCTTTTTTGTAACCGTAGATAGTAGATGGGGATAAAACAGCGGTTTTGCTTTCTATACAGCGATCTATCGCCTGTTTTACAGTGATATTTTTGTTATTGTTCATTAAATCATCTCCATTTCCAATTGATTTGATTATTATATCATAATTTGAGATGTTTATCAAATATTGTAAAGCACGGCTCGTCCGTGCTTTCTGTTTTTAAAAAGGAGGCGAACTGATGCCTGCAAAGATAATTGATTTTACTGCACCGCACAAACGAAAAACCGAAAGTGAAATCAGAATATCAGAAGTCGAGAAGATGGCTCTCGATAAGAAGATGAGTTACGGACAGTATGTTGCAATGCTTGAAGAAGAAAAGAAAAAAGGCTATGACACAAGAAAATAGAACAATATGGTGCGACAGGAACGTCCTGTGCGATACGGTGTCGCACCTATATGAGAGCAAAAGCAACCTGCGGCAGTGCAACTCTGCCGGCTCTCAACGGTCGGAACACAAGTTAGTGTTATGATGGGAATGATTTGTGTTCCGAAGTGCATCGGGCGATGATAGCTACATCGAGGACGGAAAAGTAAGCCTGCCGTCCTTTCCCGGTGCTTATTATTTTTTAAAAAGGGGCTTAATTTTGTAGCTGCTTTATGCAGCAGAAAGAGGTTTACTGTTATGAAAATGATTGCATTTTACAACAACAAAGGCGGAGTCGGAAAAACTTCCACGGCGATCAACATAGCTTATACACTATCCCGTCGTCAAAATCGTATTCTTTTGGTTGACTTTGACGGACAGTGCAACAGCTCACGTTTTTTCACTGACTTAGCAAATGATGAATGTGGCTGTGAAAGTGCCATCGTCAATGCGGAAGAAATGCCGCTGATCAAAAGCACACGTTATGACAACATTGATATAGTCACGTCATCGATGCGTATGAACTCAATATCAAATGATTTCGCCAACTTGTCCGATGAAGAAAAGCAAACAAATATAATAAAATTTCGGCAGTCGGATTATGACTACATAATAGTAGATATGCCGCCGGCAATGAACGACTTTACAGAACACGTTCTAACAGTATGTGATTATGTCTATGTCCCTATTGAGCTTGGGACATTTGCGGTTCAGGGACTTGCAAGGGTAACACAAAAAATCGCAAATGCCGGAACAAAATATGCTTGCTTCGCATCGAAATATGATAAAGGCAACAAAGCAGATCGTGAGTTGCTCGAAATAATGAAAAAGAACCTTGGTGATAAAGTATTGAATACCGTTGTTCCGTTCTCCAGAGCTATAAAGAACAGCATAAGCTACAGAATAACAGCTTCGGAGTATATGGCTTGGATAAATCCTGCACGCTGCTGCGAACAGCTTGCTAACGAAATTATCCACTCTGTTGAACAGTAAAGATTATCAAGGAGGAATTAAAATGGCGAAAAAATTTACTTTTGATGACGCAATAACAACAGATATTAAAGGTGCAGCATCAAATAGCTACATTGATAATATAAAGATGATTAAAATTGCTGACATTGAAACAAATGCAGAAAACTTTTACTCTCTGCCGGATATTGAAGAGCTTGCGGAAGACATTGACCGTAAGGGACTGATCCATAGTCTGGCTGTTGCGAAAATTTCTTCCGAGAAATATAAACTAATCAGCGGTCACAGAAGATTAACTGCAATCAAGCTCTTAATCGAAAACGGCAAATGGAATAACGAAACTGTTCCGTGTTATGTGATAACAGCAAAGAAATCTGATGCAGAAATGAATCTTGATCTGATAATGCTTAATCATACTCAGCGCAAATACAGCGACTCCGATATTTTTAAGGAACATGAGGAGCTGAAAAAAATATTCTCTCAGCTTGAAGCTGACGGTGTTGAAATTAAGGGTAGACTTCGAGAAAAAATTGCAAAGGCAATGCACGTTTCATCTGCACAGATCGGAAAGATCGAGAACATAAAAAACAATGCAATTGATTCTGTTAAAGCGGCGGTTGAAAACGGAGAGCTTTCTATTTCGACAGCAAATGAAATTGCAAAACACAATACCACGAAACAGCAGGAGATCATATCATCTCCGATAGAAAAAATTAAAACAGCTGACGTCCGCAGCATAAACAAAAGCAAACCTAAATCAAAAAACAACGAAAGCAAAATAATTCAGAACGATGACGGCATATATGACAAAACTACCGAGATTTTTCTGACAAAGGATGAGATAAATTTTTTGAACAAAAACTTCGACCGGCTTGGTTTTTCGTATCTGCTTTCTGTTTCTTCTGACAGTGATAAGCTGCTCATTGAAAACATAATATCAAAAATAAAAGGAGAAAAAACGAATGGCAAGGGATGTTAACGCTTCGATAAACAAGTGCGAAAAAGCGATAGCACAGGAAGAAAAAAATATATCGGAAGCTAAAGAAAAAATCAGAAAGTTGCGCAAGGAAATCAAAAAACTTAAAGTCGAAAAGAACAATCAGTTTGCAAGCGATCTGCTTGCGGCGATCATGAAGGACGGCGATATTTCAGATGAAAAACGAAAAGAAATACTTGCAATGCTCAGCAAATCCGATGCAAAAAATTTTGGCAGCCAGAATGAAAAAACTACATTACCGGAAGGAAAAATTTTTAACGGTAACGATTTATAAAATTCACTCAGTGAGCGTAGCGATTTTTAAAAAAATAAATTTGAAATTTTATTTTTTAAAGGGTATTAGGGTTCACCCTAACAAGCGAACGTATGCACCAATCGGGTGCACACGTTCTGTGCTTGCCACAGTGTGATTTACTGCGTAAATCATACAGTGCTTCTTGCTACGCAGAAGTTCAGAGAGGAGTAAAAAATGCCACTTAAAAATGCACGGATTCATCTACGTGTAACCGATGAAGAAAAACAAAGCTTAGTCGAAAAAGCAGCAATGGCAAGACAAAGTGTAAGTCAATACATTCTGTCACTTTCAGAAAATAAAACAATAATTGTTGTCGACGGTGCTGATGAGGTAACACGACAGCTATTAAAAATCGGCAACAACATAAATCAGATTGCGATAGTTGCAAATACAAGTAGAAAAAATGAAAGTGAATTGCCAAATTACTACTTAAAGAGAATCACAGATTATCAAAACGAAATAATGAAACTGCTCAAAGATCTGCTGCTTGCCGTCACCAAAGCAGAACACGAAAGTGAAGAAAGTGAAAAAAGCAATGGCGGTTAATCAAACTGCGAAAAACAAAATTAAAACCGAAGCGGGTCTTACTGAAGCTCTCGCTTACATAACAAATCCTGCAAAAATATCTGAGGTTTCACGAATAAATTGTTCGGGAAGTAACTCAAACACTCTCGACCAATTCAGATTATTGCGTTTAGCGTTTAATCAGAATAAAGGGATTATTTCACATCATTTTATTCAGTCATTTGCACCGAACGATAATGTAACACCCGAAACTGTTCATCGCTTTGGGGTGGAATACGCTAAACTTTGTTTTCCGAATTATCAAGTAGTTGTCAGCACTCACGTTGACAAAGAACATTTGCACAATCACATAATCGTAAACTCCTGCAATATGATAACCGGCAGGAAATATTACGACAATAAAGAAACAATGAAGAACAACAGAGCGATAAGCGATAAGCTGTGTCGCAGATACGGAGTATCTGTTATAAGCTCTAAATCCGAATTCAAACCGATAGATCAAACGACAATGCAGTTGGCATTGAAACATAAATCATGGAAAATTCAGTTGCTGAGTGATCTTGATGAAGCAAAAGAAAGTTGCAAAAGCAAAAGTGAATTTATATCATTTCTCAAAAACAAAAACTACGAGATCCGATACGAAAAACACATCACCGTTCGTAAAATCGGTGAGAAGAAAGCAATCCGTGTTGATACTTTAGCAAAACAGTTCGGAAGTCAATATACCAAAGCCGAGCTTGAAAAGGCAATGGGATATTCAACAAATCTTGCTGATACAAATACAAGCAATTTAAATTTGCAATCGAAGAAAACCTGCGCAAGAAAAAATATTAACGAATGGCAAAGGTTTGAATCCTGGTCATTTTCTCAGGACAACAGGTACGCAAATAATTACAGATGTTTGACAAAACAGTATAGGACAAACTATCACACGAGTCGATTTCCGACAGGAACTCGGAAATCAATATTGTTTACAATACTGTGTGCACTTTTCATAAGTCCGAATAGAAAAAAGTACAGAGAACATAAAAGCTACCGGTTATCCAATAGGACTACAGATGATACAAATATAATCAGAACTAAATATTGGTGCGAGAACATCAGATACGGAGATCTAATATCAGCCCAGGGCAACAATTTTGCTGTTAAAATTCCGGCAGATCAGCTTGGAAAAATTATTGTTCTTCCGATTTTCTACAGTGCAAATGTGAATTTAGAAACCAAGACAGCGGTTATTACAGTCAAAGAAAATAATAAAGAGATAATCTGCAAAGCTCTCGGTTATGACAGCAAGCAAGTTGAACAGCAGTCAGATAAGTTGATCAATTCACAAAAATACAAACGATTAAAAGATCTCGCCGCTTCTTCAAATACAAAGCTCAGCTATATGATCGTTACAAAAATTCAGCTCGAGCTTTTAAAATTGAATGAAATCGAGCTTGCGGCTTTTCCTAAGGACGACGGGAAATATAATGTTGCGTTTATGCCGGACACCAAAGAACTCATTACAAAAATTCTCTACCCTGCGGATGAGAGCAAGCAGGAAACAGAGCATGAACGAAATAACAGACTAAACAAAGAAATAAAACGTTTAGCCGCAGTAAACGGTGAGAAACCTAAATATAGAATGGTTGCCCCCGAATTGCTTGACAACATAAAGCAATCCGGTATACAGTTTGCCTATTTTAAAAAAGGCGATAAGTATAATATAGTTTTCCTTAGGAAAAACGAAACGGAAATTGATCAACTACTGAAACAACTCAGAAAAGAAAAATAGCAGAAGCAACAAAAAATCCAGTTTTAATTTGTTTAATATTTAGTGTTATAATGATAGACAAACGCAACGAAAAGTGTTATAATAAAGTCGGCGAAATCTATTCTCCGACTTTTTATATAAAATGATGACGGCTTGCTAAGAAGTGAGCCGCAGAAAAAACGGAGGTATAGATATGGCAAGGAAGTACGAACTGATAAATGATTTGTACGATCAAATCATTGTCGATGTGACGAAAGACGCTCGAGCGTGGCAATCGTTCTTAAGAACTGCTTGCAGAAATTACAAGCTACGTTTTGACGAACAGCTTACGGATAAATTCACGGCTCATTACTTTGAGTTGAAGAAAATAGGCAAGAATATCGACAAGAACAACAAGCAGGAGCTATGGCTCAGACTTATCAATGCGGAAACGGAGGATGAACTTGATATGTTACAGCAGACAGGCGTAAAGCAGATACAGGACGCAGTAGTTGTACTGCATAAGATGAGTGCGGACGAAAAGACAAGAGAGCTTGCGGAAATGCGTGAAAAGGCTCTGCATATCGAAGCAACCGAAAAGGCACACGCAAGAGCCGAGGGCGAAGCAGTCGGACTTAAGAAAGGCGAAAAAAGAAAAGAAGCAGAAATGATCTCAAAAATGAGAAAAAGCGGACTTTCAGAAGAACAGATAAAAGCCATCTTAAACAGTTAAGGGCAATCTACCAATCCCACAAAGGAGGACAAAATGAAACGTACCCACACCATACTCACGGCAATAACGCTCATCAGCGTAATACTGACCAGTGCCTGCACGGCAGGCAATGCGAACAGCAATACCGCAACGTCCTCTGCACCCGAAACGGCAGTGACAACTACCGCTCCGGCAGTGACGGGAACAGTGATGGATAGGATTGATGAGCCGAAAGCAGAAACAACTACTGCTCAGACCACAGCTATCACAGCAGTGACCACCGCAAAGCCGCAGGAAACAAAAAAGGCGGAAACGACAGCAGCTACAGCAGTCACCACGGCAAAGCCAAAGCCGGCAACGACAAGAACCGCCGCTACTACAAAGCCCGCTCCCGAATGGATAGAAACAAAGGCAAGCGGTACTAAGTACGTCAACACAGACTGCTACAGCAGAAAGAAAGCTGTACTCGGTGCTGAAACGGTAAAGCTGTACAGCGTGAACGACAAAGTCACGGTCACAGCCAAGACCGACACGGGCTATTATAAGCTCTCTGACGGTAGCTTTATACACGGTGACTATCTGAGTGATAATAAGGTAGCTCAGACTACTACAACTACAACCACCGCAAAGAAAGCCGAAACACAGAAGCCTGCGCAGACAACGAAGAAGCAGGAAAGCAAGCCTGCCGATGATAACTGGAGATTTACAAAGCAGGACTGTGAAGATATATTAAAGGCTTGCGAAAAGTACGCAAAGGACAATGGTTACGGTTACTGTAAACCGTCTGACTTCGATACAGTCAAAGGCAAAGTATATCAGCATAGCAGTTGGGCTCAGGTATATGCTAATTCTCCTAAACCTAATTTCTTTTATGGATATACAAATACCAAAGAAGGAATGATAAATATACTATGTGGAGATATTCAACTTAATTACGAAGAAGGTTTAGGCGCTACGTGCATAGACTATTGCCTTGCAAGCGAATATTGCCAATGGGCAAAAGAACACTGGGGCATTGATATTAGCAATGATACTGCCTGCCAGGACTTGACGGCTTATGTATTCTTCCCGTGTTACTGATACCGTTTACAATTTAATATTCTAAGAGCTTTGAAAGTATAAATTCAAGGCTCTTTTTCTTTTCTGAATGTAAAATTTAATACGAAAATTCAAAGCAGCCTTTTCATAGGACTGCTTTTTTATATATACAAATACAAACCCAAGAAAGGAAATCGGTATGAAAAACAAACTCAGAAAAATGTTGAGCTTAGTTTTAGCTGTCGTTATTGCTATGTCGGCAATAAGTGTAAATACGCTTGCGGCTACAAGAATGAATATCGCAAACGGCTCAAATCAGAAGTTATATGTTGACTGGTACGGTTATTCATATAACTTCAACGGCAGACTGAACACAAGCACATACGGACAGATAATCAAGCTCAATGTTGGTAGCTCAACAGGACAGGTAGCGTATTGTATTCAGTCCTCAAAGGATGCGTGGACAGGTGATTATACCGCTCAGGATTATTACGATGATTTATCAAGAGCGCAGAAACTAAATCTCAAGCACGCACTTATTTATGGTTATCAGGGTACAACAAACTATGGCTACAACGCTGATACTGAACGTATCGCAACGCAGATTGTCATCTGGAATATCTGTGACGGTTGGTTCAACAACTTTGCCGAAAGCACGGCTGTCGGTATATTCACCGAGGGTATGTCAAGCTCTATGGCTACAAATGTCAAGGCTTGCTATAACAAGATCAAAGAGCAGATGTTAAGCCATACGACAATTCCGTCATACGCAGTAGGTAAAAAAGATACGCCAACAAAGCAGAAAATGACGACTAACAGCGATGGAACATTCACAATAACGCTGACTGATAGTAAAAATGTGTCTAAGTATTATGACTGGCAGACGGCAATTAAAAAATACAGCTATCTTTCGATAATTACAGACACCGAAGGAAAGCTCGTTATAAAGTCAACAAAGCCTATACCATCCGGCTCGGCTATAACGCTTACAGCTAAACGTAATTGCAGTAAGTATCAGAATAATATTGTTGATGTTGCACCGATGTATATGATCTCCGGCAGTGGCTCGCAGACTTCTGCGACATTCGTACAAGATTACGACCCGAGTGAAGCAAAAATTGCTATTTATTCTGACAGTTTAGGCACAGCTCAAATAAAAAAAGTATGGCAGCATAATAACGACAACTCGAGTACAAAAGCTGATAACAGCGACATTTATTTTACTGTAAAAAACAGCTCGGGAGTTGCTGTCAAGGCAACCGGTTCTGCGGGTAGCTATACTTATTCTGCAAGCGGATCTGTGAGCCAGTTCAAATTAAACTCAAGTAACACTTTTTTAGTAAAATCGTTACCTGCAGGAACATATACGGTATCTGAATACGGAAAGAATTCGGACGGCTCGATACCCTATTACACCCGAACAAGCGGTGCAAGCAAGACGGTAACCGTTACAGCAGGCGGTACGGGTACGGTCACTTTCACGAATACAAGAAATACCGGAACGGGCGAAGTAATAAAAACTTGGGTGGATACAAACGGTAACGCAATATCCGCAAACGCAAAAAATCAGCAGATATATTTCCGTATCAAGAACGCAGACGGCAAATATATCACCGTCAGTGGCACGAAGTACAGCGGCTCATATACGTTTACAGGAACATCGGCAACGGCAACATCGCTGTATGTAAATCCCGGCACGGGCAAGTTCGTTGTTTCGGATATGCCAACAGGCAAATATACCGTGTATGAGTACGGCTCACCGGATGGCTATACCGTAAACAAGGCTTCTCAGACGATAACTATCGCAAGCGGGAAAACCGCGTCTGTATCGTTTGTAAACAGCGAGGACAGCGGTACGGCTCAGATAAAGAAAGTATGGCTGTCCGATACAACTCTTACATCTGCTGAAAAGGCAAATCTTGAAAAGAACGTTACTTTTATGGTGCAGGACAGCGGCGGTAAGTTTATCAAGGTCACAGGCTCGGCAGGAGCGTATGTGTACGCAGGTACTCAGACTACCGCCAACAGCTTAAAGCTCAGTGGCAGTAAAATTAATATAACCAAGCTCCCGTTGGGTACATACAAGGTGACCGAAGTCAATAGCGCAAGGCATATACTTTGCTTGCGTTATCAATTATCCGTACTGTTTATCCGAAAGCTGTTACAGAAAATGTCAAAGCTGTTTTTCAGATTGATAATCAGCTGTTTACAGCAACCGGAACGAATATAATCAGTCCCGGTTGGTTTGCTGTTGATGCAACGCCGAAGGTAATCGGGTTGCCCGAAATCGTTAAGGATAACGATTATAAAGTTATCGGTTTCGATGTCAAAGAGGGACAAAATGAGCCACCGAAGTATTATACCGATGCTACACTGCTTACGGCAATGGAGCTTGCAGGTGATAATATAGAAGATGAACAAACTCGCAACTTAATTAAACTTGAAAAGCGTGGACTGGGAACTGCCGCAACACGTCAAGGTATCATTAAAGAGCTGTATGAAAAAGGCTATATTGCTCGTAGAACCAAAAAAAACGGCAATATGATCAAAGGCATTATGCCAACAGAAAAAGGAATGTATATAATCGATGCACTTGAAAAGACGGTACCCGATATGCTGTCTGTTGATATGACCAGCGATATGGAAATGGAACTTGATAAAATTGCCCGTGGAAAGTCTGACGGAAATGATTTCTTGAATAATTACAAAAAGCTTGTAGCTAAATGGGTAGAGTTAATAAAAAACAGTGATACTTCTGCAATGGCAGGTAACACCCTTATTTGTCCGTTATGCAGTAAACCTTTAATTAAGAAAAAAGTAGGTTGGTGCTGTACAGGTTATTCCAAGGATAACCCGGATAGTTGCAGATTTTATATTGCAAATGAAATCTGCGGTAAAAAAATATCAGATGTAATCGCCAAAGAGCTTACATTGAAACGTTCGACATCTATCATCAAGGGCTTTACATCTCAGAGCGGAAAAACATTTGATGCGAAGCTAACAATCAAAGCAGATAATACGATCGGTTTTGAATTTCCCGAACGTCTTAAATGTCCTGTTTGCGGAAAAGAAATGATAAAAAGTTCTAAAGGATGGGTCTGCACCGGGTATAAAAACGGGTGTAATTTTTTTATAGCCGGAACTATATGCGGAAAATGTATTACAGACACGATTGCGACTATGTTATGCGCTAATAAGCGAACAAGAATAATAAACGGATTTACTTCAAAGTCGGGCAAAGCATTCTCAGCGGCACTTATCGTTAAAGACGGAAAAATCGACTTTGATTTTCCCGCACAATCACAAAAACGCAGTAAGTAGGTTTTACTATGAGCGTTCTTATAACAATTTTATTAGCTGTAATTATAACACAGGCATTCCGCATTCGCCGTCTGAAAAAAGAAATTATCAAGCGAGATACTGCCGATGAATTCAGTAGGCAATGGTACTGGATAGAAGATAAAAATAACAAGCAACGACAACCTCTGAAAAAGAGGAAATCGTTGCTTTCTTTTTTAAGGAGCTTTTTATGAGTTATTCTAAATCTAAACCAAGTAACTACGTTACAAAAGAGCAAATAGAGCGTGCAAGAAATGTAGATATGGTAGAATTTCTTGAAAGAACAGAAGGCTTCAGCGTAAAGAAAAGCGGTAACGGCTACCGTTGCGATGTTCACGACAGCCTTTTTATTACAAACGACCGAAAAGGGTGGTATTGGAACAGCCGTGACGAGGGCGGCAATAACGCTATTGCGTTTTGTATGAAAATATACGGACAAAGCTTTACCGAAGCCGTTAAATCGCTTTGCGGCGATATTCAAATGGAATATTCACCCAAATATAATACGAAAAAGAAATCGTCAGAAGAAAAAATCGAAGCTCATCGACTTATACTGCCTGAACAGGATCACAAGGAAAATGGACAGCGAAATTACAGCAATGTTATCGCATATTTGTGCAAAACCCGTGGACTGGAGTATAACATAGTAAATCAGCTGATCTATGACCGTAAGTTATATCAAGGTATCGGTTACAGCGGTCTTCAGCTTGTCGGATATGACAGTTCGAACACTCCGTTTTATCGTTTTAAAAACGATATACCCACAAACGCACCGGAATATGTTACCATAGAGCTTCAGGCACAGAAACAAAAAGGTGAGAAATATATTTGTGAAGGGTTTAGCGGTGAACATATACCGGAGCTTATCGAGCGTGGCATTACTAAAAAATATGTAAATATGATCGCCGTAAACGGCGACGGTATTATGTCACGCTATGCGTTTTGTCGTTCTGTATCTGATAGCTCTACATACCGTGTCGATTTGCCGGGAAGCGATAAAAAATATTCGTTTTCTTTACTTGGTACAAATAAGAATAAGCTGTATGTTTTCGAGTCTGTAATTGATATGCTGTCCTATGCGTCCTTTTACGCTATAAACAACGGACAGGACGCTTGGCAGCAGTTGACTATGCTATCGCTCGGCGGCAAATCAGATGTTGCTCTTGACGAGTTTTTAAAGAATAAGCCTATTGCCGAAATAACGTTCTGCCTTGACAATGATGATGCAGGTAAACACGCTACTGAGCAGCTTAGCGACAAGTATGCTCTGAAAGGATATGCTGTTTCAAAAGATATACCATTAAACAAGGACTTTAACGACGATTTAAAGGCGTTCAGAGCGTTGAATGAGAAAAATACTGTACAAGCAACAAAACCGCTTAAACGTTAAAATACAACAAAATACAAGGATGTGTGAAAATGAAAAGTTATTTTCTGCTGTCTAACTCGGTTATTACCTCAAACGAGCTGACGCATAACGAGTTTGCAGTTTATACATACCTGCTTTCTGTTTATTCAAATATCCGAAGCAAAGCAGGACACGAATATAAGCGTGTAAGACAGCAGACTATAGCTTCACACTGCGGTATAAAGTCTACGCAGACAGTATCCAAGATAACCGATAGCTTAATGAGAAAGGGCTACATTACACATATAATTGCGGCTTATCGTAAAGACAACCGCAAAGGTACATACACATACGTTCTGAATCCCGAAAAGAACAAAGTAAAATCTGATTATACCCGTATAGACAGAAATGTGTTCAATAAGAAACTTTCCGCACTCGAACTGCGCCTTTATATTCTCATTATGAAATCAATAGACAACAAGCTCGGATATTGTTTCAAAAGCTTCAACGACCTCGCCGATGAGCTGAACATCAAGCGTGACACCGCAATGAAAATAGTCAGTAATCTTGTCAATCTGCGTCTTATACGTAAACAGCGTAAAATGCGTTATGACAACAGCAAAGTTTATGCGGACAATTCATATAGCAATCTGTCAAAAAAGTCAAGCAGAAATGCTTGGCTTTTTCATTGATATGTGGTATAA
>ERZ791903.438-NODE-438-length-60246-cov-3.597049_pt1 | contig 60246 bp, 52 predicted proteins | sample MGYA00510148_ERZ791903 | MGnify/ENA primary metagenome ERZ791903 (study PRJEB30046, sample SAMN00792080) | human gut metagenome | study: EMG produced TPA metagenomics assembly of the A metagenome-wide association study of gut microbiota in type 2...
CGGATGCTCCTGCTGTCAATATCAAACCTCAAATTATTCGGGTTGAAGCCGGTGATGTGCTTTTGAATCCCGAAAAGCAAATTTATTTCCGTGAAAAAGATTTCCCTGAGATCAGGAAGTATGTCGGTCAGGAAGTGATTTTCACCGACGGAACAACGCTTTTAGGCGCAGACGATAAAGCAGGAGTTGCCGCCATCACAGCTTGCATGGCCTATCTCAAAGATCATCCGGAAGTTCCGCATGCCAAGATTTGTGTCGCATTTACGCCTGACGAAGAGATTGCTAAAGGAACGGTGAATTTTGATATTCCGCACTTTGGTGCTCAATACGCTTATACCTTTGACGGTGGTGAAATCGGTACCCTGGAGACTGAGAACTTTAATGCGGCAACCGCTATGGTTACGATCAAAGGAGTGGTTGTCCACCCGGGTCTTTCTAAGGGCAAGATGGTTAACTCGATCAAATTGGCCTCCCGCCTAATAGATGCTTTTCCTGAAGATCAGTCTCCGGAAACTACTGAAGGTTACGAAGGATTCATACATCCGAACAAGATTGAAGGAACAGTGGCTTCTACTTCAATCCGAATCTTGATTCGTGACCACGACAAAGAAAAATTTGAAGCGAAGAAAGTTCTTCTAAAAGATTTGACTCAAAAACTTGCGGCTGAAGAACCGCGTGCAGACATCTCACTAACTATCAAAGACAGCTATGAAAACATGCGTCCGTACCTCGAGAAGACACCGAAGGTCATGGAAATTGTGAGAGAAGCCTATCGCCAGGCCGGCATTCCTATTTCGGAAGAACCGATTAGGGGCGGTACAGACGGCGCTCGTCTTTCTGTCCGAGGTTTGCCCTGTCCAAATGTTTTCACAGGCGGCCTGAATTTCCATAGTGTCTATGAATGCATTCCCATCCCCTCGCTCGAGGCTGCAGCGGAAGTTGCATTGAGTTTGGTCAAACTTTCCGCAGAGGTTAAGACATTGCAATAGATACATTTGAGGTAGTAGTCCTTCCTTTTCAGAGATCCTAGGAAGAAGTTTCGGCTCCTTTTTCTAATCGAAAGAGGAGCTCTTTTTTGTCTAATGAAGCCAAACACAAAAAATAAGCTGCTTGAGGACTTCCAAGCAGCTTAAAAATCAACTAAAGCTAAAAAGTCATTAGCTCATTGCAAACATCAGCAGCGTAACGACAATCAATGCAACAATCGCCGGGATGGCAGTGCGTTTAACGACTTCCATCGGGTTGACTCCTGCGATACCTGCCAAAATAATGACGCCGCCTGCAACCGGAGACATCGAACGTCCTAAGCCGGCAGCTATCTGGGCAACGGCTCCCAATTGAACAATGGTCAGGCCGAAGTCAGCGGCATTCGGAGTAATTGCCTGGTTGAAGGCTAAGGCGGCAGCGTTGCCGGAACCGGAAATAGCGGCCATCACGAACGGACCTGCAGCGGCTGCAAACATGGCGACAGACTGAGAACCTTTCATCGCATCGACGAGGGCGCCGGTTAAGCCGATGGCTTTCATGCCGGACGCAAACATAGCAGCGGCAGCAATCAGGATAACGACGTCGCAGAAACCGTCGCCGGCACCGCGGCAGAATTTCTTGGAAGCCTCGCCGATTTTCTGTTTATTGACTAATGCAACGATTAAACCAATCGCGGTACCGATCAGCATGCAGACGGGAACCGAGAAAGCCTTTGTCGGGAGAACGCCGACCTGTTTGGAGGCAAGGACCAGCAATGCAAGCGGAATAATCGGGATGATGGCTTTGATTGGGTTGACCTTGAAGTCTTTCTGGATTTCTTCGCCTTCAGGAAGTTCTTTGACAATTTCCGTTGATCCGACGCCTTCTTTCAAGACAATGCAGATAATCGTCAGACAGATGGCAGCGACCAGTGCACCGATAGCGCAGGGGAGAGCTTCCTGCATAATCACGATCATGGCATCCGGAGCCGGAATTTCTTTGGCTTTAAAGGCAATGTCGGCGATCTGAGGATTGAACATCAAGCCGGGGCTGACGACGGAACCCCATGTTCCGATGAAGACGGCAGCGGCAGCCATCACCGGACGAACTTTCAGGGCGATTAGTGCCGGAATAAGAAGGACACCGACTGCGGCAGCAATGCCTGCAGCAGACGGAAGCACAATGTTAAGCAGCCATGTAATGATGACGGCGCCGGGGATGACAATTACCGGAACGCGAGCCAATGGTTTAACCAGAAGATTTACCAAATGGTCGGAACATTTGGTGAAAGTCATAACGTATCCGAAACCCATAACGGTAACGATGGTCGGAACCAGGCCTCCGTTCACTAATTGCTTAACGAAAGCATCAACGGCGGCGGAGACTCCTCCGTTTGTGCCGACAACAACTTGACCGATGAACGCCATCACTAAGCCCGACAAGGCAAGTACCAAACGAGCTTCGTAATTTTTGTAAATCAAGTAGAACGTTACGACGACGATTGCTAATCCAATCCAGATCATGATATTTTCTCCTGCGATTTGTTATTGAAAAGTTTTTCGAACGCTTCGTCGAGCGTTTTATCGCTGTCTGCTAAGGCAGCCCGCCATGCACGGAGACGCTGTGCATCTTCTTCCAACCGTATGGCGATTTCGTCTAATCCTCTCCGAACATTGGCCGGAGCGGGAGAGCCGGCTCCGACATCCGAATGGACGGCATGTTCCGGAGACAGAACCATGCGGAATTCATCTTGTGTAAGTTCAAACGGAAGTCGTTTGCCCTCAAGCTGCTCGGTGACATTGCCGAAGATTTCTTTTGCGGCTTCAAACGGGAAGTTGTCCGGATGAAGGTCTCGTGCTCTGGCATATGTCACGATTTGACTGGCAAAGGTGTGACCGATGCGGAAAGGAATTCCGAATTGTCTTTGTAAGGCTTCAGCAAGTGCCATTGTGGTTGTCCAATCACTGTTGAGTTCTTCCAAGCTGCGAGCGGGATTGACCTTAAGAAGTGAGAAAGCTTGTTCCATCAATTCCAACATCTCGACACCTTTGACGAAAACACCGGAGCAGTCTTCCAACACGCTTTCTTTGTTGTCATACATTCCGAGCTGTAGGTTGTGAGCTCGTAAAAACGAAGTCTGCATAGCCCCGACTACATCGCTTGCCGTTCCGCGAGTCTTGTTGAGAATGCCGGGATTGCGTTTCTGCGGCATCGCTGAAGAGCCGTAAGCGGCGCCGGACTCTAAAAGCAGCCAAGGACGGGTCTGGGAGTACTGTTGCGCGAGGTCTTGAACGAGTGTGCCGATTCGGATGGCAACATTGGCAGCATTCGAAGCAGCTTCCAGGGGAATGTCAAAGAGGCTGATTTGAGCGGCATCTAATCCGTTCGTAATAGGTTTTTCAAATCCCAATAATTCGGCCAGGCGTTCACGATTTAACGGCCAGCTGGAACAGGCAAGAACAGCAACGCCGAGTGCGGACTGATTGATGCGTTTGTAGCTTTCAATGATTCGGTCGGAGTCTCGCTGGAAAGATTCCAAAAAGCCCCAGAGGTAGAAAGCCAAAGTGATCGGCATAGCCTGAACGCCGTTGGTGTACGCCGGAATGTATGTTTCAATATTTTCACGAGCAATCGATAGAAGTCTAGTCCGAAGTTTGTTCAGCGCTTCATAAAAATCCAAAACTGCTAAGCGCAGGCGTGCCTCGTTCAATGTCGTGAACATATCTTGGCGGCTTCTTCCTGTGTGAATGAGCGTAGCTTCCTCACCGCAGGATTCGATCAGCATTTTTTCTAACGGCATGATGTCCGTGAGCCGCGGGACACCGGGTTGGTTCTGAATATCTTCTGCATGTTTTTGGGCGGCAGCTATTCGAGAGGCGATGTCTGGATTGATGATCCCTTCTTCTGCCAGCATCACCAGAGATGCACGATTCATACGATTTTGCCAATAGGCCCAATCTTTGGCTTCGGCTTCTTCACTGGTCGCCTTGAAATTATCCTTTCCCCAGGGTGTGACACGGAGTGTCATTTGAGATCTCCTTTAGAGGTTGAGATATTTCAAGTCTAGGCGTCTTTTCAAGTTTTAATGAGAGTGTTTTTGCATGAATAACCGTTCATAAAGTGCACGGACAACAAATCTACAGAAGATGAATAGGCAGGAACAATAAGAAATTTATCTATTAAAACGGATACATGAAAAATTATTTATATAAAAATCACACGAATATTAGTGTGATTTTTGTATGATAAGGGAAAAACCTAATTAGACGAGGCTGGAAGTTTTTCAAATCAAGGATTTTGCACAGACAACAAAAAATCCTCCTGCCTTACGGCAAGAGGACTCTTATAAAACATCTGCAGTTGGATTACTTCAGGACTTCAACCGGAGCATCGACTTCGTATTCGGTCTTGAGAAGGTCTTTGTCGACTTCGACGAGTAACTTGACGGTATTTTCGGGCTTGACGTTCTGGCCGTTCCAATATTTGCGGTCAATTTCAAGTTCAACGGTGCCGGTAGCATCCTTGAATTCGTACTTGTCACCCTGAACGTTCCGTACGATGTTGCCTTTCAAGATCATGTGAGCGTCATCGGGAAGAGTTTTGAGCTGAGCTACAGTGCCTTCCTGAGTGGCGCCGGGGCCGGTGAATCCGCCCGTCTGAGCCATAGCCGGAGCAGCGGCAATGACAGAAGCTAAAGCGACTGCAGATAATACTTTCTTAACCATTGGTGTCTCCTTTAAATGTATTAGCTTTAGCCTAAATCTCCTGTGCAAGATTGGTTAAATTTGCCACGCACTATGAGTATGTTGACTCTTAAAGTGAGCTCATGAGATCACAAAAAGTGAAGGTGAGGAGCCGCCTATGCCTCTTAGCGATCGGTATGGTCAAAAAATTACACGCCTTGAGCAGGCGTGTAAGAGACTTCAAAAGACTTTTGAAATTATTCAGATTAATCGAACAAAGCGAGGACTCCGGATAAAGGAGCAAAGTCGAAAGCCTGTTTTGCATGCGGTCTGACTTTTGGCTTGGCGTGCCATGCAATAGACAGTCCGGCAGCTTCCAGCATAGGAATGTCATTGGAGCCGTCACCCATGGTAATGAGCTCGGAAAGTTCAATTCCGTGCTGCAGAGCATAGGCCGAAACATAAGAAATCTTGCCGCGTCCGTCGATAATCGGTGTTCCGAACGGCCCCGTGACACGACCGGTCAATTTTCCGTCAACAATTTCCAGTTCGTTGCTGATCACGTGGGTGAATCCGTACCGTTCTTTAACGACTTCCGTCACACAGCTAAAACCGCCCGAGACGAGCAGCATCGGAATTCCGGCTTCCTTGAAGGCGGCAACAAGTTTTTCGGCGCCGGGATTAGGTTTGATGTGACGGTCAATCAGTCGATCAACAATAGAAGCATCAGCGCCCGCCATCAGCTTAACGCGGGCCGTGAGACTTTCCGCATAGTTTCTGATTTTGCCCTGCATCGCAAGCTCGGTGATGTGAGCGACTTCTTCACCTTTACCGACGAAAGAGGCCATTTCATCCAGGGTTTCCAGATTCAGGAAAGTGGAATCCATGTCGGTCGCAAAAAGCTTGAAATTCTTTAGCTTTAATCCCGGTTCGATCCAGTTGGCATCGATCTGCAATGCTCTCGCCTTTTGGGCCCAGCGCGCCTCGAATTCCTCTCGGTTGACACGGCGCAGACGAACCGCACAGGGATCCTTGATCGTGCCTTTTTTGCCAATGGTGTGAAGAAACTTTTCTAAAGTTTCTTCGCGTCCGATCTTGGTTTGAAGAACTAAATCGTGACTCACTTGAGCTCCTTGAGGATTCTTAGAATGTTGTCGCCCCTTTTTTCGGCGGTATCACTGTAAGTTTCTAATCGTAACCGATTCGGCCCGAGCATGCGCATATTTCGGTTTGCTTGAAGCATGCGGAAGAACTTTCCGGGGTCAAACGAGGGTTTATCTTTAAAAGTGAAGATGATGGAGTCCTCTCCGGCATCAATCTTCAAAACCCCCAACGGCTTGGCTTCCACACGAATGCGGTGCGTGAGGATCAGATTCTTGGCTTCCTGAGTCAGCTTGCCGTAACGATCAGCAATTTCTTCCTGAATCTGATAAAGGTCTTCTTTGTTCTTCACTTGTGCGAGGCGTTTGTAGAACGTCAGGCGGTTATGGACGTCTGGCACATAGTCTGAACGAAGCAGGGCAGGCGCGTGCAAATTGATGTCTGTCATGGCTTCCAGCGGCTGAAGCAGATCGGGCTCTCGGCCTTCTTTTAAAGCGGTGACCGCAGAATCGAGCATCTGTGTATAGAGATCAAACCCCACGCCGGTCATGGAGCCGGACTGATGCTCGCCTAAGACTTCACCGGCACCGCGAATTTCTAGGTCATGCATGGCTAAATAGAATCCGCTGCCAAGCTCTTCCATTTCTTTAATGGCTTCAAGACGTTTCTCGGCATTTTTGGTCATCGCGCCTTCGCCGGGCATCAGCAAATACGCATAAGCCTGATGGTGCGAGCGTCCCACGCGGCCTCTCAGCTGATGGAGCTGAGCCAGTCCGAATTTGTCGGCACGATGCATGATGATCGTGTTGGCGTTCGGAATGTCGATGCCGGTCTCGATAATGGTCGTGCAGAGGAGGACGTTCGTGCGCTGAGCATAGAAGTCACGCATGACGCGTTCAAGTTCCCGCTCGTTCATCTGACCGTGTGCAACGCCGATACGGGCTTCCGGAAGAAGCTGCTCAAGCCGCATACGGGCGTTTTCAATGGTTTCGACTTCGTTATGAAGGAAGTAAACCTGACCGCCGCGTTTTAATTCACGCAGCACGGCTTCTCGAATCAGAGAGTCGCTTTCACGCTGAACAAAGGTCTTGATGGCCAAACGTTTTTGCGGCGCAGTTGCGATAACGGAGAAATCACGAATGCCTTCCAAAGACATCGATAGGGTTCGAGGAATCGGGGTAGCGGTCAGCGTTAGGATGTCGACTTCAGATCGAAGGGATTTGAGCTGTTCTTTCTGACGAACACCGAACCGATGTTCCTCGTCAATCACAACGAGTCCGAGGTCTTTGAACTGAACTTTATCGGAGAGCAGTTTGTGCGTACCGACGACGATGTCGATCGTGCCGTTTTTGATGCCTTCGATCGATGCGTTCACTTCCTTTGAAGAACGGAATCGGGATAGCTCGGCAATTCTCACCGGCCAGTTGGCAAAACGATCCCGGAAGGTCTGAGCATGCTGTTCGGCCAGCAGCGTTGTCGGGCAAAGAACTGCGACTTGTTTTCCGCCCATTACAGCCATAAACGCGGCGCGAAGAGCAACTTCGGTCTTACCGAAGCCAACGTCGCCGCAGACCAAACGGTCCATCGGTTTGTCCGAGATCATGTCGCGGTAAACGGCGTTAATAGCGGCGAGCTGGTCTTCCGTTTCTTCAAAAGCGAAGGCTTCGGAGAACGCTTCGTAATCAGCCAGACTGAATTTGAAAGCGTAGCCCTTGCGAGATTGACGCAAGGCATAAATATTCAGGAGTTCTGCTGCGGTGTCGCGTACCTGAAGGGCGGCTTTCTTGCGTGCTTTTTCCCAATCGCCCTTGCCCAAGGAGTGCAGAGGAGCGGTTTCCGGATCGGCGCCGGAATAGCGGGAGATCAAATGCAACTGGGCAACAGGAACATAAAGCTTGGCGTCTTTGGCGTAGTCAATCTGCAGGAATTCTGCTTCCCCGTCCGGCGTGCTCATTGAAGTCAGACCGCGATAACGACCGACACCGTGATCCAAATGGACGACCGGATCTCCGACTTTAAGTTCGGAGAGGTCGCGAATCATCATCTCGATGTTGCTTTCGCGCTCGGTTCTGCGGCGACGGCGTCTCACCGGACGATCGGAGTTCGAATAAAGTTCGGTCTCCGTCAGAATGGAAATCGGCGGGTTCTCCAGTTCCATTCCGTCGTAAAGCGGACCATAGCAAAGCGCAAAGTTATCGCTGCTCTCTAGGAACTTCTCAAATCCCGGCACCAAAGATGCTTTGAGGCCGTTTTCTTTAAAGACGTCAGAAATTGTTTCAAGGCGACCGGCAGAATTCGCCATGACCAAGAGCTTGCAGCCGCGAGTCGAGCAAAGGTCCTTGTATGCCTTCAATCCCTCGAGGGGATCGTCTTTTCTGCGCTCGATGGCAACCGAGGGGAAGTTCGGTGTTGCAGTTTCTTTGTCTGTAAGCGAGAGGCGAGCGTATTGGCCGGCAAGTTCAAAAAATTGAGGCGCACTCAGATAAAGGCGTTTGAAATCTAAAATCGGACGTTCACCGTCAGCGCGAAGGAACTTAGCGCGCTGTTCGGTTTCTTTGTCGAAATGTTCGATGGCGCTGTTGACGTCGCCCAAAAGAATCAGAGAGGCGTCCGGACCGATGTAATCGAAGAGTGTTTCCGTTTCGTCAAAGAAGAGCGGCAGGTAGTTTTCTACGCCGGGGACGGCAATGCCGTTTTCGATGTCCTTGTAAAGCGTGACTTTGCTCGGATCACCTTCAAAGGTTTCGCGCCAGCGGGAGCAGAAAGCTGAGCGCGCCTGTTTATCCATCGGAAATTCATGGGCAGGAAGCAGACGAATCTCATCAACTTTTTCTACGGATCGCTGATTATCAGGATCAAATACTCGGATCTCGTCGAGTTCATCGTCAAAAAAGTCGAGTCGATAAGGTTTGGCCGCGCCCATCGGGAAGAGGTCAAGCAAGCCGCCGCGGCTGGCAAACTCTCCGGGTGCGACCACTTGAGAAACGTGCTCATAGCCTCTGGCCACTAATTCAGCACGTAAGTCCGTCGGATCGATGCGGTCGCCCTTGAGGAAGAAGAAGGTCGTTGAGCCGATGTAGTTTCTCGGTGCAAGACGCTGGGTTGCAGTGCTGGCAGAAACGATTAAGACGTCGACAGGGTCCTGACGTTTTTGACGATTTAAAAGCAAATACAGTGTCTGAAGGCGTTCACCGACAAGATCGGCGTGAGGGCTCAGCACGTCATAAGGCAAGGTTTCCCAATCCGGAAAAACCGTGAGCTTTAAAGAAGGATCAAACCATGTGACCTCATCCTGGAGACGGATGACATCGCTCGGGTCGGCGCAAATAACTGTCAGCAGCTTGTTTTGCTTTTTGAGCTGAACCGCGTTTTGCGCGATGGACATGGCAAGCGCACTGCCTGCCGGACATTTTTCTCGATATTTGTCTGAGGGTTTTATTTCTGCAAGAGATTTTCCGATAACAGGCAAAGAGTCAAATATCGTTTCTTTCATTTGTTATTAGCTCAACGTATCGAGTATTAAGCACCAATCCAGCCATGCCTTGCGCTTTTCCTGTGGAGAACGCAGCAGGTAAGAAGGATGATAAGTCACGATGACCTTCCGGGGCTTGCCTTGTACAGTCAAATTGTGCACTTTGCCTCGATAAGGATTGAGCGTTTTGAGGTCGGGGAAGAACCAGGATGCGGCGGGTTTCCCCATTGCCACAATGACTTCCGGATCGATCAGTTCGATTTGGCGCTCTAGGAACGGACGGCAGGCCATGGTTTCGGCTTTTTCGGGCGTGGCATTCAAAGGAGGACGGCATTTCAGCGTGTTGAAAATGCACAAATCCTTCTCGCGATCCAGCTTTGCTGCCTCAAGGATCTTATCGAGCAATTTGCCGGACGGACCGACAAAGGGCTGTCCCAAACGGTCTTCTTCTGCACCCGGAGCTTCTCCGATCAGCATTAGGCGGCAGGGCGGGTTGCCTTGTCCAAAAACAGGATGCAGGCGGCTTGAAGAGATTTCGCAGGCGCGGCAGTCTTGAACGAGCTGCTTTAAGGTTTGCCAATCTGCCGTTGCGATCTGGTGTATACGCGCTTCCGTATAGGCTTCAGGTCGAACACCGCGGGCTTCGCTGGCACTGCGATAAGCAGGTTTAGCAGCTGGCTCGGGTCGCGCGCTTCTTGGCGGAGGAGCATTACGGTCGGAAATAATCGACGTGACGCGTGAGGGCGTCGTTGGCGAATTGTTGGCGGCAGGTGTCGGGGCGGCCTCAGAAGATTGAGGTGCATGATTGACAAAAGAAGCAGCGGCAGGTGGAGTCGTCGAAGCCTGCGGCTGATAATTCTGAGAAGCAGCCGCGGCCTCCGCCTTGGCCTTTACAGCTTCTTCGGCAACTTTGGCAAGCTCATCCCGTTCAATCCATTGCGGACCGATCCCGAGCGCTTTCCATATTTCCGACTTCCTTTGATCAAGCACGTTTTATTTCTTCCTATACGCGTGCATCGTGATGGCGTCTTCCCGACCGTTGGGGGCAGGATAGTAGCCCTTGCGTCGGCCCATCATGATGAATCCGAATTTCTGGTAGAGTTTAATCGCTCCGAGGTTGCCGGCTCGAACTTCCAGGAACCAATGCTCAATATTGCGTTCGCGGCCGAGTTTGCTCAGCTCATTCATGAGCATCGTGGCATAACCTTTACGGCGAGACAGCGGATTGACGGCGATGCGAAGCAGTTCGCCCTCGTCAAAAATACTGCTGAAAATCGCATAGCCCTCAAGCTCACCGTCTCTTCTGAGAACAAGACAGGTGTCTTTCTTCAGAGAACCGGAGAATGACGTTCGAGCCCACGGATCATAAAAGATGGAGCGGTCAAGAAGGACAACATCATCGATGTCATCCGAAGTCATTCGGGAGATGAGGAGATTTTCAGCCATAAGATACTCAACGGGATTTCTCTGCTTTACGTTCTTCAATCGTCAATGCAACATGATCACGAACGTAGAGCGGGGACGCTTCTGCGGCGTCTACTGTTTTATTTTCTTCAAAATATTTTTGGGCGAGCGGCACGATCATCTGAGCGTTGACATCGTCCGTGGAAAGCAGTTTCTTGGGTGCGTGATCATCGATCTCGTCGGCGTAGATGCGGAATGCATTTCCGCACAGGAAATGCGCCCCGTTGCCGTCGGCAATAGCTAAAAGCTCGGACGGTTTGCAAAGTGCTGGCGCCGTGACTTCCTTGAATTCTTTGTTTTCATAACGAAAGACCGCGCAGTAGCACTCATGCATGCGGGCGTCGATCGCGGCAAGAAGACGGGAACCTTCTTCCAACGTTTCATGATGGACGTAGGCGAGCGCGAGCAGGATGTTGACGGGAATGAGCGGTATATTGAGCGCCCAGCCCAAACCCTGAGTCAAGCCGCAGGCAACACGCAGTCCGGTAAATGCCCCGGGTCCGGATCCGAATGCAATTCCCTTCAGACGTCCACGAGAACCTCCGGAAGCAGCCAGACCGCTGCGAATCATTCCGAGGATGACTTCTGTGTGTTTTTGCCCGGGTTCGGACTGAAGATAAGTTTCACGGTCAAAACCGGATACAGCGACCGAACATAAATTTCCGGAAGATTCAAGACAAAGTAACGCGCCTGTCATGCAGTGACTCCTATAGTGCAGAGTATTTTAGTCGGTCTGAGACTAAGGCGAAACGCGGGCAGGAGCTCTATCTTGGGCCGTTGGGGCAGTTTTTTGCTCGCCGGCTGCAGCGATGCTTTCGGAAGCAGATTCCTGAATCGTGACAATCAGCATCTGATGGTTTAAATCATTCATCTCGGCAAGTTTCGAAAGGAACTGATCTTCATATTCAATCTGAGCCGGCGTCTTAAGCATTTCAGACATAACCAGCTGTTTGTTGGCCTGACGAACCTGTTCCCTCAGTTCGCAAAGCTCTTGCTTAGACAGCCGCTTATATAAAACATAGGGGCGGTCATTATCGCGAGCGTGCTGATGATTTGTAACAAAACGCTCACGCAGGCGTCTTCGTTCCATTTTCGGAAGGAAAGCTCTAAGCTCGGCGCGCTCCTCGTTGGTCATTAAACGCCAGTGGTAATCACGATGTCGGGCGGATAATGTCGGCCACAGGGATGCTCTGGCTTCGGCATCTAATTCATCCCAGGTGCACTTGGGGACGTTGGGGTTAGAAGCTGCGTTTGGCGCGTGCGGACGAGGAATAGAACTGCTTTCCTCGGCAGAGGAAGCGTCGATCACGACAGTTGCAGTCGTTTCTGACGGTAACGGATTTCCCAAGTTATGAGCAGAACCGACTACGGGCTGCAGCAAGAGCAAAACAACGGGTAGGTATCGGATCTCTTTCAAAATAATCGCCTCTTTCTTTTATTCTCATAATCCTATTCAACTTATTGCCCAAAAGGAATAGGGGCATGTAGCAAGAAAACCAAAAAGAGGATAAATTTTGTAGCATCATGTAATTTGTAAATCTTCCGACAGGAGATGCTATGCAAGAATCAGAGACATTGAGAAAAGACGGCGGAGCCCTTAGCAACAAGCGCCCTCCGCGCATCCTCGTGGTTGACGACGACAGCCGCTTACGCGATTTGCTTCGTCAATTCCTTACAAATAACGGTTTCCACGTATCTGTAGCGGAAAATGCCGAACAGATGAATCGTCTGTGGTTAAGAGAACGTTTTGACGCCGTGGTTTTGGACGTCATGATGCCGGGCGAAGACGGAATTTCCATTCTGAAGAGGATCCGCGCTTCCAACGACACAACGCCGATCCTGATGCTTACCGCTAAAGGCGAAGACATCGATCGAATCTTGGGCCTTGAATTGGGCGCCGACGATTACCTCCCGAAACCTTACAATCCCCGCGAACTGCTGGCCCGTCTGCATGCCATTCTGCGCCGCCGAGAACCGGTTGATCCTCCCGGAGCACCGAGCAAAGAAGATGAAGTCGTCCGTTTCGGCAACTTCTCTCTTGATCTGGGTACTCGCAAACTTTCTAAAGGCGACGAAGAAATTCCGCTTACAACCGGTGAATTTGCGGTTCTCAAGACATTTGCACGTCATCCGAGAGTTCCGCTTTCCCGCGACAAGTTGATGGAAATGGCCCGCGGCCGCGAATACGAAGCCTTTGACCGTTCTTTGGACGTTCAGGTTTCTCGTTTGCGTAAAATTATCGAACCTGATCCATCCAAACCTCGTTATCTCCAAACAGTTTGGGGCTTAGGCTACGTGTTTATTCCTGACGGCGCTTCCGACACTCAGGATAAGAAATAATTTGTGATCGGAAAGTGAGGCAATATGGCAGACAAGGCCGGCAAGGAGGGCTTCGGTTCGCAGTTTTTTTCCGGGTTGTTTTGGAAAACCTTCGGAGCGCTCTTTATCCTGGTGCTGACCAGTGTCTGCGCTTGGCTTTACGGTTTGGCCGTCTTGAATGAGGCGCCGCGAGCCCAAGCTGCTTCACTGCGAATTACCGCAATTACGACACTGACCCGCTATGCGCTGATCAGTGCCGATACGAGTTATCGTTTTGACCTCATCATGGCATTGGCTCAGCGTGAGGGCTTGACGATACTTCCGAAAGAACCGTACGACCGTATTGTTCCGCTGGAAAGCGACAGTCTCAACGATCTGATTCTTGATAATGTCCGTTCTTCTTTGGGCAAGAAGACCATTCTTGCCCAGAGTCTGAACGGCATTCCCGGTTTATGGGTCAGTTTCGAGATCGACGGAGACGAGTATTGGATTCGAGCAGAACGAACGGCCGAGAACCCTCGGCTGGGTGCCAATTGGATGTTTTGGTTTGCAGGGATGCTGCTCATTTGCGCCCTGTTTACGGTACTTCTGACCAGCCGTTTGATTGACCCTCTCGCAAAACTCAGTGAGTATGCGCGAGAGCTTGGCCGCGGCGTTTTTCCGCAGCCGCTCCCTTTAGACGGTCCGAGTGAAATCCGCGAGGTCAACGAAAGCTTTAACGTGATGGTCTCCGATCTGAAACGTTTGGCGAGCGACCGCGAACTGCTCCTTGCGGGTGTCAGTCACGACCTTCGTACGCCGATTACCCGATTACGACTTGAAGTTGAATTAGCCCCGCTGTCTGAAGAGACTCGCGAAGCGATGTGCAGCGACCTCGATCAGATGGAAAGTATCGTTAAGCAGTTCATGGCTTACGTCCGGCAGGGCGAGGCCGAACTTGAAGTCGTCAATATTTCCGATACCGTCAAGCATGTGATTGCCGCCAATCGTGTGGCTTCTCAGCCCGATATCCAGCTTCACACTTCGATTGAAGACGGTTTGGAAGTCCGCGCCAATCCGACAGACTTAGCGCGTGCTGTTCAAAATATGATCGTGAATGCCGGCAAATACGGCCGCAGTTCCGACGGAATTCTTCGACTGTCCATCACACTTCGTTATTTAAAGAAACGCGGCGCCGCAGAGCTGATTGTTGCTGATGACGGTAAAGGTCTTCCGGAAAGTGATTTAGAACGCGTACTGCGTCCGTTTGAACGAGGCGATACAGCCCGCGGAAACGCTTCCGGCACAGGCCTGGGGCTGTCAATTGTTAACCGTGTCGCCAAGGCAGGCGGCGGTTCCGTCCGCTTAGCCCAAAATATTCCGAACGGCTTAAGCGTTCAGATGATTATTCCGGTGGTGCCGAAAGCCTCCGTTGTCAGAAAACTTACCGAAGGCAAGGAAACGCCCGAAAAGGCTGATTAAGCTCGGGCCTCAAGCAGGATGACCGCTTGAGCCACAATCCCTTCTTCTTTTCCCTCAAAGCCGAGCTTTTCGTTGGTCTTGGCTTTGACGTTCACGCAGTCGACGGGAAGCTGCAAAATAGCAGCCAAAGAGGCGTTGATCTGGTCCATGAAAGGGGCAAGCTTCGGTTTCTGAGCAATGATTGTGCAGTCTACATTCACCGGTTTCCAGCCTTTATCCCAAACTTTTTTCAGCGCTTCGGAAAGCAGAATTGCACTGTCGGCGCCCTTATAAGCCGGGTCGGTGTCCGGAAAGTGCCTGCCGATGTCGCCCATGGCAGCAGCCCCGAACAAAGCATCGGTGACGGCATGCAGCAGGACATCGGCATCGGAGTGTCCGTCCAAGCCTAGAGAATGCGGAATCTGAACGCCGCCTAAAATCAACGGACGTCCTTCGACTAAACGGTGAACGTCATAACCCTGGCCGACTCTGATTTTGCAGTTACTCATTATTTTCCTTTTCTTTTCGAGCTAAAAAGATGGCTCGTGCGAGCCAGAGGTCCATCGGGCGCGTGACTTTAATATTGGTCGGAGTGCCCTCGACCAGCGCCGGATGCTTTCCGACAAATTCCATGGCGCTTGCCTCGTCCGTGACGGCCGATCCTGCTTCATTCATGGCGCGGGTTAATTCGCCGACTGGGAAACACTGCGGGGTCTGAGCAGCCCACAAACCGTCTCGACTCACGGTGCAGGCGATTGTGCCGTTTTCGCCTTCTTTTTTAAGAGTGTCATTGACCGGAACGGCAAGTATGGCGCTTTCCTGATGTCTTTGGCAGTAATCCATCAGCTTGGTGACATCGGATGTCAGCAGGCAGGGACGGGCCGCATCATGGACTAACACCCAGTCCGAAGACTTCAGGTTAGAAAACAAGATGCCGTTTTTAACGCTGTCGGCCCGTGTCTGTCCTCCTACACGTGCGATGCGGACGCGGGGATCTTCAAATACAAGTCTCTGACCGATTATGTCGGCTGGTGAAATGACGACCACGAGCTCTTTAATGCGAGGCTCGTCGAGGAGTACTTGAACCGAGCGTTCCAGCATCGTTTTGCTGCCGATAAGTTCATATTGTTTCGGGCTGCCGGTGCCCATTCTTGAACCGACTCCCGCTGCGACGACGACTGCGCCGAAGACGGGTTCTTCCTTGTCCGGATTCATAGCTCAACCAGTTATTAGAGTTGGGTACTAGTTTAGAACAAACAGCCAAAGTGGACTTAATCGCTCGTCGGCTCAAAATCCGCAGAAGCATCAAGCTCTTGAACGCTGTGGCTTCTCGGAGGGACATAGCGGAGTTCAGTATGCTCGGACGCTCTTTCAAGCAGAGCCGCTTCTCTTCCCGCAATTCTGCCGAATACCACGGCATCGGTTAAGCCGATACCGCCTAATCGATCCTTGCCGTGAACTCCGCCGGAAGCTTCGCCTGCAACATAAAGGCCGGCAATGGGTTCATCGGAGGTATTTAAGACTTGAGCTTTTTCATTGAACTTGAGTCCGCCGCAGCAATAATGCACACCCACTCGTTCTTGTCCGACGTAAAAAGGCGGATAACTGATGGTCTGCAGCATAACTTTCTTGCCGAAATCCTTATCCTCGCCTTTGAGAACAAAGTCGTTGTATCTGGTAACGGTTTCTTCCAGAGTCTCTGCCGGACAGCCGATGAAGGCAGCGGCTTGACGAAGGGAATCAAATTTTTTAACCGCCCCGTCGGCGAGTTTGTTCTCAAGAGACAAACCTTTTTTGGACTGGGAGTCAGTGATCACCCACATTGCTCTTTGAGGCTGCTTCAAGAGTTCGGCAAGCACGTCTCCGTGAGACGCCCCTTCATTGACAAACCGAAGACCGTTTTTGTTCAGATAGATGTCTGCGCCGGTGTAATCGACGAGACGTCCGCCGAGGAAGCAAATCCTTTGAATCTTATCCAAATCAACCGTAGCTGCGTGGAAGGGCTTGGTAAATTCCAACGCATCGCCCCAAGCTCCGTCAAGATATCTTCCTCCGGGATTCGCTGTCGAGGGCATAAGCGCCGAGATTTCAGAATTGAATTTGCGGCATAAAGCGTTGTTTGCCGAATATCCGCCGGTTGCAATAACCACGGCATTGCCGCGGATGTAGATCACTTCATGGTTTTTGCTTTTAACAACGACACCGTTGACGTTGCCGGAAACCGGATCCTGAAGAAGGTCGGTGACCGGCTGGTCATATAAAAAGCGGACGCCGCGTTCGCGTGCTCTCTGATTGAGTTTGAATATGTAGTGAGAACCGGTGAAACCTTGGATCGTTCTGAAAGCGTAGGCCGAGGGAGAGCCGACGGCGACATAAGGTTCCGGGTTCCAAACCAGGCCGTGCGTTTCCAGCCAATCCATGGCCTCATCACTCTCAGAGAGCAAAAGCCGAGCTAAATCTTTATTGCCGAGTCCGCCTCCGACTTCCATCATTTCTTCCAGGACTGCGTCTACCGAAGTGTGAATTCCAAGCGGTTCAAGGCGTTTCGGGGAGACGGCTAAGAAGGAGCCGGTAGATAAGCGCGAGTGGCCGCCGAGTACGGGAAGCTTTTCAATAACGAGGATGCGATCAGCACCGTTTTCAGAAGCGGACAAAGCGGCAGACAAACCCGCTAAGCCAGAGCCGATCACAATGACATCCCATTGCTGTCCGAGGTTCATGGGAGCCTGAGCAAAAGAGATGGCGGGAGCCGCAGCTAAAGCGCTCAAACTCGCCAAGCCGGCGAGAAACTCTCTTCTGATCATTTCGCGGTAGCTTCGTTAAGCAGGATGAGCGCACGCGTGATTTCGGCGACAGAATCCATTGCAAGTTTTTCGGAGGCTCGGCTTCGATGCATTTTGATCGTGGGCACAGAGAGTTCGAGACGGTCGGCGATTTCTTTATTGGTCAGCCCCTCGGCGACCAGAGATAGAACTTCTTTCTCTCGGTTGGTGAGCTGCCGATAGCGGCGCTTTAATGCATTTAATTCGTTGACTTCTTCCGCTCGTCTGATGCCCAGCTCTACTGCACGGGTGACTTCTTGGTTCAACCGCTCCGGATCGACGGGCTTCTCTAAGAAAGTCAGGGCGCCTTTGCTCATGGCGTTCACCGCCATTTGAATGTCGCCGTGTCCGGAAAGGAAAATCAGCGGGAAATGAGCAAAGCCGCGCTCAATGAGCGTTTCCTGCACTTCAAGCCCGGTCATCTGCGGCATGCGCACATCTAATACGGCGCATCCGGGAATACTGAGGTTGTCGCGGACCAAAAATTCCGTCGGAGAGTTATAAGCAGCCACTTTCCAGCCGAGGGCCTCAAGCAGGATCTTGGTAGAAAACAATAAACTTTCGTCGTCGTCGACGAGGCGGATCAAGGTATGTTCTTTATTCATTGATTTTTTTCTCCGGATCTTTGGTCGCTAAACGATCAATCATAAGTTCAGCGCGTACGCCGCCTTTTGCCAGGCGTTCAAAGTGCAGCGACGCCGAGTGCATATCGGCGATCTCACGCACAATGGAAAGACCCAACCCAAGGCCTTCAGGCTTGGTGGACTCAGCGGCGTGCTCCAATCGTGTGAACTGCTCGTCGCTTAGGACCAGACCGTTATTCCAAACGGTGACCTTCCAGCGTTTGCCTCCCGGCTCTAACGAAACGCCGAGTTTGGGTCTGCCGGACTCTTTACTGGCAGCTGCGGCATTTCGGATTAAATTCAAAATTAAAAGTTCCAAGGAAAGAGGATCGGCTAAAACCGGCGCTGTGGCCACATCCGTTCGGAAGGGAACTGCTGTTTTTGCCTCTTCCTGCTGATGGAAAGTGCGGATCGCCTTTTCTACGATTCGAACTAAATCGTATTCGATATGTGCAGGCTGCTCTTTTTTTGCAAATTTGCGCACCGAATCCACGATACGGGAAATGCGTCTGGTTTCCGCATCCATGTTCTCGACGACGGTCTTGGTTAATGGGTCTTCTGCCATTTTGTCGTTCAGTCGCAGTTTCAAGACGGCTGCATAGTTCAGCAGTGCGCCTAGGGGCTGTTTTAACTCATGCGCAATGATGTTGGACATCTGCGAAATAACGCCTGAACGCTCGATATGCGAGAGCCGTTTGCGGCCGAGGACGGCCTCTTGTTCTGCGGCGTTCTTGGCTTCCAGTGCACCTTTGAGCTCTGCCGTCCGTTTGTTGACCAAATGATGGACGCGCAGTTCGTTTCCGATTAAAAAGAGCAGGATGGTGAGCAGGATCAGCAGCTCGGTTTTATAGCGCTGGAGAAGTGCACCTAAAGAGTAGTCTCTAAGGTTCTCATACATGCCGAACTTCAGATCTCTCATCAGTCGAAGCACTTCCGTGTAATCGTAACCGGCGGCCCACTCGTTGCCTTGGAAGGGCGGCATCGTAAAAAGTGTACGGACGACGTCTTTGACGATGTCGTCAGGTGCGTTGGCCAGCGAAGAAATCACAATGCCGGGATAAAGTGCACGAGTAGAGCGGCGACAGTAGAAGGGTGACTCGTCCTTGGCATTATCGTAAGGTTCAATCACTTTCAGCGAACCCGGAGCAACGAACCCTACGCCTTCGTAAGCCTCAAGAAGGCAAGTCGGAAGGATACCCACGTCGCTCGATCCGGTAAGAACTTCTTCTACCGCTCCTAGATGACGTTCTCTTGTGAAGCGTTCGCCTCCAAAGAAGCGATTCGGAGCATAGCCCCGCTCTTTCAGCTCGCCTAATGCCGCCCACCATTCACTTAAGTTTTCGTTGTTGGCAGCAGCAACGCGTTTGCTCTTCATATCGGCGATGGTGTTGATGTCGTTTCGGTCAGCGCGTGTAATAAACACTGAACCCACAGATGCACTGGTCTTAGAAGAGAAAACCGACTTCAAAGCAGCAATGTCGTGAGCGTTCAATTGGGGAATCGCCGCAAGCTGAAGATAAATCTCGCTCGGAGCAAAGAGTAAATGAGGCTTCAGGACATTGATTTCTTCTAAGAAATCGTGGTTTGAAATATCAAATAGCTTGAAGCGGTATTTATGTCCGAGCTGACTTTTGAGAAAGTCAAATGTCGGATATACGGCGTGTTCAGTCGTTTCCGACGGAAGAATCCCAATGTAAGCGACTCTGACTTCCCGCAGTTGTGCAGGCTCCTCCGCCTGAAGCGGATGAACCGCTAGCAGTGCGCCGGCGCATAGAGAAAGCCAGAGTTTCTTAAACAACTTCAAATCCTTGGGAGAAAGTGGTGAACTAATTATCTAAAAGGCTCGTGTTCAATGAAAGTCGAGAAAACGAGCATGACGGCGTATCTCAATTGTCCGAGAACCGCACTTCCGGACAAAACAAAGCCGCCTCGAAAGGCGGCTGCATGCGGTTGATCTATATATTAGCCCGGGAACTTATCTAGATCAAAGAAGATCCTGCTTTGTTCCAAGCGAGATTTCGGACGAGTACGGTTGTGATCGTCTTCAGCGTCGTAACCCAACGTCACAACGAGGACGGAATGAACTCCGTAATTGTCGAGATTGAGGAGTTTGTCCATCTTGTCTTCGTCGAAGCCTTCAATCGGAGTGGAGTCAATGCCCATGGAGGCGGCTCCGTAGAGAAGCGTTGTCATGGCGATATAGGCCTGTTTCGTTTCCCAGTTGAGCGTCTGTCCAACGCGTTCGCGCAGGTCAATAAAGAACTTTCTGGACTCGAAGCATTCTTTAGCGATTTCTTCGTTGGCAATGCGGCCGTCTTTAATTTCCTGGTCGAGCAGGACGTGCTGGAACTTGTCGTCTAAACCTTTTCTGACGGCGATTACGACGAAATCAGAGCAAGTGTCGATGCGGTTCCAGTTGAAGTCAGCGATCGCAGGGCGAACGCGTTTTTTTGAATTGTCGTTAGACCCCCAAAGGAAGACCCAGGGCTGGCTGTTGACGGAAGAAGGAGAGAGCTGAAGAATCTTCTTTAATTTTTTGACGTCATCACGAGGAATCTTTTTGTTGACATCGAATTTTTTAGCGGTAAAACGCTGTTCGGAAAGCTTTACGAAATCCATTATCGCGTCCTTTAAAAATCTTTAGTTTGAGAATAATCCAAGGAAATATAACAGTCTAATCGTAAGACTGGAAGTCTCTGATATCTCAAAAAAAGAACATTGATGTTATGAATTCGCCCGCTAATCGACAAAATCATTAATACCAATGGCCAAGAAGGAATTACACTAAAGAAGTTGTGCAGCGTTAAATTTATATGAAAAAGATTTTGGTGACCGGCTCCAACGGCTATATCGGAAACGCCTTGGTGCTGGCTTTGTTGAATCGGAAAAAAGAATTTACCGTGCGGGCAGCTGCCCGCAGAGGTTCGATCCTTAATTCCAAGTCCTTTGAGACGGTTCGGCTCGGAAGCCTGGAAGAAAGTCCGGATTACGTTGAAGCCTTCAAAGGCTGCGACGTCCTGATCCATTGCGCTTACCGCGGTTCGATGCGCGGTCACGAGGGCTGGCTCGACGAAGCTGCACTGCACAGAATTAATGTCTTGGGGACGGTTCACATGGCGCGCGAAGCGCACCGCGCCGGCATTAGCCGTTTCATTTTCCTAAGTTCTCTGCAGGTGAACGGTCCCGAGACCCCGCCCGGGAAACGTTTCTATGCTGACTCTTTGCCTCGGCCGAAGTCTCCGATCGGCAAAGCGCTCCTGGAAGCAGAAAAAGAACTGATTCGCGTCGGCGAAGAGACAGGCATGGAAATTGTGATCGTCCGCCCTCCGCTTATTTACGGGCCGGATTGTCAGAATCTCTTCGGCGAGGTCAAGATCATGGTGGATTACTGTCTGCCGCTTCCGCTGAGATCCTGCAAGAGAAACCACCGTTCTTTAGTCGGCATCGATAACCTCGTCGACTTCCTGATTTGCTGCGCGACGCACCCGGATGCTGCCAACGAAACTTTCTTAGTTAGTGACGGAGAGGATCTTTCGACCCTCAATATTTTTAAACTGCTGGCTAAAACGCACCATCGGCCGTGTCTGCTGTGGCCATTTCCGCCGATCCTTGTCCGACTGTTTAACAGTTACATCGGACGTCAGGCTTGGGAAGAGTTCTTCTTCCAGAGCCAAGTGGCCGACATTCATAAAGCTCAGCTGGTTCTCGGCTGGACTCCCCCGCTTTCGGTTGAACAGTCCTTCCGACGCTCTTGGGACGAGAATTTCTACCTTGGTTCTCACACGAGCTCGAAATAACCGTCATTTTTGAATTTGTTTCTCCGATTGTTTTAGATTAATCGTCTCGAAGAAGGAATGAGATGACGACTCTTTTGCAAATTCTTGCGGCGACTCTTTTATCGTCGGTTCTGTCCATTGTTTTAGCCGGATTGATCAGCTTTAAGTTTCTTGATCGATATATGAGCAAGATGCTCTGTATCTCGGCCGGTTTGTTATTGACAGTGGCTTTTACCCATTTACTTCCCGAGGCATTTGAAATTCATGAGAATGCAGTCTCGGTGGGCTGGACGCTGCTTGTGAGCGTGTTATTTCTGTTCTGCCTTGAATTTGCCTTAAGTCATCAGCATCACAGCCATGTGAATCCTCCGGAACACACCATTTCTGAATACATCAAGGGAAGCCAAAAGAGAAGTTCTGGCGCCGGCAACGCCATCTTGATCGGTGATGCGTTCCATAACTTTACGGACGGCATTTTGATTGCCAGCGCATTCATGGTGAGTTCAGGCCTCGGCTGGGTAACGGCGCTCGCAATTTTGGCTCATGAGATCCCCCAGGAAGTGGGCGACTTTATGGTTTTGCTCCATTCCGGATTTGAGCGCTCGAAGGCGCTTCTTTGGAATGTTATTTCCGGCCTTACTTCCATGCTCGGCGGTATTGCAGGCTACTTCCTCTTAGACCGAGTCGAATGGATGGTTCCGTACGCTTTTGCCATTGCTGCTGCCAGCTTTATTTATATTGCACTGTCTGACCTGATGCCGGAAATTGCGCACCAGGAAAAACCGGAACGTTTTTACGTACAGTTATTCTTCATTTTGATCGGTGTGGCCATGGCTGTTTTGGCGACCGGAGGTCTGCACGAGCACTGATCTGAAGCAGTCATCAAACGCAAAAAAACCGCTGTCGAACATTACCTTTGATCCGGAGCGGCTTTGCTTGCTAGGCGATTACTTTCCGGTTGCTACAGGATTAGCGTCATCGTCAATCCACTGACTCCACGAGCCGACATAAAGTTTCGATCCGTAAAGACCGCTTAAATCCATTGCAAAGAGGTTCGCGGAAGCGTTGACGCCGGATCCGCAGGAATTGATGACCTTGCCCGGTGTACGGCCGTCCAGAAGTTTCAGGAATTCTTCACGCAGAACAGGCGCAGGTTTGAATCTTCCGTCGGGAAGGAAGTTCTCGGAACCCGGACGATTGACAGCGCCGGGGATGTGGCCGGCTTTGTGGTCAATCGTTTCGCCGATGCCTTGGAAGCGAAGGGCAGGGCGTGCGTCCACTTCTAAGAATTCTTTCGTCTTCAGATTGTCCTGAACGGTTTTCATCGGAACCGGTACTTCAAGCGGCTCAAGCTCAGGGATCTTTCCGTCTTTTAACGGCTCGGTCGGCTTGTCCGTTACCGGTAGGTTTTCTTCTTTCCAAGCGGTCATGCCACCGTCTAGGACGCAGACATTTTCCAAACCCAGCCAGCGGAGCTCATACCAAAAGCGTGTTGCAAAGCCGAGGCCGCCCTGATCGTAAAGAACAACCTGACGATCGGGACAGATGCCGAAATATTCCATGGATTGGCGGAATGTTTCTCTGTCCGGCATCGGATGGCGTCCGGTTCCGTGCGCTACCTTGCCGGTGACGTAGCGGTCAAAGTCAACAAGAACAGCACCAGGGATATGTTCTTTGGCATAGAGTTTAAGCCCAAGTTTCGGGTCTGCAATGCTGCAGGAGCAGTCGAGAATGATGATGTTGCTGTTTCCGCTGACTTTCTGATTCAGCATGAAAGTATGCAGCTCACGAGACTCGATTAAAGTCGTAAAAATCATGGAACACCTCTTTTTAGTGATTAATCGATTTTAGGCTTCATTACAAATCTTCGAAGGCTCATCCGCTATGAATAAGTACACTTGGGCGCTTGAACGATTTTTGAGCAAACTAACGCAAAAGCTTACATTTAGTGCCTCAGCTTGAGTGAAAACCGTCTAAATATCGAGATATGCCTGTAGGATTGTCAAAAAGTTGTTCGCTAACGTCTAAATGAGCGAAAATGCTCATGACACAAACAAATATAAGGATTATCGGAAATGGGAGAAAAGGCCCCTGAAATTTCTTCTCTGTCTTTTGAAGAAGCTCTTAAGGAACTGGAAGCCTTGTCGCAGCGCCTGTCTCAAGGCGGTCTGCCTCTGGAAGAATCTGTTGAAGCCTATGCCCGCGGCTCTGAACTGCGCAAACACTGCAATGACTTGTTAAAACGCGCAGAAGACAGAGTACGTGAACTGGATCAAAAGTTCGGCAATCAGCAGGATGATGAACCTGAAGAAACCCCGGTAAGCCGCTATTCCCGTCGAAATGACGACGATATCCCTTTCTAAGAAGTTATGACTGTTGCTTTTAAAGATTGGGTAAAGGCTTGCCAGCAGAGGGTTGAAAAAGCAGCTGAAAATAATCTTCCTCAGGAAGCTCTTATTCCCCAAAAACTCCATTCGGCTATGCGCTACTCCGTCATCGGAGGCGGTAAGCGCGTGCGTCCGCTGCTTGTTTATGCCGTCGGACAAATGTTTGATGCCGATCCCGAAAACCTGGACCTTACGGCCTTAGCTGTTGAATGCGTCCATTCTTATTCCTTGATTCACGATGATCTGCCGTGCATGGATAACGACATGCTGCGCCACGGTAAGCCCACTACTCATGCGGCTTTTGGTGAAGCAGTGGCCATGCTTGCAGGCGATGCACTCCAGCCGGAAGCCTTTTTGTTCTTAGTCAGAACGAAGCTGCCTGCTGAGCAGAGAATTAAGCTCGTCGAGCTTTTGGCCTACGCATCCTCCACGCGAGGCATGTGCGGAGGGCAGGCGATTGACCTGAGTGTCGTCGGCAATCAGAAGATGACGATTGAAGAGCTGCGCCTAATGCACTCGATGAAAACGGGGGCGCTCCTTAAGGTCTCCGTACTTTTGGGTGCGTTTGCCGGAAAAAAGACTCCTTCACAGCATGATCTTTCGCAGCTTGAGACTTATGGAAATGCTATCGGTTTGGCTTTCCAAATCGTCGATGACATTTTGGATGTCGTCGGCGATACGGCTGAGCTTGGTAAAACAGCCGGTAAGGATGCTTTAGAAGATAAACCGACTTACGTCAGCCTGCTTGGCCTGAAAAAAGCCAAAGAACTTGCTGAAGAACAATATTTAATTGCCGCCAAAGCCGTTGAAGGGCTCAGCGAAGATTTGGACGGCAAAGAACGTTTAATCGAAATCGCTGATTTCATCATCAAAAGGACTCACTAAGAAGTAAGCAGCGATGACTACTATTCTCGAAACTATTAATTCTCCGGCCGATTTAAAGAAATTGTCGATGCCGGAGTTAAAACAGCTTGCAAACGAACTTCGTACTTTCATTATCGATAACGTTTCCAAGACAGGCGGCCACCTTTCGTCTTCTCTGGGGACCGTCGAGCTGGCTATCGCTATTCACTACGTGTTTGATACGCCGGAAGATCGGTTAGTTTGGGACGTCGGCCATCAGGCTTATGCGCATAAGATTCTGACGGGGCGTCGAGACCGCATGCCGACGCTTCGTCAGTACAAAGGCTTGTCCGGCTTCCCGAAGCGTTCGGAAAGTCCGTATGACTGTTTCGGAACGGGTCATTCTTCCACTTCTATTTCCGCGATTTTAGGCATGGCCGTCGCGGCAAAGACCTTGGGAAAGAAGGATAGAAGCCACATTGCCGTCATCGGCGACGGTGCAATGACCGCGGGTATGGTGTTTGAGGCCTTGAACTGCGCGGGCGACATGAAGGATCTCCGCCTGCTGGTGATCCTCAACGACAATGACTGTTCTATTTCTCCGCCGGTCGGGGCTCTAAAGAATCACTTTACACAGCTGATGAGCGGAAAGTTTTACGCTCAGGCTCGAGACATCGGCAAAGCGATTGTGCGTCCGTTTCCGAAACTATTCGATCTAACGAAGCGTGCTGAAGAGTACAGCAAGGGTATGGTGGCACCTCACTCCACGCTGTTTGAAGAATTCGGAATGAACTATCACGGTCCGATTGACGGTCATGACTTAGAAGTGCTGATTCCGGTGCTTCAGAACATGAAACAGCTCAACGGGCCACTGGTACTTCACGTTGTGACGCAAAAGGGTCACGGTTATGCTCCGGCTGTCGACAATCCGACTAAGTATCACGGAATTTCTCCGTTTGATTCAAGCAAGGGAATCGTTCCTTCTCCGCATGCCAAGACCTACACTGAGGTATTCAGTGACTGGCTCGTGGATATTGCGCGCAAGGATCCGGGCGTGGTTGCGATCACGCCAGCGATGAAAGAAGGCTCCGGATTGGTGGCTTTTGCCAAAGAGTTTCCGAACCGTTTCTTTGATGTTGCGATTGCCGAACAGCATGCCGCTACTTTTGCAGCCGGTCTTGCAGCGGAAGGCTTAAAACCCGTCTGTACTTTCTATTCAACTTTTTCTCAGAGAGCTTTTGACCAAATCGTCCACGACGTGGCTATTCAGGACCTTTCGGTTCTGTTCCCGCTGGATCGCGGCGGTTTAGTGGGTGCGGACGGTGCAACGCACCACGGATCGTTTGATTTGTCTTTCCTGCGCTGCATCCCGAACCTTGTGATTATGGCGCCGTCGGATGAGAACGAATGCCGTCAGATGCTTTACACCGGATACAAGCTTGATCATCCTGCTATCGTGCGTTATCCGAGAGGCAGAGGACCCGGCGTTCCGGTTGATAAAGAAATGCATGAACTGCGGCTCGGCAAAGCTCGTCTGGTGCGTACCGGAAATGCACCGAAGGGCGCCAGAGTTGCACTGCTGGCTTTCGGAAGTATGCTGGCGGAGGCCAAAGCAGTGGCAGAAAAAATCGATGCCACCGTGTACGACATGCGTTTTGTAAAGCCGATTGACGACGATGCGATCGAAGAAGCTGCAAAAAATAATGATCTTTTAGTGACTCTGGAGGAGAATGTCATCATTGGCGGCGCCGGTGATGCATGCCTTGAGGTTTTAGCCGCAAAAGGTCTTCCTGCGGATGTACTTCAGATCGGAATTCCCGATCGTTTCATCCAGCAAGGAGATAACTTACATCTTTACCAAGAATGCGGTATGGATGAAGAATCGATTTTGAATAAGATTGAAGAACGTCTCAAAAGAATAGGGTAATTTTGGAGCCTTCTTATGGAGCTCAAGACTGACGAACACATTAAAAAGCTCAATACCTTCGGTGTTGACGCAAAAGCGAAGAACTTTGCCGAGATCCGTTCCATTGAGGATTTAAAACAGGCAAGAGAACATCTCCGGCAGCAGCCTCAGGACTTTATGGTCATCGGAGGCGGCTCTAATGTATTGTTTAGAGAGGATTATCCGGGCTTCCTGCTGCGGATGATGATTCCCGGTTTTGAGAAGGTCAGAGAAGACGACGAACATTATTTCGTTCGTGCCGGAGCCGGCGAGGTTTGGCACAGCTTTGTGCGCAAAATGCTTGATGCCGGAATGCCCGGTCTTGAGAACCTGGCTTACATTCCCGGCACCGTCGGTGCGGCTCCGATTCAAAATATCGGTGCTTATGGCTTAGAAGCCGCAGAGTTCATTGATTCAGTTGAATGCTTTGATATGGACACCGGTGAAGAGCGGACGCTGACCAATGAGGAATGCGACTTCGGCTACCGCCAATCAACGTTTAAGAAGCCGGAAAACCGTCATTTGGTCATCACTGCTGTGACGTTCAAGCTTCCCAAGAATTGGGTTCCTAACACTTCCTACAAAGCGCTTGCCGAAGAGATCGAGATCAACAGCTTCCCCGAGCTCTCTCCCCAAGACGTTTACTCCTGCGTGATTTCACTGCGCCGCAGAAAACTGCCGTCTCCGGTGAAGTTCGGAAACGCCGGAAGTTTCTTCAAGAATCCTGTCGTTGACAGAGAGACTTTTACGAGTCTTCTTCGGACCAATCCTTCTTTAGTTTCTTATCCTTTGGCCGGCGGTCGTTTCAAGCTTTCCGCCGCATGGCTGATTGATAACGCAGGGCTTCGCGGCTATCGCATGGGCGACGTCGGTGTATGGGAAAAGCAGCCGCTGGTTCTGGTTAACTACGGACAGGCTACCGGTGAAGACATCTACGCAATGGCTCAGGACGTCCGTCTTCGCGTCAAGAACTGTTTCGGAGTCAAGCTTGAACCGGAAGTGGCGATGGTCTAAGAGATCTCGTTTTGCGGACTAGGCGATTGAATTAGTCCCGCCAATCCTTTTTACTAAAGCCAAGGGAAGGGCCGACACGGTCCAAGAGTTCCTTGGCTTTTTCAATGCCTTCGTTTGTGAGGACTCGAGAGTGCTTACGCATGCATTTAGGTTTCTCAATAAAGCCGTCGTCAACTAATCGGTCCATTGCGGTCCAGTCATGACTTTTCCAAGACATGCGGACATCCGGTTTGTCTTCCTCAGTAAAAGAAGTCAAATAAAGAAGAGCGAGAGTGAGCTCGTCGATTAATTTGTCGCGTTCTATTTTTTCCAAGGTAACCTCCAGTAGTGTTGGGGAAGAGTTTAATGACGGAGGATTTGTGTCAGTGCTTTCAGAGGCCGTTTCGGACAAAGTTAAAGAGCTTCGTCAACTGTTCCGCCCGGTGTAAATATCGGAAAGTCTTCGTGACAGAGTTTGTATCCGCTGCGCCACTGAAGGTTCTCAAAGTTTTGCAGACGCAAAGCAAACCATTCCATAAAGTTTCCGAGATTGGAGTATTTGTGCAGCGTTTCGTATTTGCAAACGAGACTGTAGTGCCAGCATTGACGATGCCAGCCGTTCAACGTCGGAACCAGTGATCCGTTTTTGATCGCTTTTTCCGTTAAAGAAAACGGTAGATCCAAGGCGATGCCTTTGCCCTCAATTGCGGCTCGAAGAGCGATGTGATTGTCTAAGTACCAGACCTTTTTCGGCTCTATCGCTTGGTAATAGTTGTGTTTCCAAAGACCGGTTGTCACGGGATACCCGGGATCGTTTCTCTGTAAGGTCACATGGTTTTTGAGGTCCTGCGGTGTTTTAGGTTTTCCAAGTCGTTCTAGGTAAGCAGGTGAGGCGACCGACACCATAAACACCGTGGTTACCGGCACGCAAAGCACGCTTTGCCGCTTGGCAAGGTAAGGAATGTAGGCAAGATGAACAGCTCCGTTTTGAACGTCCTCTAAACCTAATCGGTCGATGAGACAAATCTCTAGCGAGGGATCGATCTGCGCATATTCTTCGATCAAAGAAAAGAGAAAGCTCGGATCGGAATCCGTGCAGATACCTAAGCGAATCCGAATGACGTTCTCACCTTTCTGGACACGACGATATAAGTTCTTTAGGTTTCTCTCGCCTTCTAAAAGCGTTTCAACGTTGGTGATAAGCTGCTTTCCTTCGCGAGTCAGGACAAAAGGCCTTTTTGTGCGGTCGAACACTGCAAAACCAAGATCTCGCTCTAAGGCAGTAAGGAGCCTCGAGGCGTTGCCCGCATCGATGTCCAATGCATTAGCCGCTGTCGTTATCTCTCCGTAATGGACAAGTTCTCGGAAAAGCTTCCAGGCCGTGAGGTTTTCTTGTGCGGTGACGCTCATAATCTTTTAACTCCTTAGATTGTAATTTTAACAATCCGAAAAATAAAAAAAGATCTATTTGCGCGATTTCCATTCTCCTAATATGTATATGTAACCCACTAATTCTAAGGAGAAAATTATGAAAAGACGGTCATTGTTTAAAGTCAGTGCACTTTCGGCTTTTGCAATCTCTTCAACGGCAGTTCATGCCCTTACTCTCAATCCTTCGCAAAAGTGGGACGGAGAATATGACGTCATCATTGTGGGCGCAGGCGGAGCCGGTTTAGGCTGCGCTATCGAAACAACAGACCACAAACTGAAGACGCTGATCTTAGAAAAAATGCCGTTTGTCGGCGGTGCGAGCGCCATTTGCGGCGGCCAATATTCTGCTGCTAATACGCCTTACCAGATCGAACGCGGAATCAAAGACGACGATGAACATTTTCTGAAAAACATGCTGGACATTGGCGGACACGTAAACGATCCTGAGCTGGTTAAGGCTTATATCAAAGAAGCTCTGCCTCATTTCATTTGGCTCTCTGATCACGGTGTTCATCCTTCAATGGTTTATGCACCTTCCGGTATGGACGTGCCGAGAGCACATCGTTTTGATCCTGCAGAAGTCGTTAAATGTATGCAGAAATATGTTACGGACAACGGTGCCGCAATCATGACTTCGACAAAAGGCGAAAGACTGATTTGTGATCCTCAGACGAATCAAATTTGCGGCGTCAAAGCTTCGAGCAAAGGAAAAGACCTGTACTTCAAAGCCAATAAGGGCGTGCTCCTTTCTGCCGGCGGTTTCTGCCACAATCCGGCAATGCTTAACCGTTATGTACCGATGATGAAACAAGCTGCAGTGGTGGCAGCTCCGGGGGCAACTGGCGACGGTATCAATATGGCGCTTGAATACGGTGCCGATACCTTAGATACCGGTTATGTTCGCGCAAGTTTCGGGTACAAGTCGAATCCTCGTCATATCAATGACTTTTCGCTGATTCAATTCTCCGGCGCGATCCTTTTGAACAAAAACGGACAGCGCTTTGCAAAAGAATCACTGTCTTATAAGGAGCTCGGCAACCCGACACTCGATCAGCCGGACGGTTTAGGTTATGCCGTCTTTGACGACAGCATCCGAGAAAAGGCTATGAAGTCCTGGGTTGGTGACAAGGTCTTGTTAGAAGGTTCTGACGGACCCAATCCGCCGGCTCATGTATTTGTCGGCAAAAACTTTGCAGACGCTGCGGCTAAAGCCGGACTTCCCGTTGAAGTCGCTTTGAAGACAGTAGAAAAATACAACTCCGACATTCAAACCAAAGGCGTTGATTCCGAATTCGGCCGTGACAGTCTCTCTTCCGGCTACGGCAAACCAGTCGTGATTCCCGTCGATAAAAGGATCTATATCATGCCTTTGACCTCCGGCCTCATGAGTACTTGTGCAGGCGTCAGAATCACACCTAAGGCCGAAGTTATCAATATTTTCGGCGAAAAGATCCCGCACCTTTATGCCGCAGGCGAAATGACGGGCGGTATCCACGGTTCAGCCTACATGACCGGTACAGCCTTCGCGAAGGCCATGTGCTACGGAAGGATAGCCGGACGCGCGATTGCTGAAAACTAATTCCTAATTAATCATAAGAAAAAGCCTCGAGAACTGAATACTTTCGAGGCTTTCAAAATGCTTTAGCAGAAGCTAAACGTCTTCGATTCTGCCTAAAAGCAAATATTCCATCAGAGCCTTTTGGAAGTGGAGGCGGTTTTCCGTTTCGTCCCACACGACAGATTGAGGGCCGTCGATCACTTCTGCGGAGACTTCCTGACCACGGAAGGCGGGAAGACAATGCATGAACAAGGCACCCGGTTTCGCTGCCTTCATGACGGTTTCATTGACTTGCCAGCGGGCAGACTTGGACTGTCGTTTGGTTTGGTTTTCATCGTAACCGCAGGATCTCCAGTTGTCCGTCGTTACCAAATCCGCACCTTCTGCGGCTTCTTCCGGAGAAAGAAAGAAGTCAAAGCAGTCGTCGTTATCGGGAACCTGCGTAGGATTAATCGAGTATCCCGGAGGTGCGGAAATATGCACTTTGAATCCGAGAATGGAAGCGGCGCTCAGCCAAGAGTAGAGCACGTTGTTGGCGTCTCCGATCCAGGTGACGACTGCGTCTTCGATCGAACCTTGCTTTTCAATGAAAGTCATGATGTCTGCCATAACCTGGCAGGGATGACTGTCGTTGGTCAGGCCGTTGATGACGGGCACTTCAGACTCTTTGGCGAATGCTTCAAGACGGCGGTGAAGTCCTGTTCGAATCATGACGAGATCAACCATGCGAGAAACAGCTCGAGCCGTATCTTCTATGGTCTCTTCATTTTTGAGCTGGGTTTCGGCCGTGTTGAGATAAATCGAAGTGCCTCCGAGCTGAGCCATCCCCGCCTCAAAAGAGACACGGGTTCGAGTGCTCGCTTTCTCGAAAAGCATCGCAAGCACTTTTCCTTCGAAGGGGCGGTATACCTCACCGGCCTTGAATCGGGATTTAAGCTTGATGGACCGGCGGAGAAGGTAACTTAACTCATCCGCCGTGCAATCTTTTAGGCACAGAAAGTTCTTGTGCATGAATCACCTTAGATCTTCGGCTGTGCAAGGAAGGATCTGATCACAGGAGTGATTCTCTTGACGAGTTCATCAGCCTCGGCTTCAGTGATTGTCAAAGCCGGAACGAGGCGAATAACGTTTCCTGCTGTAACGCTGAAAGTAAGACCGGCCTTCAAACCGAGTTCAAGAATGTCATGAGCATCACGGTCAAGAACGATGCCGAGCATCAGACCTTTGCCGCGAATGCCACGGACGCCGGGGAAGCCGTTCAAAGACTTGGAAAGGGCTTTTTTGAGTTTCTTGCCGACTTCAAGGGCATTTTCTACAAGCTTTTCATCTTCGATGATGGAGAGCGTTTCAAGGGCCGCGCGCATCGCAAGCGGGTTGCCGCCGAAAGTGGAGCCGTGATTGCCGGGCTTGAAGATATTTGCCCTTTCGCTCACGATGACTGCGCCGACCGGAATTCCGCCTGCCAACCCCTTAGCCATGGTGATGACGTCCGGTTTGATTTCAGCCCACTGATGTGCGAACCACTTGCCGGAGCGGCCCATGCCGCATTGGACCTCGTCACACATCGTCAAGAGATCATGTTCATCACAGATTTCACGAATGCCTTTGATGACGGAAAGATCGATAGGAACGACGCCGCCTTCTCCGAGGATCGGTTCAAAGAAGATGGCGACTACGTTTTTGTTCTCCTCAACGATCTTACGGATTCCGTCCAGGTCAGACTCGTCAACGAAAATAAAGCCTTCTGTGTAAGGAGAAAAGTCTTCTCTGACGCTGGGATTGCCTGTAGCCGAAAGAGTGGCAATAGAGCGGCCGTGGAAGGCGTGCTTTAAGACAATAATGTTGGGTGTTTCGATGCCTTTGGCATGTCCGAATTTACGGGCAATTTTGATTGCACATTCGTTGGCTTCTAAGCCGCTGTTGCAGAAGAAAACAGCTTCAAGACCGGAGTGTTCGACTAATTTCTCAGCGACTTGTTCCTGCAGATCGATGTTGAAGTAGTTGGAGCAGTGGATGAGCTTGGAAGCCTGGTCGGCAATGGCTCGAACCAATCTGGGATGAGCATGACCGACGGAGTTCACGGCGATGCCTGCCAAAGCGTCCAAGTACTTGTGGCCTTCTTTATCCCAAAGCCAAACACCCTGACCGTGATCAAAAGAGACAGGAAGGCGACCGTAGTTATTCATCAGATGAGACATGCCTGAAGATCCTTTATTAATAATTTGTTTCAAAGAAAGTTAATTTTTCAATTATATGTCCGAGTGTGTCTGAAACCTAGCGGTTGAGGTCTCCTGAAGGAAATTCAGAGTGAAAAAATCTTGGATTTTGATGCGTTTGCAAAAAGGATAGGTTCAAAGAAAAGCGAAACTCCTCAGACGGGACTGAGGAGTTTGAGTTAAAGGTCTTCCGTTGCTAGGAAACAGCGAAATTGTTGTAGGTTTTGACTTGATTATTCAGTTTTGAGTTTGTTGAAGTAGCCTTGTTTGTTGCGAGCCTTGCCGGAAATAGAAGTGATTTTGATCTTCCAAACTTGAATGCCTTTGTTGAAGGCTTCGTAGTACTTGTCGATACCTTCCTTGCCGGCCTGGGGAACTTGGCGCATCGCTATAGCTTTGGCGAGTTTTTCTTTTTCTGCTTCATCGGTCACTTTACTGGCAACGCCGGTCACAATGGCTGAAGCGTAATTCACTGAAAACTCTCCTGGCAGCTCGTCTGATGCAGTCTCGCCTCTGCCGACAAAAGTGACCGTGACTTTCGGGTTCTGACGCAGGTTTTCCCATTTTCTTCCGTCCGCAGCTGTGCCGTGGAAAATTAACTCATTGCCGACAAGAGCCGGAGAGATAGGCACGCCGTAAGGCTGTCCGCTTGCATCTGCTGTAGCAAGTACGGCATGAGGAGTGTGGCGAATGACTTCTTTAGCTTCCTCAAGCGTAAGGATTCTGTCTGTCCTTCTCATGGGGCGTTCGGTGCTTTTCATCTCGGCGGCATTGACGGCGCCGGCGGATAAGAGTGTTGCAGTTGCAGCTATTTTGAACATTTCTCGTCTATTCATTTTTTTCTCCTTGAATTGAAGTAGGCAAGAGAAAGTTTAGAAAGCAGAGAGGAATCGAAACCCTGCAGATATGTGACAAAATTACCAATACAGATTGATCGTTATCTCATTCAGAAAACGAAGGAAATCGAGAAAAAATGAGAGGAAAAGTTTCACTAAATTTGGAAGAACTCCGAATAAAGAAGGATTCGAAAATTCCTGTATACAAGCAATTATCGGATCATCTTAAAAATAAGATCGTTTCCGGAGGACTGAAATCTCAAGACAAACTCCCAAGTATCCGAGTTTTATCTAAAACCCTACAGTTATCAGCAGATACTATTAAGACCGCCTATACAGATCTTGTTGAAGAAGGCCTAATTATTTCCAAACAGAGATCGGGATTTGCCGTTGCTGAAGTTCCTTTGATCTACCGAGACTACAAGTTGCCTTCGAGTTTTTCTCGAAATCCGCCTAGACAGCTGACAGGGAAAATGAGAAGGGCAGCTTCAGCCCTGAAACGCTATAAGCTTCCGAAGCAAGAGGCGAAGCCGTTTGCATGCTTTATTTCTGAAAAGAAAGAAGGTCTCAGCAAAAATTGGATTTCTCTCGAAACAAAGATCGTGAAAAGCACTTGGAGCGGCAAGAGTTACGGAGGCCCCTTCGGATATCTTCCGCTCAGAAAAATTATTGCTGAGCGCCTTAGGCAAACACGAGGAATTGTTTGTGAAGCTGATCAGATCATTATCACGACCGGAACGATCCAGTCTTTGAGCCTTTGTGCACAGCTGCTTTTCCAACCCGGAGATTCAATCTTCGCTGAAGACCCGTCCTTGCAGCTATTTCCCGAACTCTTCTCTTTTTCGGGCATTTCCGTAGTAGATGTTCCTGTGGATTCAAAAGGAATCAATGTCGAAAAAATTCTAGAGAAGAAGGACGAGGCCGGTGGAGCGCTGGTTTCTCCTTCGAGCCAGTATCCAATGAGCGTCACGCTTTCTGCTGACCGCAGAAGAGATTTGGTCGCTTGGGCTAACGAAAACGGAAGTTGGATTATCGAAGACGACATTGACAATCTTTTAACTTATACGGTCAATCCGTTGAAGCCGATAAGAGCACTTCCCGGCTCCGAAGAGTGCACGATTTACATCGACAGCTTCTCCTTGCTTTTATCCCCCGGCCTCCGTCTGGGCTTCATGGTCGTGCCCCAAAACCTAGCGGACTCTTTTGCCGGAGCGAAGCTTTTGAGCGACAGACAATGTCCTGAATCAACGCAGGGTATTTTGGCTCATTTCCTTGAATCAAAGGCCTATGAGACACACTTGAGAAAGCTTTTGGTGAAATATAGAAACAACTGGGAAATTCTTTTTCACACGCTGAAAGAAGATTTGAATGACTTTGGACAGCCATTGGGCTGTGAGTACGGCTCTCACACGGCTTTCTTGCTTAACAGCAGTATCTCTGACACTCTGGCCGCAGAGAAATGTGCATCGGCAGGCGTGCAGACTTCTCCGATTTCATCTTTCTGCCGGCATCACAAACAAAACGGCCTACTTCTTGGTTTCGGAGGTTTCGAGCCAAAAGAAGTTGAAGAAGCTTGCCGAAAGTTGAAGGCGGCAATTGAAACAATCGGCTGATTGCCGGAAAAAATAAACCTCGGGCTGAGATCTTATTCTCAGTCCGAGGTTCCTACCAGAGAAAATCACTTTTTAGAACATCTTTTCCTGACGTCCGGCAATGTCCATATGACTTGCAATGTAACGAACCTTTGGTTTGGTACCGGCGGCTTCGTTCAAAGCAACGGACTTGTCGACCAAGGCTTTCTGTTCAGGTGTCAGATTGTCGTAGTCAACGAAAGTCAGAGCCTTAACAGCGCAGGCTTCGACGCACTTAGGCACTTGACCGTTGGACGTACGCTGTACGCAAAGTGTGCATCTTTCGGCTTTGCCGGGAGTGCGCTGCTGGTGCGGCTGAAGCGGAGCGGCTGCTAAAGCCGGAACATCCCAATAAGATGTCTTGCCGCTTCTGTTGAACTTCGGAGCACCGTACGGGCAAGCCATGGTGCAGGCGCCGCAGCCGATGCACTTAGACTGGTCAACAAGCACTTCACCGTGCGGGCCTTTGTAAATAGCCTTAGCAGGGCAGACCGGCAGGCAGGCCGGATTGTCGCAGTGCTGGCAGCTCACGCGGAAATAGTTGATGATGCGGTCCTGCAGATTTTCTGCACGATGGATCTGATTCCACTGGATTCCGGGAGCAACTTTATTTTCTTCTTTGCAGGCAACGAAGCATGCCTGACAGCCGATGCATTTATCGACATTGACGATTATTCCGAACTGGCTCATCGCTTAGGCCTCCTTCGTGATTTGAACGGTTGTTTCAAAGTAGGGTGCATAGCCCGAGAGTTTGTCCCATTCGCGCGGGATCAAAACCTGGGTGTTCTGGTCTCCTCGCCAGCCGTACTGCATGCCGGCGGTTCCCGGGGGAACGATGATGGAGACACGAGCACGAGCTCTTACCTGACCGTACTGGTTCTTGATCAATACCTTGTCGCCTTCGTTGATGCCGCGGGCCTTAGCATCTTCGGGGTTGATGTCCACGGTGGACATCGGTTCGATTTCAAGCAGATACGGAGAGTCGCTGCGGGTCTTGGAGTGCGTAATGTATGGAGCGCGAGTACCGTTGATCAGTTTGATCGGATATTCGGCTGTCGGCTGATACGGTTCGACATAAATAGGAATCGTGCCGAGGTTGTGCATCTTCGTAATATTGGAAGACAACTCGATCTTGCTGGACGGTGTATCGAAACCTGGCTGACCGTCGTGACGGAGCAGACCTTTTTCGTATTTGAGCGGCTGCTGTTTTGCACCCTGAACCTGAGTCATATTCGGCAGGTTCTTCTGAGCGTCGGCATATGTGGTGCCCCATTCTTTCAGGATGGAGTCGCATGCCTTGACAGGATCGCCGTCAAAGAAGTGTTTCGGATCATCGACTAAGCAGCCGAGCTGCAGTGCGATCCACCAGTCTTCCTTGGCTTCGCCCATAGGCTTAACCGGAGTTCTGACAGATACCTTGTTGCCGGCATGTGTGCCGAATGGTGCATAGCGTTCGTAGTTCATGGCTGCTGGCAGGATGATGTCCATGTCGTGATGGGTTTCATCACGATAGAAGTAGTCCGTTGCGCAGGAGAAGTTCATGTTCTTGATGGCTTCTGCATACACCTGAGGCTGCGGCCAAATCATGACGTTAAAGCCGAAAGCGACCATGCCGCGGAGTTTGCCGTTCTTGACGTGTTCAGGCAGCTGGTTCGGGTTGAACTGAACCTGAGTGTGATTCCAAACAGGAACGAAGTCTTTGTCGAGACGGTCTTTCTTGTGAGCCTTGAACCAGTTGTAATCAACGAAGTCTTCTGTGAGGCCGTTGTCGTGGACGATATAGCCTTTAGGACCGACTCCGAAGAGAGCACCTCCGGGGATATCGACGTAACCCAGGATTGCGGGGATGTTCAGCAGAGAGCGTGCGCTGTTGACGCCGTTTCTGGAGTGAGAAAGAGACTGAGAAGTCAGAGCAAAGCTTCCAGGGCCTTCGGCGTACATACGAGCGGCCTTAACGATAAGGTCGGCAGGAACGCCGGTAATGGTTTCGGTCTTTTCAGGTGTGAAGTCTTTGCAGTAATTTCTGTACTCTTCAACGCCGTAAACCCACTTGTCGCAGAAGGGCTTGTTGTACAAACCTTCTTCGAAGAGGACGCGGCAGATACCGGCGCCTAAGGCGGCGTCTGTGCCCTGCTTGGGCTGGAGATGGATGGTTGCGAGTTCGGCAACTTTAGTGCGGCGTGCGTCAATCACGATGATGTTGATACCGCGCTGCTTAGCAGCACTGATCATATTCCACCAGCCGTGAGGTTTAGACCATGCACCGTTAGTGGCCATTACCATGAAGGATTTTGTCTTCGGGCCGCAGCCGCCGCCGGCGTACTCGCAGCCGAAAACAAGCTGTTCAGCCAGCAGAGAACCTTTACGGCAGGCAACAGAAGATTCGGTACCGTAGTGATAGGTGCCGAAGTAGCGTGCCAGGCGCATAGCGGCAGGACGAGGTTCTTTCGGGTCGCCGCAGAAGATGAAAAGTTTTTCTGCACCGTACTGATCACGGATCTTCTTCATATTGGCAGCAATCGTTGCCAAAGCTTCCTGCCAGGAAATACGAACGAATCCGGGATCGGCACTTCCTTTCGGATTGGTGCGCTTCATCGGATAGAGCAGGCGGTTGGGGTTGTAGAGGCGCTGTAAAGTAGCCAAGGCTTTATTGCACAGCAGCTTGCCGCTGTGTTCTTTCCAGTTTCCGACGGAAACTACGGTGTTGCCCTGTCTCTGGAAATGAATACCGCACATCGGCATTTGGTTGCAGTTGTCGCAGATCGTGTATCCGTCTTCAAGCGGCTCTTGTGCGCATGCTGCTTTTGTGAAGAAGCTGCTTCCCGCGCTGATGGCGGAGAGGGCCGGGATCGTTTTGAGGATGGATCGACGGGTAACTTTCAATCCTTGTGTCTTGTCCATTGTTGAATTCTCCTCTTGGGGTAGAGTGTTGCGTCGGATTTGATGATTTCTATCGACGACTTAAAAACTATTTTCAACAATGAAAAAAAGATGACTACCGCGCTAATAGGGGATGATAAAAGGATGGATTGGGAGAAACCCAAAAACATCAAATTTGAGAGAGATTCTCAATAAAGAAATATCTCGAGAGCCTCAAGGTGTTATAGGGAATTTAAGAGAATAAACTATGAAAGAGTATTAAGTGAAAATACCTAGGTAAAATAGATTAAAACCCGAACAAAAAATTAAAGATCGCTATCAAAAATGATCAGACAGTTGATGTTTTTACCGATGTTTTTTTTTGCAATCTTATATAACAAAAAAGCCCGGGAGATTTTCCCGAGCTTTTGGAATCTTTGCTCTGCTTCAAAGCGAAGCAGACAGAAAAGATTGATTAGGCCATTGCCTTGATAGCAACAACTAGACGGCTCTTATGACGAGCAGCGGCGTTCTTATGAAGAACACCTTTGTCAGCCATAGAGTCGATCACAGACTGAGCTGTGACGTAGAGAGTCTGAGCAGCAGCTTTGTCGCCGGCGAGAATAGCCTTGCGAACGTTCTTGATAGCTGTGCGATAGCGAGAACGCTGTGCAGAGAGGTGCTTGTTGCGAGCAACTGCCTGGATAGCGCGCTTGCGAGCTTGCTTAGAATTTGCCATTGTTTCTTTCCTTGCCTATGCGAGTGGCGAGTTTTCTTACTTTACCGGTCGCCACTAGCAATACTACGGGCTCGGCCGGTTTGGTTAAACAAATAAGGTGATTCGATCCTCGGACCGAATCCCACGAAAGTGCAGAATTATACGGAAAATCTCTTTTGTTTTCAACCGCAAACTTATGCCGCCCTGCCGCTCGGCTGATAGAATTTTGACTGACCTGAATCCTGTTGATTTCAGGCTTTTTTCTTTTCGAGATCGCAGTGAGTATTTTCCGTAATGCAGCCGTTATTTCGGCAATGACGCTTTTGTCCCGAATCACAGGTTTGATCCGGGATATTTTGATTGCCCGTGTGTTTGGTGTCAGCGGTGACACCGACGCGTATTACGTTGCATTTCGATTACCGAATCTTTTGAGAAGGCTTTTTGCCGAAGGTGCTTTCCAGCAGGCCTTTGTGCCGATGCTTGCGGACGTGAAGAGCAACCGTTCAGCGGAAGAAACGAAGTCCTTTATCGACAAAGTTGCATCTCTGCTTGGATTCATTGTTCTGTGCGTTAGCATTTTGGGTGTCGTAGCTGCTCCGATTCTTGTATTCGTGATTGCTTCAGGTCTGGCAGAGGAGCCGACGACTTTTGATACGGCAACGCGCCTGACGCGCTATATGTTTCCTTACATATTCTTTATGTCTTTGGTGGCCTTGAGTTCCTCGGTGCTTAACACCTGGAAGCATTTTGCGATCCCCGCAGCTGTTCCTATCCTTCTCAACCTTTCTTTGATTACGGCAACACTGTTCGTTGCGCCCATGTTTGATCAACCGATTTACGCTTTAGCGGTTGGCGTGATGGCAGGCGGTTTCCTGCAGCTGGCGGTGCAGATTCCGCAGCTTGCTAAGCTCCACTTGCTGCCGAGATTTGTGAATCCGTTTAAAGCCATGAAAGACCCGTCGGTCAGACGAGTATTGAAGCTCATGGTGCCGGCACTCTTTGCGGTAGGTGTCGCGCAGATCTCGATCTTGATTAACACGAATATCGCTTCTTTTCTTGCCGAAGGCTCGGTGACTTGGCTGGCCTATGCCGACCGTCTGATGGAATTCCCGACAGCGCTGCTCGGCGTTGCGCTGGGTACGGTTCTTTTGCCGAGCTTGTCAGCGGCTTTCGCCAAGGGCATGACGGATCGCTATAACGCACTGCTCGATTGGGGCTTGAAGCTCGTGGTGGCTTTTGCCGTTCCTGCGGCCATCGGCTTAACGCTTCTCGGGGAAGGGCTGGTATCCGTGCTGTTTCAAAGCAGCCGTTTTAATGTGAATGATGTTTATCAGACTGCGACTGCCGTGATGGGTTACTCCATCGGATTGATCGGTCTGATCGGAATCAAAATCTTGGCGCCGGGCTTTTATGCCCAGAAGGACATTAAGACACCCGTTAAGGTTGCCTGCGCTGCTTTAATCGTGACGCAGATCCTTAACTTAGTGAACGTTCCGCTGTTTTCTCATGCAGGTTTGGCGCTTTCCGTGGGTCTCGGTGCCTGCTTTAATGCCTGCTGTTTATTGATTATCCTGCGTCGCCGCGGTGTGTTTACGCCGCTTGCCGGCTGGAAAAAACTCTTCCTTACGGTGATTCTCGGAAGCGTTCTTTTGACGGCTTATCTTTTAGTTATTCAGCACTATTGTGACTGGACTCAGATGGCATATCCCTGGGCGGTTAAATTGGGTCTCGTGCTCGGCGTGGTTGCGGGTGCAGCCGTGCTTTACATCGGTACGCTGGCGGTTTGCGGCTATCGTTTATCTGACTTGAAGGCCAGCGAAGTCGATTGACGCGCTGAATCTTTCACAAAAGAAAACGGCCTGCTCAGTTGATTGCGCAAGCCGTTATGTTTTTTAGTTACTGAACTTCTTCAGGTTTTTCTTCGTCTTCTTCCTCGAATTCGACTTTGTGTTTCAAAGGCAAGACGGACGGGAAGGCGACGAGTTCATCGTCAGGCATGGTCAGCAAGGCATCGGGACCGTCTTTGGCGCTGTTGAACGCATAGTTCAGTTTTGCGTAGACGTTGGCGATGTTTTCTTCCAAGATTTCTTTGACTTCTTCGGGACTGTCTTCGGCCTGAGCGATCAGATCTTCCAAAGCTTCTTTAGCGTCATTCAGTGTTGCAAGCGTCCACTCGGGGTCGTATTCAAGTTGTTCTTCACTCATTTGCGCCTCTTATTTGTTCTGAGTTCAACAGTTCATTGTATCGCCGCCGGCGAGCGTTCTTTGCATCAGGACGGAATCCAGCCACCGATCGAATTTATAACCAACGTTTTTGAGGACACCGACATGACGGAATCCGCAATGTTCGTGCAGTTTGATGGAAGCCGTATTTTCGGAGTCACCGATCACGGCGATCATTTCCCTGAAGCCCCTGAGGTCGCACTCAGCAATGAGCGAGGTCAGAAGCTGCGTGCCTACGCCTAATCTGCGGCATTCCGGATGAATATAAATTGAGTCTTCCACAGTGTAGCGATAAGCCTTTCGCGGACGGTATTGGCCGGCGTAAGCAAATCCCAAGATTTGATGTTCCAGTTCCGCGACTAAATACGGATAATGGCCCGCTTCAATAGCCTGCATGCGTGAGAGCATTTCCTCTTCGGAAGGAGGCGTGACTTCGAAGCTGGCAGTACCGAGCAAAACGGCTTGTTCGTAAATACTTGCGATCCCGCCGATGTCGGCCGGGTCAGCTTTGCGAATATTGACAAAAAGCTTTTCCATACGATTTACTCATCAATTGACATCAGAAATTCTACGTGTTTAGGATACAATTTTTTACGTTCCGCTCCCAAAAAGGAGCATAACTTCGAGGAATTTTCAATGCCGGGTTCACGTTTGGGCGAATACTTTTCTGTGATTAATTTTGGCGAGTCTCACGGACCCGCAATTGGGTGCGTGATCGACGGATGTCCTCCGGGCATGGATTTAAGTCAGGAAGACATTCAAAAAGAACTCGACCGGAGACGCCCCGGAACCTCACGGCATGTCACACAGCGCAAAGAAAGCGACGCAGTTGAAATCCTTTCCGGGGTTTATCAAGGTAAGACAACGGGAACGCCGATTGCGCTCTTGATTCGAAATGAGGATCAGAGAAGCAAGGACTACTCAGCGATCGAAAACTTGTTTCGACCGGCTCACGCTGATTACACCTATTACAAAAAATTCGGAATCCGAGATCCTCGCGGAGGCGGCAGAAGTTCGGCTCGACTGACAGCTCCGACGGTTGCCGCCGGTGCTGTTGCCAAGAAATGGCTTGCAGAAAATTTGAATATCCGGATTCGTGCCTGTCTAATAAATTTAGGCGGGATTCCTTTGGAAGTAAAAGATTGGTTGGTCGTTGACAACAATCCTTTTTTTACGGCCGATCCTGAGAAAGTTCTGGAGTTAGAGGCCTTCATGGATGATTTGCGCCGCGCCGGAGATTCAGCCGGAAGCGAAATCTATGTTGAAGCTTTAGGCGTTCCTCCTGGACTCGGAGAGCCGATCTACCGTCGACTGGATGCCTGTTTGGCTTATGCCTTTATGGGTCTTAATGCCGTAAAAGGAGTCGAGATCGGAGACGGTTTTGAAGTTGTCGGTTGTCGAGGAAGCTTGAACGCAGATCGTATGGGTACGCAGTACAAAGATGGGTTTGCGAGCAATCATGCCGGCGGCATTTTGGGGGGCATTTCAACGGGCGCACCGATTACGGCAAAGGTTGCGATCAAACCGACGCCCTCGATTCGTCAGGAAATGCCAACGCTGACCGTCGACGGTAACGACACAGTCGTCTCAACAAAAGGCAGACATGACCCGTGCGTGGGTATTCGTGCAACACCGATTCTTGAGGCTCTCACTGCTTTGGTATTGATCGATCAAGTCATGGCACAGAGAGGCCAATGCGGAAGAATTTGAGAATCTAGAAATAGAAACGGGACCGAAGCGGTCCCGATTTTCATATTAGTTAGCTTTTCTACGGCGATCTTCGTCGCGTGGCCAGCACTGAACTCCTTTCTTGTCCGGAAGAATTCTCGGATCAAAAACCGGATCCAGGATGCCTCTGCGCTTCTGAGCGTTGTAATCACGTAAAGCGACAATAGCGTATTTGCCGAGCATGAAAATGGCAACTAAGTTCACGATAGCCATCAAGGCCATGAACAGGTCGGCCATGTCCCAAACGAGTGAAAGGGAAGCGATCGAGCCGACAAAAACCATCACAACGACAAATACTCGGAAGATCGGCATGGCGTATTTGCTTTTGGAAATGAAAGGCATGTTCATTTCGCCGTAGAAGTAGTTGCCGATGATGGAGCTGAAAGCAAAGAACAGCACGATGACGGTCATAAAGAAGTTTGTCCATTCACCGAGCTGTCCGGCGACAGATTTCTGAACAAGCGCAATACCTGTGAGCTTGGAGCCCATCATCCATTCCGGAGAGAGCAGAACCAGCATTGCAGAGGCCGTGCAGACAAACAGCGTGTCGAAATAAACACCCATTGCCTGGATAAGACCCTGCTTAACAGGATGCGAGGCATCGGCTGCTGCGGCAGCATTCGGTACCGCGCCCATGCCGGCTTCGTTGGAGAAGAGGCCGCGTTTGATACCGGTCATTAGGGCGACGCCGATTGCAGCACCGGTAATGGAATCAAAGCTGAAGGCTTTGGTCACGATCATGAGCAGAACGCGGGGCACTTCGGTGATGTTCATGCAGGTCACGACAAAAGCTAGCAGCAGGTAGGCGCCGGCCATGAAAGGAACCATAAAGCTCGCCACTTTTGCAATGCGTGTCATGCCGCCGAAAATCACTAAGCCGGTAAGAACGGCAAGAATCAGGCCTGTATAAGCGGGTTTTAGTCCGGTCGTCGTTTCAATGGACAGAGATATCGTGTTGGCCTGAACTGAGTTAAAAATAAGGGCGTAAGTGACCGAAATCAAAACGGCAAACACACCGGCCCAGAAAGGCGAGCCGAGCGCATTCTTAATGTAGTAGGCAGGCCCGCCCATGAAACCGCCGCCGGGTTTCTTAACTTTATAAATCTGAGCCAGAGTGGACTCAATAAATCCGCTGGCAGCACCCAGTGTGGCGATGACCCACATCCAGAAAATCGCACCGGGGCCGCCCGTAACCACAGCAATGGCAATACCGGCAATGTTGCCGACACCGACTCGGGAGGCTGTAGAAATACAGAAAGCCTGGAACGGAGAAATGTGTCCTTCGGGTCTCGGAGTGCGGGAGCCTTCCAACACACAGCGGAACATTTCTCTCACATTGGTGATTTGGACAAAACGAGTGCAGAACGTGAACCATAGGCCGACGCAAATCAGAAGTCCGATCAGCACGTATGACCAAAGGACGTTATTTAAGGAAGAAACGATTGAGGCGAACCAGTCCATTTGATAGTGAAATTAAGCGATTGGAAAATAGAGCGCTCAAGACATACTAGGTTTGCTTTCGCTGAGATCGCAAGTAAGCTGAGGCCGCATCCATCGTTACAGCCGAATTAATTTCAAGCAGGCTCAAAGAAGAAACCGAGTAGGACTTTTATATTCCGCACTGCGGAAAAACACTCAGCCCATCATTCTAATTGTTCATATTGACAATCCGCAGAAAGGGGAGAAAAAAATCGCAAAAAAATTAAAAAAATCGGAATTCGTTAGCGTCTTGGTGAAATTGCTCACCGAAGACAGTCAGAAAATCTTACAGATTTTTATTCGCCGTGCTTTTCGGTGGCATACTCAAAGAATTACTTCAAAAATTTAGATGTACAAGGAAGAAATGAGAACACCGGAATCCCCTAAAACACTCTACGACAAAATCTTTGACGAGCATGTCGTCCGAATGGAAGAAGACGGCACTGCAACTCTCTACATCGACCGTCATCTGGTCCACGAAGTGACCAGTGCCCAGGCTTTTGAAGGATTGCGTATGAACAACCGTCCTTTGTGGCGCAAGAGCTCCATTGTGGCTACAGCCGATCACAACACGCCGACAACCGGTTGGGAAGCCGGTATGGAGGGTATTACCGATCCGATCTCTAAACTGCAGGTCATAACGCTGGATGAAAACATTCGTCAAAACGGATGTGCGGCGTTTTTTCCGTTCTTGTCCCGCGGACAAGGTGTCATCCACGTTATGGGACCGGAAGAGGGCGCAACGCTTCCTGGCATGACCGTCGTTTGCGGCGACTCTCACACGAGTACCCACGGCGCTTGTGCAGCGATTGCCTTCGGTATCGGCACGAGTGAAGTCGAGCACGTGATGGCCACCCAGACGCTGCTCACTAAGAAAATGAAAAACATGCGTGTGCATGTGGAAGGCAAATTGCAGCCTGGTGTTTTTGCCAAAGACCTTGCGCTCTACATCATCGGCAAGATCGGAACGGCCGGAGGAACTGGCTGCGCCATTGAGTTTGACGGCCCTGCAATTCGTGCGCTCTCTATGGAAGGCCGCATGACACTTTGCAACATGGCCATCGAAGCCGGTGCACGCTGCGGGTTAGTTGCCTGTGACGATAAAACAATTGAATACATGAAGGGGCGCCCTCTGGCTCCGGAAGGCGAGCTTCTGGATCATGCGATTGAATACTGGAAGACACTTCATTCGGACGAAGGCGCTAAATTTGATATCGAAGTCAATGTCCAGGCAGAAGACATCGTTCCGATGGTCACTTGGGGAACTTCACCCGAGATGGTCGCACCGATCACAGGCAACACACCGATTCCCGAAGATCAAAAAGATCCCGTCAAACGCGAGGGCTGGGAACGTGCCTATCAGTACATGGATTTGAAGCCCGGTACACCAATGACTTCAATCGCTCCGAATAACGTCTTTATCGGTTCCTGCACGAACGGCCGTATTGAAGACATCCGAGCCGCTGCTTATGTGGTGCGAAAACTTGGTAAGAAAGTAGCTCCTACGGTTAAACAGGCCCTGGTGGTTCCGGGATCGGGACTTGTCAGAGAGCAGGCCGAGGATGAAGGGCTGGACAAGATTTTTATTGAAGCCGGATTCCAATGGCGCCGTCCGGGCTGCTCGATGTGTTTGGCGATGAATGCCGACCGCTTAGAGCCGGGCGACCGCTGTGCCTCTACCAGCAACCGCAACTTCGAAGGACGCCAAGGCAATAAGAGCCACACACACCTTTGTTCTCCGGCCATGGCTGCCGCGGCGGCCATTGAAGGTCGTTTTGTTGATGTACGCAAACTTTTCTAAGAGAGGCAGAGATGGAAAAATTTACAGTTCTTCAAGGCATTGTCGCTCCCTTAGACCGCTCTAACGTTGATACCGATGCCATCATTCCGAAGCAGTTTTTAAAGTCAATTTATCGTACCGGTTACGGCCCAAACCTTTTTGATGAATGGCGTTATCTGGATAAAGGCGAACCGGGAATGGATCCTGCCACCCGCAAGATCAATCCGGATTTCGTATTAAATCAGCCGCGCTATCAAGGATCGACGATTTTGCTGGCCCGCAAGAATTTCGGCTGCGGCTCCTCCCGCGAACACGCGGCTTGGGCTCTGACGCAGTACGGCTTCAGAGTGGTCATTGCACCGAGCTTTGCCGATATTTTCTATAACAACGCATTTAAAAACGGTTTGCTCCCGGTCAGTCTGCCGGAGTTCGTTGTTGATTACCTGTTTGATGAGATCAAAGCAAACAACGGATACCAACTCTCCGTCGATCTGGTCAACCGCGTTGTGATCGAACCCAACGGTAAACGTCATGAATTCGAAGTTCCTGAATTCCGCCGTTATTGCCTGCTGAACGGCTTGGACGATATCGGTATCACGCTTCAGCACGCTGACGAAATCAAGGCATTTGAACAGCAGCGTCTGAACCAGAAACCCTGGCTCGCTAAAACAATTTATTAATCAAACCCAAGAGAAGGAAACCAATATGAAAAAAATTGCAGTACTTGCTGGTGACGGCATCGGTCCCGAGATCATGGCTCAGGCCCTCAAAGTCTTAACAGCGCTGAAGCTCCCTCTGGAATTTGAAGAGGCCTTAGTCGGCGGTGTTGCTTATGCCGCTTTCGGTCATCCGCTTCCTGCTGAGGTTGTTGAACTTGCTAAAAAGAGCGATGCCGTTCTTTTCGGCGCTGTCGGCGACTTTAAGTATGACAATCTGCCGCGTCATCTTCGCCCCGAGCAGGCGATTCTCGGATTAAGAAAAGCCTTAGGTCTTTTCGTGAACCTTCGTCCGGCGATTTGCTATCCGGAGCTCACGGCTGCTTCCTCTCTTAAACCCGAACTTGTCTCCGGTCTGGACCTTCTGCTCGTTCGCGAACTCACCGGTGACGTTTACTTCGGTCAGCCCAGAGGCAAACGCATCAGCCCTGACGGCGCTTTTGCCGGTGCCGAAGAAGGCTTTGACACAATGCGCTACGCCGTTCCCGAAGTGGAAAGAATTGCCCACGTTGCTTTTAAAGCTGCTATGGGCCGCAGCAAACATCTTGTCAGCGTGGACAAAGCCAACGTTCTGGAAACTTCTCAGGTGTGGCGCGACACGATAATCAAGGTCAGCGAAGAATATCCGGAAGTCACCCTTGAACATATGTATGTCGACAACGCAGCCATGCAGCTGGTTAAGGCTCCGAAGAAGATCGATGTGATGGTCACAGGCAATCTTTTCGGCGACATCCTTTCCGATGAAGCCGCCACGCTCACGGGCTCCATCGGTATGCTGGCTTCTGCCGCATTGAATGAGAAGGGCCAGGGCCTCTTTGAACCGTCTCACGGTTCTGCTCCGGACATCGCTGGCAAGAACATTGCAAATCCTTTAGCTCAGATTTTGTCAGCGGCCATGATGCTTCGTTATTCTTTAGGAATGAAGGAAGCAGCAGTCCGGATCGAAAATGCGGTCAAGAAAGTTCTTGCTCAGGGCTACCGCACGGGAGACATCCGCAGCGAAGGCTGCAAGCTTGTCAGCTGTTCTGAAATGGGCGATGCGGTTGTCGCTGCGCTCTAAAGCAAAGTGAAGCACTACTCAATAGGAGAAACACAAATGTTGAAATTAGGTATGGTTGGCTGGCGAGGAATGGTCGGCTCCGTGTTGATGGACAGAATGAAGCAGGAAGACGACTTTAAGTTTGTCAACACCACATTCTTCTCTACCAGTAACGCCGGCGGCAAAGCACCGGAAGTTCCTAATTCTGATCCTATTCTCAAAGATGCCGATGATCTGGACGCATTGGCAGCCTGCGACGTAGTCATTTCCTGCCAGGGCGGTGACTGGACAAAAGCTCACTTCAAACCGCTTCGCGACAAAGGCTGGAATGGCTACTGGATTGACGCTGCTTCTACGCTTCGTATGGAAAAAGATGCCATCATCGTTCTCGACCCTGTGAACATGGACGTGATTCAGAAGGGCTTGCGCGAAGGCGTTAAGAATTACGTCGGCGGCAACTGCACGGTCAGCTTGATGCTGATGGCCTTGGACGGCCTGATCCGCGCTGATTTGGTCGAATGGATTTCTTCCATGACTTACCAAGCAGCTTCCGGTGCCGGCGCTCCCAACATGCGCGAACTGCTCGAACAGATGGGCGCTCTTTACAGTGTTGTCGCCGAAGACCTGAAGGATCCTCGTTCTGCCATTCTGGCCATCGACCGTAAAGTTACTGAAGAACTTCGTTCTACCGACTTCCCGGACAAAGCTTTCGGTGTACCTCTTGCCGGCAGCCTGATTCCCTGGATTGATAAAGAAGTTGAACACGGACAAAGCCGCGAAGAATGGAAGGGCGGTGCTGAAGCCAATAAGATTTTGGGTAAACCCGCTATCGGTGAACCCGGATGCATGCCGGTTGACGGTTTGTGCGTTCGCGTCGGTTCCATGCGCTGCCACTCTCAGGCTTTGACGATCAAACTGAAGAAGGATGTTTCGTGCGAAGAAATCGAAAGACTTCTCGCCGAAGCCAATCAGTGGGTTAAGGTCATTCCGAACCGCAAGGAAGAGTCTATTCACGAACTGACTCCGGCTAAGGTTTCCGGCACGCTGTCTGTTCCTATCGGCCGTATTCATAAACTGAACTTCGGTCCGGAATACGTCACAGCCTTCACAGTCGGCGATCAGCTTCTGTGGGGTGCTGCCGAGCCGCTGCGCCGCATGCTGCGTATTCTTGTTGACTTCAAAGCCTAAGTGCCGATGAGAGTCGCATTAGGACTCGAGTACGACGGCCGCTCTTTCGAGGGCTGGCAAACCCAGCCTTCCGGACAAACAGTCCAGGATTATCTCGAAGCGGCCGTTGTTCAGTTTACGGGTGAAAAAGTTAAAGCCGTCTGTGCCGGGCGCACAGATGCCAATGTTCATGCAACCGGTCAAGTGATTCATCTTGACGCGGAGGCCGACCGCAAGGAAATCTCCTGGGTTCGAGGCCTGAACTCCTATCTTCCGACCGAATGTGCGGTTCGCTGGGCAAAGGTTGTCCCGGATGAATTTCATGCCCGATTCTCAGCCTGTAGTCGTACATACGAATACTGGATTGTCAACGAACCGGTGCGTTCGCCGATCCTTGCCGGCAGAACCGGCTGGGTCTTCCGCCCGCTCAATGAAAAGAACATGGAAGAGGCCGGGCAGTTTTTAGTCGGCGAGCATGACTTCTCAAGTTTCCGTGCGGCAGGGTGCCAGAGCAAGACGCCGGTCAAAAATATTGAATATCTGCACGTCACTCGTCTCGGACGGTTCATCAAGATCCGCGTCAAAGCAAATGCTTTCCTTTATCACATGGTTCGCAATATTGTCGGCTGTCTGGTTTATGTCGGCACGGGGGCAAGAAGCGTGGACTGGATGGGAGAAGGCTTGGAAGCAAAGAGCCGCCAAGCCGCTGCGCCGACTTTCTATCCGACCGGACTTTATTTGACCGGTGTCGGTTATCCGGAAATCTTTGATTTGCCCCAGCACGGTGTGTCGCCTTTTCCAGGCTGACAAATTTTTGTTAACGATCTCAACGAGTTTGAGTTCAAGCAGAGCGTTCGGATTCGATTAGAATCAACGGATTCAGTAAAAAGAATTTAATTGCACTATGAGTTGGCTCGATAAAGTGCTCCCGAAAATTAGTCGGAGTAACGGCGAAACTGCCAAAAAAGACATTCCCGCAGGTGTATGGACAAAGTGCACCAACTGCGGAACGACGCTTTATGCCCAGGAGCTTCGTGACAACCTTAACGTATGTCCGAAATGCAACCATCACATGCGCGTGAGCGCACGTCAGCGTCTGGATATGATTCTCGATCCTGAAAACCGACAGGAAATCGGTGCGGAAATCCGTCCTGTGGATCCTCTCGGGTTTGTGGACAGTAAAAAATATCCTGACCGCGTCAAGCAGGCTCAGTCTTCCAGCGGGGAAACCGATGCATTAGTCGTGCAATCCGGCACCATCCACGCTATGCCTGCTGTCGTTGCCGTCTTTGAATTCGGCTTTATGGCCGGTTCTATGGGTTCCGTGGTCGGAGAGCGTTTTGCCCGCGCTGTTCAGGCTGCTATCGATAATCAGGCTGCGTTTGTTTGTTTTACCGCTTCGGGCGGGGCTCGTATGCAGGAAGGGCTTTTCTCTCTGATGCAGATGGCAAAGACAACCGGCGTGATCGCTAAGTTGGCAGAACACAAGCTTCCGTTCATTTCTGTCTTAACCGATCCGACGATGGGCGGCGTGTCTGCAAGCTTTGCTTTCATGGGCGACGTCGTCATGGCCGAGCCTAAGGCTTTGATCGGTTTTGCCGGCCCTCGCGTGATTGAGCAGACTGTTCGCGAACAGCTTCCGGAAGGATTCCAGCGATCCGAATTCCTGCTTCAGAAAGGCGCCATCGACATGATCGTCGATCGTAAGAACTTAAAGATGGAAATCGCAAAGCTCATTGCGCTCTTCCAAAAAGAGTCTTTGGACGCGATTGAGTAGCATTCTCCAGACCGCTTCGGCGGTCTTTTTAATGTAACCGCAATGAAATTCGAAACTTTGGATGCGTGGCTTCATCACATTGAAGGGCTGCACGCACAAACCATTGATTTAGGTCTTGACCGCATGGAAACCATGCTCAAGCGTCTGGACATCCGCTTTAAATGCCCCGTGTTTACCGTCGGAGGCACCAACGGAAAAGGTTCTACCTGCGCTTTTATTGAATCGGCACTGTTAGCCGGCGGCTATTCAGTGGGAGTCCATACTTCTCCGCACTTGATTCACTTCAACGAAAGAGTTCGAATCAACGGAGAAGATGCCAAGGACGAAGAGCTGATTCGTCAATTCGAAAAAGTTGAAGCAGCCCGCGAAAACATGACGCTGTCATATTTCGAATACACGCTGCTTGGAATTCTTCTGTTGTTCGCAGAAAAGAATCTTGATGCCGTTGTTTTAGAGATCGGCCTGGGCGGCCGCTTGGACGCCGTTAACACAGTTGAGCCTTCTGTCTCCGTCATTACAAGTATCGGTATTGATCACACGGCTTACCTTGGGACGACTCGTGAATCCATCGGTTGGGAAAAAGCGCACATCTATCGTTCGGGTAAGCCGGCAATTTGCGCAGATGCCAATCCTCCGATAACGGTCGAGCAGTACGCAGATAAGATCGGCGCTGAACTCCTGGTTATTGGAAAGAACTTCAAGTTTGAACACGTACACGGCAGTAAGACTTGGAATTTCTTAGGTTCAAGAGGCGAACTCAAAGGTTTGCCTTTACCGACAATGCCGGGAGAGCATCAGCTGAGCAATGCTTCCGGCGCGTTTGAGGCCCTTCAATGCATGCAGGATAAATTACCGCTCAAGCGTGAAGCCTTTGAGAGCGCTTTGAAGAGCACACGTATTACCGGACGCTTTTCTAAAGTCAGAAACGCGCCTGAAGTCTATTTAGACGTCGGGCATAATCCTCATGCCGCCAAAGAACTCGCCAAAACTTTGAGCGAACTTCCGAAGGCGACATGTCAGGCCGCGGTTTTTGGCATGCTTTCCGATAAAGACCGAGCTCAGGTCTGTCAGATTATGACTTCCAGTTTTGACAAGTGGTATGTCTCCGATTTGCAGGGGCCGCGCGGCGGAACGGCAAAGGATCTTTGCGCCATGCTGGGTGAAGCAGGCGTCCCGCAGGAAAAAATCCGGACTTTCAAAACCGTAGAAGAGGCTCTTCAGCAGGCCCTCGAAGAAGCTCAGGAGACTGATAGAATAGTTACCTTCGGTTCCTTTTTAACAGTGGCCTCAGCTATTGAATTTTTAAAGGAAAGAGTCGGACGAAACTAAAAGAAAGGAAGAGCAGTATGCCTTTTTGGAAAAAGAAAGAGCCCGAAGTTCCGCAGCCTCATGTGGAACCAGGGATGAGCGCCTCGCAGTCTTCGGAGCCCAACCCTATAAGGTTTTCCGACGAACCGCAATTCGGTACGGTGCATCCTTCGCAAACTGCTGTTCCTCCGACTCGTGTCCGCCAGCCCTCCGACGGTGAGTTTGCAACTCATCCGTCCGCGATTCAGACACCGGTTTCTTCGGCACAAAAGGAATCTTTTGCGACCGTAAGGCCGACGCCGTCTGCAGCTCAGGAAATGCCGCTGCACATTGAAGAAAATCCTTTTGCGTCGGCTTCCGCTGCAAAAGAATCTCCGACTGAAGTCAAACTCGATCCCGAGACTGTTTCTCAGGCAGCTTCTAATGTTGGGCCTGAAACTGCTGCACCTCAGCCTGAAAAACGCGGCTGGTTTAAACGTGCACCCAAAAAAGACGAGCAGCAGCTTGAAGAAGAGGAGCTTCGCCGTCAGAAATGGATTCATGCGCGCCGCAGATTTGTCGGCACCCTGATGCTATTGATGGCTGCCGCGATTGCTATTCCTATACTTTTCGATAAGGAAGCGCCGCCTCCTGCCGTCACGATTCCGCTTCGGATTCCGAAAGAAAATTCTGTTGACGTAACAAAGATTACGGTTCCGCCGGCTCCCGCGTCAGAAGAAGGCGAAGCTTCGAAAGAAGAACCGAAGGTTCCGCCCGTGCCTTCCGTAAATTCCGGTAAGGGTTCGGCAGCGGCCGTCGCACCTGATGCTTCCGTTAAGACAGCGGCGAAGGCGCCTGAAGTAAAGAACGATGCTTCAGAGGCAGCGAAGAAGGTTGCTGAAGCCAAGAAAGCCGCAGAAGATAAGAAGGCGGCCGATGAAAAGAAAGCAGCAGAGGCGAAGAAGTTAGCCGAGGCTAAAAAACAAGCAGAGGCAAAAAAGCAGGCTGAAGAGAAAAAACCACAAGAATCTTCCGCCCCGAAACTTGCCAAAGGTCAGTACTTTATCCAAATCATTGCGCTTTCAAACCAAAGCCGCGCTCAAGGCATTGTCGATAAGATGAAAAAGGCCGGAGTTCCTGCCTATCTTTCTCCGATCCAGGCTAAGAGCGGCAAGATTTACCGTGTGCAGGCCGGTCCTTTTAAATCGGCAAAAGAAGCAGAAGCTGCAAACGCTAAGCTTGGCTTAGCCGGTTTGAATACGGGTAAAGTCCAGTCAGTGAGGTAAGTGTGGATTTTTCTTCCTTGGGTCTTGGAGAACTCGACTGGGTCTTCGTCGTCATTATTCTGCTCTCTACACTCCTTGGGGTCTCCCGCGGTATGGTTCGCGAAATATTTGCCCTCGTAGGCTGGGTAGCAGCTTTTTTTGTTTCCCTTTATTGTTCTGCCGATTTGGCGGCTGTTCTTCCGTTCCAGGCCCACATGGGGCTCATGACAAGGACATTTGTATCCATTGTTTTGATTGTGATCGGATGCGTATTTCTGGCCGGTTTAGTCGGTAAAATACTGCGCAGTATTCTTGCCTCTGTTTCGATCGGAGCAGAGGATAGGCTTTTGGGTTGTCTATTCGGCTTTCTGCGCGGATTGCTTATCGTCGGTCTGTTGGTGTTTCTCGGCGGAACGACAGAGTTCTTTCCCAAGCAACTTTGGTGGAAAGATTCTGCGCTGGTGCCGGCATTTGAGAAGGGCATCACTTGGTGCGCTCCTTATATTCCCGACAGCCTGCTTGAATTACGCAAATAACTTAACCTTTAATCCTCGGAGTTAAATACAAATGTGCGGAATAGTGGCGCTGTACGCTTCCGGTCCCGTTAACCAGAGGCTGTACGATGCACTTCTGCTGCTGCAGCACCGCGGTCAAGATGCCGCCGGTATCTGTACAGTTGAAGGACGTCATTTCCATATGCACAAAGCCATGGGCCTTGTGCGCGACGTTTTTAGAACCCGCAATATGCGGGATTTGCTCGGTAACTGCGGTATCGGTCAGGTACGTTATCCGACTCAGGGAAATGCAACGGCTGCGGACGAATCGCAGCCTTTTTACGTCAATGCACCCTTCGGTATCGTCCTGGCTCACAACGGCAATCTGACGAACGCCGAAGAACTTGCCCAGGAACTATATGAACTGGACCGTCGTCATATCAATACGACCAGCGACTCCGAAGTTCTTCTTAATGTATTTGCCAATGAGCTTGCGCTGGCTACTCAAGGCCATCCGCTGGATGAAGAGGCATTGTTCAAGGCCGTCGCCGGTGTTCATAACCGTGTGAAAGGCTCATATGCCGTCGTCTGCATGATCGCCGGACACGGTGTTGTGGCTTTCAGAGATCCGTATGGCATTCGTCCGCTTTGCTACGGCACGACCCTCGGCGAAGACGGTCAGAGCGAATACATGATCGCCAGTGAGTCCGTCACACTCGAAGGCAGCGAATTCCAGATTCTGGGCGATGTCCATCCGGGTGAAGCGATTTGGATTGATGAGAACAGAGAGCTTCATAAAAAACAGTGCGCTGAGCATCCGGTTTATTCGCCTTGTATTTTCGAATACGTTTATCTTGCTCGTCCCGACTCTCAGCTTGACGGAATTTCCGTTTACGAGGCTCGTCTGCGACTCGGCGAAAACCTTGCTAAAGAAATCAAAAAGGCGATTCCTTTGGAAAACATCGATGTCGTCATGCCGATTCCGGATTCTTCCCGTCCGGCTGCAGCCCAGTTAGCCAAGACACTGAATCTTCCTTATCGTGAAGGCTTCATCAAGAATCGTTATGTCGGCCGTACGTTCATCATGCCCGGTCAAGCGGTTCGTAAGAAGAGTGTTCGCCAAAAACTCAACGCTATGGCCATTGAGTTCAAGGACAAAAATGTTCTCTTAGTTGATGACTCCATTGTTCGCGGCACAACGATTAAGGAAATTGTCCGCATGGCTCGCCAGAGCGGTGCGAAGAAAGTTTTCATTGCTTCGGGTGCGCCTCCCGTTCGTTATCCGAACGTCTACGGCATCGATATGCCGACTACGGCGGAACTGATCGCCGGCGACAATCGTCCAACCGAACAGATTCGCATTGAAATCGGAGCCGATGCGCTCGTGTATCAGACGATTGAAGGAATGAAGGAAGCTGTTGGCGGACTGAATCCGGAGATTAAACGCTTCGATTGCTCTTGCTTTGACGGCGACTATGTCACCGGTGACATCACCCCACAGTACATCGCCGAGCTTGAGAGAAAGCGCACGGAAGCGAAAGCAGAGGCTAAAAAAGCAGCTTCTGAAGATTAAGTCCTGGCCTAATTGAAGAAAAAAGGAAAGTCGACTTGTTCTGCTTTCCTTTTTTTGTAGTCGGCTCAAGAATGTTTGAAGTTAGAAAGCACAAGGCAGAGGAGCACCGCTGGTGAGCCTGAGTAATAGAAAAGAGTTTTTTCATGGCAAATGAAGTAATCAATAACCTTCTTGCATGGCAGCTTGTCAAAGAATTGGTTAGAAAAGGCTCCATTTCAGAAGCGGCAGTCGTCTTAGACTTAGATTCATCAAAAGCTTCAAGATTGCTCAAATCTTTGGAAGATGAATTAGCTTTTCCTTTGTTCGACAGAACTTCGAGGCCATTTGGGCCTACGGGCGATTGTCTAAAGATTCTTAATAATCTCGAAAGTCTCCTCGGAATAAAGAACCAGTTGTTCAAAAATTGTCAGCGAATTCGTTCCAACACTAATCAGTGCTATATCCGTTTTGGAGTAGGGACGGGAACCGATGCAAATTTCATGGTTCGCTGCGTTGAGGAATATTCGAAGGTCAATCCGGAAATTCAAATAGCATTAGCCGATCACGCATCGATTGAAGAATTAGAGAACGGTTTGTGTGACGTGGCTTATCTTCCTCACTATCCGGTAAGTCCGGATTTCACTTGTATGGCGACGGCGGATGTCTATAACTTTCCTGTTGCTACGCCTGAATACATTTCAAAGTTCGGTTCACCGATGATGCCGGAGGATTTGTCTGAGCATTGCGTAATCAGAAAGAAGAAGCCTCTGTCTGTTCAGCAAACCGTCCTATGGAGGCACAGATTTTTCAAATTTTTTGAAGCCAAAGAAGTTTTGTATTTAGACGATCGTTTTGCTCTTCAGGCAGTATTGGAAAGCAAGGGAATTGCACTTGAGCTTCCGTTAGGGCAGGTCGAGTCTTATCTAAAGAAACAGCTTTTAGTGCCTGTATTGAACGACTGGCATGTTCCATGTCGTCATTGTTGTTTGGTCTGCAAGTCGAGTCTAATTTCGGAAATTTCTTCAGTGGGCAATTTTCTCGCCTGGTTTGGTCAGAAGTTAAAGGATTTCGAAGATCAGCAGTGGAAAACCATATACAAAGAACAGTTCCAAAAGTTTCCTATTTGGAACCGTCCGCTAAGTGAAGAAAAACAATCTGAGCAGTAATTACTGGATTGCCTTCATTTTGAAGTCGTATTTATGACAATCCGCGCAGTTGTTTACTGGGTCAGAATGCTGTAAATGACATTGGATGCATTCTCCGTTATGAGGAGGATTGTGGGGATTGACGACGGGATGAAGGTCTTTGGTTTTCTCAATGAGTGCATCGCGATTGTGACAACCGAGACAGGTTTTATCGGAAGGTTCTTTAGGTTTTTGTAGATCCGGTCCGTGACAAGTTTGGCAGGGAACGCCTTTTGCGACGTGCATCTCGGCGCCGTTTTTTGCCGAGGCTGTTGAAACGAAACTTCCAATAGCAAAACAGACACAGATGAGAGCGATTGAGGAGGCTGTCTTAAACATGGTTTTAAATGGCGAGCTTCAAAAAGAAACTCGCCGTCTCCTATCAAAATGGATTAATTCTTTTTCGCTTGTTCAGCAGCGTGCTTGCCGGCGATTAAGCCGCTGGCAACGACTTCACTGTGTCTTGATGTAATCGAACCGCAGCCGGCACCGACAGCATACAAACCGGGAATCGGCTGGTCATTGTCTGCTCTAATGACATTGAAGTTCGGGTCGACTTCCAAACCGCCTTCAGTCTTGTAAATGCCGACATAAGCAGGGGCGCTGATGTAGTAAGGAGCTTTCAGAGGTTTGAAGAACGGATCGGTTCTGCCGAATTCTGTGTCCTTCCCTGCGGCAGCATCCTTATTAATTCGATCGATAGTTTCACGGAGGATCTTAGGATCAAGGCCGACCTGTTTTGCCAATTCTTCCGGCGTATCGCCTTTGAATAAACCGCCGCCTTTAATAACATCGTCTAAACGGAATCTGCGGTTATTCTTTCCCTGAACCGTGTCAGATCCGATAATCAGATAGCCATGCTTATATCCGGCTCTGATGAGATCAAGGCAAATGCCGGAGTAACGGGCTTTGTTTTCGTCAGTGACTCGTTTTCCGTCTTGTGAAACGACATACGCCGGCTCCACGTCAACAATCAGCCAAGAAACCGGAGGAGTGCCGGCCTTGGGACGAGAGAAGAATTTGGCCATCGATTCCATGTCTTCCAAAGCTGCTCCTATCGCCTTGCCCATCATGATGCCGTCACCTGTCCTGTCTTTAGGCGTCGGGTCGTCGAGTCCGGTGATGAAAGAGGGGAGGGCACTCCAATAGCGTTTGTAGCGTTTGAGTAAGTATTCGTTATTGATGTACCCGCCGGTAGCTAAAATCACGTTCTTGCTATAAATGGCGAGCTTTTGACCGTTCTTTTTCTCGGCATTCACGCCGACGACTCTGCCGTCATCCATGATTAAGGATTGAACCCGGGTATTTCTCATAATTTCGACGTTGCGCTCTTTGAGTTCATTGAGCATCGCAGCGGCGAATTTAGCCGGTTCTCCGGCCACCATGGCAATGCGGAAAGGCATATTCGGATTGACCTGCATGAACTCGATGCCGTAGTCCATGACAAACTTCATGACTTCAGGAGACATGAGGGCGGCTTTTTTGATTACTTCGGGATTGTGTTTATTAATACCGTCGTAAATCGGAGAGTTCGGCGTGTTGTCACGAACTTTCTGCAAAGGTTCGTCGTCCAGTCCTTTAGCAAATCGATTCCAATAATCCTCCGGTCCTACATTCTGTGTGACACCTTGTTTGTCATGAAGGGGCGTGCGATAAGTCTGGAAAACACCGCCGGAAATTGCGCCGTCACCGCCTGTGCGTCCGCGTTTTTCAATCAACAAGACTTTTGCGCCGTCGCGAGAAGCAGCAACCGCAGCAGAAAGACCGGAATATCCGCCTCCAACGACAATGACGTCGTATTCAGGTTTGCGCTGTTCTTTTTGTCCCTGTGCTGAGACCGAGCTCATTGCGGTTGCGGCAATACCGCAGGCGATGGGGAGGCTGATAAATGTGCGTCTCTTGAGATTTGAAGTCATGGTTTTTCCTCGTTCGTAAGAAAACGACTTCAGTCTATGTCTTATGTTTTTGCAACAAAACCTCTTATTTGCCTGAAGAGATTGTGGTTTCTACAATCTCATATAAGAAATAAGGGTTTTCTTTGAGGGTGGTTTTACTAGGTTTGTTGAATTTTAATAATTCGAACGTGGGATTTTGACTTGAAGTGTTGTTTTTCGAAAAAACTTCTTCTACGACTATCTCTCTCAAAAGTTGAGCTTCAATAGATGGAATTGGCTAAGTATTTAAAAATTTTCCTATGAATTGTTTTTCCGTGACCGGTGATTTCGATAGCATTAATTTGGGATGCGCTAAGGATTTACAGTCCACATTGATCTTCTTCGTCTCTGCAAAGACTTTAGAGAATTCAATTTTCCAGATCTGAGATCCTACTTGGAGCATGAGAATGCCTTTTTGTTTTAACCATATTGTCTTTATCCCTATGCCCGTGAAAAGCACACGAGCAAAGGCAGCTAAAGTTGTCTCGTTTCTATCTGGAAAACTTTGGTAATCGATGGTATTTAAAAGCTTATTCAATAGTAGAAGAAAAGATTTAGTATCGTCGTCAGCCAGCAGATGGGTAATATTGCTTGCGTCAACTTGCTCAACAGTTTTTCCGCCAAGTAATTGAAGTGTGTAGAACTGAGCGAAACTTCGCCTAATTTCTTCATTGGCGTAGTCAATTTTTGCAATATGGCCCTGAATCGCTTTCAAAGTAAAGTATCCGGCATGTGTAAGAATGTCAACTGCGGACGATTTTCCGGTTTCCGTAATCCGTCAAGTTCAATAGTTATAGGTTCATCAAACCGTGCCGGACCAAGGCTAAGGTCAGTCCTTAGGAATTGCGTAATGTTCTTGATTCCGCCACCGCTTTCGATCCAATAAGGCCGGAATCCACGATCAGGCTCGGACAAAAATGAAAGAACAGACCAAGGAGACAGCACTTTTTGTTTCGCAGTTTCTTCGAAGCAGAAACCGCCATATTCGTTTTCTAATTTTTCGATAAGTTGGGAGTTCGTCAGGTTCAACTCTTTTGCTGTACTACGAAGTTTATCCGGAAAGAATTTGAGCAGTTCTTTCTTCGTAAATCCCAGCAGCTCACCGTATTCAGGCAACAAAGAAAAGTCCCTGAGATCCTCGAACGAAGAAAAAGAATTTGAGGATTGAAACGAACAATGCCAGTAATGAAAAGAAACCGAAATCTTTGTCGGCAGCGGTGGAGCTCTTCAAAAAATCCCGACAGGATCTTTTGAGCTGAATTCAAGAGCTTGGCGTTTTCCAAATAAGCGGTCAGTGGAGCGTCATATTCATCGATCAAAACAACCACGGAATTTTCCAGCTGGTCGCTTAGCCATTCAAAGAAGACACTCAGACCGCTAGTAGGAGACAGTCCGTCGACTTCGATACCGGACCTCATCATCACAATAAATAGGTACTCGTTAAGCAGCGACAGAAACTCATCCCTAGATGAAAAGTCTTTGATGTTAGAAAACGATAATGTCCCAGGCGTCTGAATAGCACCACGATCTTCGCCAAG
>ERZ791903.442-NODE-442-length-59407-cov-12.350485_pt1 | contig 59407 bp, 45 predicted proteins | sample MGYA00510148_ERZ791903 | MGnify/ENA primary metagenome ERZ791903 (study PRJEB30046, sample SAMN00792080) | human gut metagenome | study: EMG produced TPA metagenomics assembly of the A metagenome-wide association study of gut microbiota in type 2...
CCATAATAGGAATGTGAATTAAAATAGTTTGTTATTTAAAGTGGATTATACTAGTCATACATTAGAGTAAATAAGTTACAAATGGTATGGGTTCGAGTAAGACTAAGAGATGTAATAACTCCCAGATAGGAGGTTACAGACCATACAAAAGAAAGCTAAGCTCCGGTACAACGAATATTACGATATGCAGAAAGCATTCGATGAGTTGTATCAGCAGAGCAAAAATGGTAACAACTTTTATAAGTTATTAGAAATTATCGGTTCAGAGCAGAATATTTGCCTGGCATACCGAAACCTAAAAACCAATAGCGGAAGTAAAACCGCTGGTACAGATGGTAAAACAATCGAGGATATCAAAGGTCTATCGGACAGGGAAGTAATTGAAACTGTCAGAAAACAATTAGCAGATTATCATCCGCAATCAGTCAGGAGGGTCTTTATTCCTAAGCCCGGAAGCGATAAAAAGCGTCCGTTAGGGATTCCATGTATCTGGGATAGACTGATACAACAGTGTATCTTACAGGTGTTAGAGCCGATTTGTGAACCTAAGTTTCATAATCACTCCTATGGATTCCGGCAAAATAGAGATGCCCACCATGCGGTCAGCAGAGTTGTCAGCATGGTAAATATGTATAAACATTATTATTGTGTGGATGTGGACATCAAGGGCTTCTTTGATAATGTAAACCACGGAAAGCTGCTAAAACAGATATGGACATTAGGTATACGAGATAAACGATTGCTATGTATCATTAGCAAAATATTAAAATCAGAAATTGAAGGAGAAGGAATACCGGACAAGGGTACACCGCAAGGTGGGCTGATTAGTCCGTTACTTTCGCTCATTGTGCTGAATGAACTTGATTGGTGGGTAAGTAGCCAGTGGGAGACTTTTACACCAAATGGAGTGAAGAAAGGCAACATGAAAGGAAGTAAGGGCTGGCTGAGTTATGCACGAAAATATACAAATCTAAAAGATGGGTATGTGGTGCGTTACGCTGATGATTTTAAAATTATGTGCAGAAGTTATACTGATGCACAAAGATATTATCATGCGACAATAGACTTTTTAAAGTCAAGATTAAAACTCGACATTAGTCCGGAGAAATCCAAAGTTGTTAATCTCCGAAAGAACTCTTCTGATTTTCTGGGATTCAAAATTAAAGTCCTGCCAAAAGGCAAGACCAGATATGGATACATTGCTAAAACTGATATGAGCGATAAAGCCATCAAAAAGGTTACTGCTGAATTAAAGGCAAAAGTGATTAATATAAGAAAACACACAACTGTTGGTAGAATCAATGCCTATAACATGGCAGTGATAGGAATACAGAATTATTATTGTATTGCTACCAACATATATAACAATCTAACGGATGTTAATTACGCTCTCTTACCAACCTTTAGAACCAGATTATCATGTATTGGAAGTACAATTCCGTTTGCGGAAACGCCCTATGAATTTCAACAGAAAACTGTAGGAATCAAGAAAGAAACCAAAATTATAACAGTAGGCAAAATGCCACTACTGCCACTTACAGGAGTTCATCACAAACATCCTATAAATTTCTCACAAGATATTACCAGCTATACAGCAAAAGGAAGAGAAAAGATTCATAAATCTGTCCAATGTGTAGAAACACAGGAATTACGAAATGTGATGAAGTATAGGAATCCTAATGAAAGCATTGAATTTAATGATAATAGTATTTCTGCATACCTCGTGCAACAGGGGAACTGCTATGTCATGGGAAATAGGCTGAATGTACATCAAATGAAATGTATAAGGAAAATTCCAGTAGGTGAAGGTGGTACAGATAAGCATACTAATATCGCATTTATTTCAGAGGAAGTATGGCGAGCTGTTATGACAGAGGATATTTCAGAAACTATCAGAATAATGAAGAAATTCAATATGGACGACAAGCAAAGACGGAGATTCAACCGATTGCGTGAAAATTATGGATTACTACCAATTAAGAAAAGATAACTTATAAATTTACTTGAGTATGATGGCACGCCGTATGATGCGAAAACATCATGTACGGTGTAGAGCGGGGGAAAAGGTGGAGATTACTTCAAAGCCTTACCTATCGCTATAACTTCTGCGGAAAACCGGAGGGCTGCTGGAACGGGAAGGGTATGAAGTGCGGGTGTTTGATCTGATCAACCCGGAAACGTCCTTTTGTTATAATCCCTTTGCTTATGTGCGGGATGACAAGGATGTGCTAAAGCTCATCAACAACCTGATCCGAAACACCACCCCGAAGGGGGCGCAGAGTTCAGATCCGTTTTGGGAGAAAAGTGAGACCGCCTTGCTGCAGGCGCTCATGCTGTATCTGTTACATGAAGCGCCGCCGGAGGAACAGAACTTCTCCATGATCATGGAAATGTTAGGTTCTGCCCAGGTAAAAGAGGACGATGAGGAATACCAGTCTCCGCTGGATATCCTGTTTGAACGTTTGGAGATGCGAAATCCGGAAAGCATTGCAGTCAAGCAGTATGCGATTTACAAGCAGGCGGCAGGAAAGACCGCAAAGTCGATCCTGATCTCCGTAGGCGTCCGTCTGGCTGCGTTCAATTTAAAACAGATCGCCAATCTGACCTGTACCGATGAACTGGATCTTTACAGCATCGGGGAGAAAAAGGTGGCGCTGTTTTGCTGTATCCCGGATGCGGATACCAGCCTCAATTATCTGGTGGGCATGATCTACAGTAACCTCTTTCAAACCCTTTACTATGTGGCGGACCGGAAATACCATGGGAAACTTCCTATCCCGGTACACTGCATCATGGATGAGTGGCCAAACGTGGCACTGCCGGATGATTTTGACAAGCTGCTGGCAACCATGAGGTCGCGCGCAATTTCCTGCAGCATCATCATCCAGAACATTGCGCAGATGAAAGCCTTGTTTAAGGATAGCTGGGAAAGTCTCATAGGGAATTGCGATGAATTTTTATATCTGGGCGGCAATGAAAAAGAGGGGCATAAATATGTCTCAGAACTACTGGGAAAAGAAACGCTGGATACCAATACCTACGGGCAGACCAAGGGAAGAAGCGGAAGTTATTCTGTGAATTTCCAACAGTCTGGAAGGGAACTTCTTACCCCGGATGAAGTGCGGCTTTTGGATAACCGGAAAGCGGTGCTGTTGGTGCGTGGGGAGCGTCCCATTCTGGATGAGAAATATGATCTGCACAAGCATGTGAATGTGAAATATACGGAGGATGGCGGTGCGCCTCCCTATGATTATGCGAAAGCACCGTTGTCTCATGAAGATGTAACCATTGATACCAGGAGACTGGATGATTATGAACTGCTCTCAGCTGAGGAAATCCTCGGAGGGGAGCAGTCTTTTTGATTGGAGGAATGCCATTGAAGAAAACAAATGAAATGCCAAAGAATCAAACAGGAAACCATGCCACGGTACCGAAACTTATGGGAAAAGGACCTAAATATCCCTTTGCCTTTTATGTGGCGCTGGTACTGTCCATGACCGTAGGGGCAGTTCCGGTGCTTGCCGCCGGGGATCCGCTGGCGGTCATCAATAACCTATCCACCTTTATCTTTTCCCTGATCCGGGCCATCGGTCTGATCTTATTGGGATTTGGTGTGGTACAGGTAGGATTGAGCTTAAAGAGCCACGATCCAAGCCAGAGAGCCAACGGGTTTCTGACGCTGGCAGGTGGCGTTATTATCACCTTTGCAAAAGAAATCCTGGACCTGATCGTTGGGTAGCAGGAAGAAACGGAAAGGGGCAGGGAGAGATTTTTCCTGCCCCAATGAAGGAGGTGAAACTGTTTGAGTGATAACTGGATCGTGCAGAACCTAAACTCTGCACTGAACACCTGGAATGAGAAACTGGCAGAAATCTGGACACTTCTCACCCAAAGCCCGGAATCCTTTAAGGGCGGGGATATTTGGAGCGTCATCACCGGGATCAACGGAGTGCTGACAGCCATTGGATATGGGTTGTTGGTCTTGTTTTTTGCTGCCGGGATTGTCAAGACCTGTGGCAGTTTTACGGACATGAAGAAGCCGGAGCATGCCCTGAAAGCCTTTATCCGGTTTGCCCTGGCGCAAGGCGCCATTATGTATGGCATGGAACTGATGACAGCGTTGTTTTCCATTGTGCAGGGGATTGTGTCTACCATCATGGCACAGTCAGGCATGACAAATGGTGGCGTGACAGAACTTCCGGCAGAGATCGTGGAAAAGATTGAAGCGGTGGGCATGCTGGAATCCATTCCCTTGTGGATTGTGACGCTTCTTGGAAGCCTTTTGATTACGGTGTTGTCCTTTATTATGATCCTTACCGTATATGGGAGGATGTTCAAACTGTATATGTATACTGCCATTGCGCCCATCCCTATATCCACTTTTGCGGGAGAACCCTCCCAGTCGGTGGGAAAGAATTTTATCAAGTCTTATGCCGGAGTGTGTCTGGAAGGGGCGATTATTGCGCTTGCCTGTATTATTTTTTCCGTGTATTCTGCCAGTCCGCCGGCCATTGGGGATACGTCCTTAAGCGCAGTGACGATTGTGTGGAATTATGTGGGAGAATTGGTGTTCAACTTGCTGGTACTGGTAGGTGCGGTAAAAGCATCTGACCGGATCGTGCGGGAAATGATGGGATTATAGGAGGAAAATCAATGCGAGAAACAAAAAATGAGAAAAAGGAAACTCAGAGGAAAAACAATATCCTGCCATTCCATTGGAAATTTGGAGAGGAAGAGATCACCCTGAAAGTGTCCAGCTATGCCTATGGAAATGGGCTTGCGATTTTGATGTACAGCCAGACAGAAGGGGAGTTGGAATTATTTGATGATCTGACGGTGAATCTTCCGGGCGGATATGGTCTGGAGCCGCAGGAGGCATTCGTAAGCGGTGATTTTACCAAGGATAAGCTGGCTTTTATCAAAGAGAACAAGCTGGGCAAGGTATTGCAGGAACAAGCCCATTCAGGTTTTGCCAGCTATACTCCGGTGGCATTTGACCTTTCAAGACTTGCCAGGTATGACCGGGAAGGAGTGGAAGAATTTTGCAGACAATGGGGACTGGATATGCCAAAAGAACCGGAAAAAATCCAAGGGAAACCTGCAGGCAGAAAGAAAAGAGAAAGAGAGAGATAACAATATATGGAAGTAAAAATGAATAAAGAAATCCGTAACTACCAGGAGTCCATGTTTATGGGGCTGAATTTGCGCCAGTGTATCTTTTCCCTGCTCGCCATCACTGTGGCAGTAGGGATTTATTTTGGACTAGGAAAGTATGTGGGACAGGAAATGACCGGATGGATGTGTATCTTAGGGGCTGCCCCCTTCGCAGCCTGTGGTTTCTTTCAGTACCATGGAATGAATGCGGAGCAGTTTGCCTGGGCATATATCAAATCAGAATTTTTATATCCCAAGCGACTGCTGTTTCAGAGCGAGGATCTGTACCATGCCTGCATGGAAGAAACGCTGACCTTAGGGGAAAAGACTAAGGGAAATGGAACCGCCCTTTTGAAAAAGCGGGAACAGCGGGCAAGAAAACAACGGATGAAGCAGAAAAAGAAGTCAGGAAGGAGTGGTGCGTTTGATTAAAACCTTACAGCAGGCATTAAAAATGGACAGGGAGAAGTTTAAAGTTCCAAGGTCTGTCCAGCAGGCAATTCCTATCCAGCGGATCTGGCCGGATGGAGTATTCCAGTCTGGTACGAAATTTTCAAAGTCCTTTCGATTTTCCGATATCAACTATGCCATTGCAAGCAAAGAAGATAAAACGGAAATGTTCTTGGATTACAGTGAGCTGTTAAATGCTTTGGATTCTGGTGCATCTGCCAAGATTACCCTAAATAACAGAAGGATTAATAAAGAAGAGTTTGAATCCTCCCTGCTTTTGCCTATGAAAGAGGACGGGCTGAATGAATACCGAAAGGAATACAACGAAATGCTGCTATCTAAGGTCAGTGGTACGAACAACAGCATTTATCAGGAACGGTATCTGACGGTCAGTGTCCATAAGAAGAACATCGATGAAGCAAGAACGTATTTTGCCCGTGTGGGAACGGATATCATTACCCATCTGAGCAAGCTGTCCTCCATTGGGGAAGAACTGGATGCGGAACAGCGCCTGCAGATTTTCCGGGATTTCTTTCAGGCAGACCAGCCCCAGTGCTTTCCATTTGATATGAAGGCTTTTGCCAAAAGAGGGAGCAGTTTCAAGGATTGGATCTGCCCCCAATCGATGGAATTTTCCAAAGACTGTTTTAAGATCAATGAGCGTTTCGGACGGGTGCTGTATATGCAGGACTATGCCAGCTATGTAAAAGATGACATGATTTCGGAACTGTGTGACTTAAGCAGGGATCTGATGCTGTCCATTGACATTCTTCCAGTACCAACCGATGAGGCGGTGCGTGAGATCCAGAACCGGTTGCTGGGCGTGGAGACGAATGTGACTAACTGGCAGAGACGCCAGAATGCCAACAATAACTTTTCTGCCATTGTACCCTATGATATGGAACTACAAAGAAAGGAAACCAAAGAGATGCTGGATGACCTGACCACCAGAGACCAGCGGATGATGTTTGGCATCCTTACCATGGTGCATATGGCGGATAGTAAAAAGCAGTTGGACTCGGATACAGAGAGCATCTTATCCGTGGCAAGAAAGCATTTATGCCAGATGGCAACCTTGAAATGGCAGCAAGTGGACGGATTAAATACAGTGCTGCCTTATGGCATCCGCAAGATCAATGCCCTGCGTACCCTGACTACAGAATCTACTGCAGTGCTGATTCCGTTCCATACCCAGGAGATCATGCAGCCGGGAGGTATTTACTACGGGCAGAATGCAGTGAGTAAAAATATGCTGGTGGCAGACCGAAGGAAGTTATTGAATGGAAACTCCTTCCGCTTGGGTGTCAGTGGTTCAGGAAAGAGTTTCTCGGCAAAAGAAGAGATCGTGGACCTTGCCTTGTCTACGGAAGATGACATCCTCATCTTAGATCCGGAGTCTGAATTCGGTTCGTTGGTAGAAGCGCTGAATGGAGAAGTCATCACAATTTCCGCTACATCAAACACCCATTTAAATGCATTGGACATGGATTCCGCTTATGGCAATGACAAGAATCCGCTGATTGAGAAGTCGGAGTTTATCCTTTCGTTATTTGAACAATTAGTTGGGGCTGGAAATCTGTCTGCTAAGGAGAAATCCATCCTGGACCGCTGTACCGCAGATGTGTACCGGGAATATATCCGAAGCGGTTATCAGAGTGAAGTGCCGACCTTGAAAGATTTGTACCGTCAGCTCATGCTCCAGCCGGAAGAGGAAGCCAGAGGGCTTGCCTTATCTTCGGAACTGTTTATCAATGGAAGCCTGAATACCTTTGCACAGAAAACCAATGTGAATACGAAGAACCGTATCATTGCGTATGATATCCGGGAACTGGGGGAGCAGCTCATGCCCCTTGGAATGCTGGTCACATTGGATAGTATCTTCAACCGTGTAATCCAGAACTGGAAGAAGGGAAAGACCACCTGGATCTTTGCCGATGAGTTTTATCTTTTATTCCGTTATCAGTACAGTGCAGATTTCTTCTACCGACTCTACAAGAGAATCCGTAAATACCAGGGATTCGTGACAGGCTTGACACAGAACGTAGAGGAACTTTTGAAGTCGGATACTGCAAGGCTGATGTTGGCAAACAGTGAGTTTTTAATCCTCTTGAATCAGGCGACCACAGACCGGGATGAACTGGCTTCTCTTTTGAACATTTCTGAGAATCAGTTATCTTATATCACTAATGTAGGCGCAGGAAAGGGGCTGATCCGGTGTTCTGGAAATCTGGTGCCATTTGAGAACAGTTTTCCGAAGAATACGAAATTGTACCGATTGATGACAACAAAACCCGGTGAATGCTAGTCGAAAAGATATTTTTAGGGTGCTGTTGGAATTTCTCTGGCAGCACCCGTTTGGGAAGGAGGGAATGTAAATGGAAGAAGAAAAAAGCGTAGAGATCCCAGAAACGAGAGAACCGCTTCGGGAGCAGGGCAGTATCCGGACATTGCTGGAACTTTTGGAACAACAGGGCATGGAGCAGGAAAAAGGGGATGTACTCCGTATGGCAGACTATATCGACTCTATGGAAACACAGTTGGGAACTGTATTAAAAGAATTGGGGGAAGTGAAGAACCAACTGAGTGTGATGCAGGAAAGTAAGACCAAACGCTTTGCAGTGAACACGATCCAGAAAGTGGAACATCAAGTGGAAACACTTCGTTCCCAAGTGGGAGAGTGGAAAAGAAAGTTCGTGGAACGGGCAGAACAGGCAGTTTTTGATTTGAAAGAAAAAGGGAAAGACGCTCTTGCCACTGCGGTAAAGGGTATGCATCTTACTCAAGGCTTGCAAAAAATCCAATCGTCTCTACATACGGTGATGCTGTCGATGGATCAGAAGATTGATCGTCTGGGGAACATGGCGGAAGAATTGCATGTTGCCAGAGGGCATCTGAAAAACGCATTTTGGGAAATGAACGGAAAAGATACCGCAAAAATCACAGAGCGAAATCCGGAACAGGGAATGATCTTTCAAACCCAGAAGGTTTTATTCCAATCCATGCGGAGCATCCATCGGCTGGAACAGAAAACAGAACGGTTGCAACAGCAGATCGGAAAACTGGAAGAAAGACAAGGGAAAACGATATCTTTAAAAGATACCCTGCAGGAACTGAGACAGGAATCGCACCCTCTGAAGTCTGGCAAAGAAGAAAAACAGAAGGCGGCAGTTCGATAAAGAGAAAATTTTCAGAGAGAGGTGAGAGCTATGAAAGAAGAAACAACGATTACCTTTTTGGCATCTGAATGTGGAGAGTTTCATGGGATGGGGGAGTGTATCGAATGCACATCTTTAAAAGAAGCCTTCCGACATTACCAGAGATTTTGTAAACGTTCCCTTCACATGGTTCCGTCTTTGGAATTTTCTCTCCACCATGCAGACGATCCGCTGTATAACGAGGGAGAATATCCATTGGCGACCGGGGAGAAGGGAAAAGAGTTATTGTCCTATGTTCCCTATTATGCCAATCATCCGCTGGTGCAGGAAACGGTAAAGGAACTGGAACAGCTGGAGAGTCAGCAGAAGAAAGCAAAAAAGCGGGGAAGAGAACGCTAGAAAGTACAAAAGATGGGAGGTGCGTGATTGAAAAAGATCAAAGAAAAGGTGCGGGATCAAAGTCCGAAGATTCGTAATCCTGCCTCCCGGCTTCCGAAGGAACTGGTGCGTTCTGCGATGCTGGAAGCGAAAGAGAAGTCCAGCATCATGGCAGATAAGATCGGAAGAAAAACGGGGGAGGAATCCCCGGTAGAATATGCCGGAAACCGCATCCAGAGTGTGGAACAGCGAGTAGGAAAGGAAAGTGCTTCGGCAGCCTATCGTGGCGGTAAGAAGCTGGCGGTGAAAACCTATGAGAAGTTAAAGGCGCAGAAACAAAAGCAGAGAGAAGCCGCGACAACCCCGTTGGGAGAGGAAAATGCAAGAGGTGGCACATCTGTCCAGGCAGGGCAGACAATGGCAAAGAAAGGGAGAACAGAAGCCACAAGAAGCATTAAGGTCAAGCCGGAAGCCGAGAAAACAATAAAGGGAGCTGGAAATCGGACGGTAAAAACAGCGCCCCGTGTGGTGAAAGTCTCTCCGGTTTCTTCCCAGAAGGTGAAAAACCAGGCAGTCTTACAGAAAAAGCAAGCACTTAAATCTATGAAAGCAGCCAGGGAAGCGAAACGGGCTGCCATGCACTCGGTTCAGACTGCCAAGCAAAGTGCAAAGACTGCAAAGGCAACCGGAAGAGGATTGAAAGCCATGGCAGAAGCCACCGCTCATGCAGTGAAAGCTGCATTTGCAGCATTGATGGCAGGCGGGGGTGCGGTTCTTGTTGTTCTGATTTTGATTGTAGGGATTATTGGTGGTGTAGCCTTTTTGGGAAATTCCCAGAGCAATGAGGCTTTGAGTGCGGAAGTGCTGGCGCATACACCCGCCATTCAGAAGTATGCTAGTGAATTTGGCATCCCGGAATATGTTCCAGCAATCCAAGCCATTATGATGCAGGAAAGCGGCGGCAGGGGAACAGATCCCATGCAGGCCAGTGAGTGTCCTTATAACACCCAGTATCCCAATACCCCCGGTGCGATTCAGGATGCTGACTATTCCATCAAGGTGGGGATACAGTATTATGCGGAGTGTGTTCGGGAATCAGGGTGTGAAAACCCACAGGATATGGACAGGCTAAAACTTAGCTGGCAAGGGTATAATTATGGGAACGGGTATATTTCGTGGGCGTTGGAAAAGTTTGGAGGCTACAGTGAGCCTAATGCCCTGCAGTTTTCCAAGGAGCAGGCAGCCGCCCATGGATGGTCTAGTTATGGTGATACAGAGTATGTGCCTCATGTGATGCGCTACTATTCCGGTGGCGGCTGGTTTTCTGGTTTGTTTGGAAACGGACAGCTTGTTACCATTGCGAAAAGTCAGCTTGGAAATGAAGGAGGGCAGAAGTTCTGGTCGTGGTATGGATTTGACAGCCGGGAAGAATGGTGTGCCTGCTTTGTCAGCTGGTGTGCGGACCAGGCAGGGTTGATTCAGAAAGGAGCAGTATCAAAGTTCTCCCTTTGTACTGCAGGCGTAGATTGGTTTCAGGAGAAAGGAAAATGGCAGAGTGGCGGGAATGTTCCGACACCAGGGACTATCATCTTTTTTGATTGGGATCATGACGGAGCCAGTGACCATGTAGGAATCGTGGAAAGCTGCGATGGAACTACGGTACATACGATTGAGGGAAACAGCGGAGATGCGGTAAAGCAGAACAGCTATACGGTGAATTCCCGGTCCATTTTGGGATATGGACTGGTTGCTTACTAAAAAATGAGAAAAAATCAAAGAACGGATTGCATTGTAGGAGCAGAGGAACAATGCTATAATAGGGAAAGTGGGCAGGGCGCACGTCCTGCCTGCTGATAAATATGAAAACTACAATCATGAGATTGATAAAATAGAGTCATTGGGGAGTGGAATATTTGAAACGGGAAGAGATTTTTGAATATGTAAAAAAGCAATATGGAACAATTCCGGAATATCTTTGGAAGAGTTCTCCGGAGAGTGCAATCCTCCGGCATAAGAATGGAAAATGGTATGCAGCTATTCTGCGAGTTGAAAAATCGAAACTGGGTTTGAAAGAGGAAGGAACCGTAGATATCATCAACGTGAAATGTGAACCGGATATGGTTGGACTCCTGACACAGACCTACGGTTTTCTGACAGGGTATCACATGAATAAGAAGTATTGGATCACCATATTGTTAGATGGAAGTGTAAGTGAGGCGAAAATTTTAGACTTTTTGGATATGAGTTATGATTTGATTGACGGGAAGCTATATGAAAAATAAACAAGAAGAGAGAACCTGCAATGATAAAGGAAAATGGGAAGATTTTATTTATAATGGTAATTCTTTAAAAGATATTCTTTTTTGGAATTTTATGAGGAAAGTTCTTTTTGATAATTAAGAAGATAGATGTTAGAAATATAAGGAAAAATAATGGTGTTTTTTGCTGAAAAATATTGCTAAGAATTTATCAATAGTGTAAAATATAACGAAAGACATCACTTATTTATCAAACAACCGTGTATATGCTTCAAAGGGATGTTTCTTAGTTTGGGGAGAAAATCGAAAAGATTATTTTCCTCAGAAATTACGAAAAGGGAGGAAACCTATGTGAAAAATAGGGGAGTGAAAATTGTTTTAGGCATACTGGTTATAGGATGTTGTTTGGGTGGTGGATACTATATGGGGAATCTAAATAGTAAAGATGACACGAAGCCAGTAGCATTATTAAATGAAAAAAAGCTCCAAAAAGAAGAATTATATGATACAGAACTGATTGCCATCGTAAATGCAGATGAAGGTATAAAGAAGCAAGATGATGTTATTAGTTATAGTCAATCTTTGTTAGGAACATTAAATGTTAAGTATGAAACAACAGGACTTGAAGATGCAAAGCGGGGTATAGAAAATGGAAAATATAGTGCATATATGATTTTACCTGGAACATTTTCGGAAGCTGTTGAATCTATTAACGGTACGCCGCAAAAGGCAGTTTTAGAGTATGTAATTGCACCAAATCTTACACAGGATGCACAGGCTAAGGCGATTTATTCTGTTGGAAATGCATACACGACATTGAATAATGGAATTAGTGAACTGTATTTATCTTCTGTACTGACAGAGGTGCATAAAGTTCAAGATGCAGCGGGAAACATCAAAGAAAATGATGTTCGTGATTTAAAAGCACTTGGAGAAGTAAGTGGTGATGACTTAAGGGAAACCATTGAATTACCCGAACTTGCAACAGTAGAAAAGAATATAGAAGTTTTGGATCTTGTTCCACACTATGAAGAAGAAGATAAACTTTTGGCTGAGATAGATAAGACTTATCAAGAGGCGTGGAACAAAGGCGATGAGGAATATAAAAATGTTTCTTCAAAAATTGGCGAATTGAATCAAACGTTATATGGAAAAGGCAGTATGCATGAAGCGATACAGGCTTTTAATATGCACATGACACCATATGAGTATCCGGAGTATATAGATACAAATCCAGCAGAACAAAAAGAGTTGGGTGTTATTAGAGATAGTAGTATTGAAGCGTTAGAAGGGATTCCAGATAAACTGAAAGAAATAGAAAGTGCTACGAAGGAATATATTGCAAAATCAAAATTTATAATTAATAAGTATGAGAACGATATAGAAAGATGGGGTGTAGCTGATAGTAGTGCCTCTTTGGAAGAGGAGTGTGACGGATATTCTGTAGAATATGAAGAAAATACCTATTCTTTTTATCGAAAAAAAGACGTAGATGAGAAATTAGTGGCATTAGAAAATCAACATATAATAGAAAAGAATAATGGTTTGGCGAACTATTATAATACTATTAGTGATTTTCAAAAAAATCCTGCTTTGAATGACTTAAAAGAAAATTTCAAAAAGTTATATTCAAAATTAGAAGCAATTGAACCAGAGACATATTTACCAGTTTCTGATGAACAGTGGGAGAACTATATAAAAAGTGTAATTCCGGCACCGATTTATGAAGTAGAACCTAATATAAATGAAGTAGAAGATTTAAATTCAATTCAAATTAAAAATTATAGGTTAAAAAATCAAATAGAAGAGCCAAAATTTTCGGATGTAAATGTGGATGTAGACGCTATAAGAAATGCAATGAATGAGATGATGAAAGTGTCTGAGGCTTATGCTCAAGATAGAGGTAACATTCTTAATGGAGTAAATGATGAGTTACAAGAGAAAGATAAGAATATCAAAGCTCAGGTAACAAATTTAAGAGGAGCTTACGATAATACAGATTTGAAGAAAAATGAATTAGATGAAGCACTTTTAAGGTATACTCCGCAAGAATATTTAAATCAAGAAGCACTTGGACAATTGGAACAATCTTTAGATAAGAATCAGAGTAAGGTAGAAGAGAAGATTGAAAACCAGAATAAGCAGTATGAAAGTTATGTAGAGGAGGTTTATAAGGCTTCTGAAGACAATACGAAAAAGCAATCAGAAAGTATTGAGGCTGGTGAAAAAGCATCTAATGAAAAATTAGATACAAATCTTGCAAATGCAAAGAGTTTAAAACAGTCTACATACGAAGATAATAAACTCATGTTAAATGATATTAGTGGAGTTTTACCTTATTCAAGACTTGGAACACAAGAGAATATTATGGCATATCGTTTTATGACAGAGCCATTATCTGTAAATGATCTTACAGTTGCCAAAAAAGAGAATTTAGAAGGTCAGGAAGTAAATGTTGAAGTTTCTGATGAGAAAAAAGAAGTAGAAGAAAAAGAAACACCGATTTTTATTTGGGTTATTCCAGTAGTTCTTCTTGCAGTTTGCATAGGAAGTTATTTTGCTTTTAGAAAGAAACGCATAGATTCAAACGAAGATCATTTATAAATGAAATAAAAAGGGTATTTCCAGTTGAAAACGTTGGAAATATCCTTTTTATTTTGATATTTAAAATATTGAATAAAATGACAAAAATGACAAAAGTGCAAGAAAACTATACGAAAGTATGGAGAAAAAGATAAATAAAATGAGCGAATTACACAATAAAATTCAAAAAAGTTGTTGTAAAAAACTGGAAAAAAGTGTAAAATAAAGAAAAATTATTTGCGGAAAATCGCATGGTTTCAGAAGATGTAAAGTTCCTTAGAACTTTATTTTCTATCACATTTCACAAGGAGGAAAAAAATATGTTACGTGTGGATTATGAGGCTCTGGCAGCCGGTTCAAAAACTTTACAGGATCAGGGAGCAATATTTGAAGAATGTATTGATAGAATGCGTCAGGTAATTGAAGGTCTTCCGGATGTATGGGAGGCAGACACCAGCAAACGTTATGTAGAGCAGTTCCAGGAAGCAGAACCGGGACTTAAGAATGTACGACAGATGATTGAAGATATGGCTGTTCAGATGCAGAAAATTTCTGATAACTTTGCACAGGCAGATAGCGATATGGCTGGACAAATGTAAATATGAATGAAAGTAGGAAGCCGCCAATGTATAATGGCGGCTTTTCTTAAAAGGAGGACAGGACGTACAAATGGAAGGACAGCAAAATACACAGTCTCAGCCGGGACTGAACTTAGATACAGAAATCTTACAAAAAAATGAAAATATTAGCACTTCCTTATGTGACCGTTTTGGCATCCACATGTATACTTCGGAATTTATGGAGCAAGAAAAGGCTTATCAGGAAGAACAAGAAGAGAAGAATAATGAAATATTTTTGAATGTTTTGAATAATCCGGAAAAAGAAATTACAGAAACCGCATTTCAAAGAGTTATGCAAGCAGATACAACCGCAGTTATTAAAACAGAATATAATGAGAACAATGAAACCAATAATCAATATATGAATATTGCATATGGCGTATTTGGTGCGATGTTGGCAGGAATTGTCCTCTTTTTCATAGAAAAGTATAGGAGAAAACGTAATGAAAATCACCATAACAATCAAAAATGAATGGAGTGGAAAAACTTATGATATTTCTCTAGATAATCAGCAGAAGATTGAGACTACGTTGAGAGTTATGCGAGAAAATCTCCCGGAGTCTATGCAGGGAATTGGGATAGAACCAGAAGTACAATCGGAAAGAACAAGTCGTCGCTTGAATGTGGGAGAAACATATGAAGAATCTCATATTTATACAGGGGATATATTGATAATTTCGCAAGGACGGGAGAAATTAGGAGAGGAATAGATTGAAATGAGAAAAAAGAGTTTAGAAACTTCTAATATAAAACAACCAAAGATAGAAACAGAAAAGAATATAGAATTTTTAAAAGAAGAAATCAAAAAATCTGCTATTCATGCAAAGGATAGTTATGATTATCAGAAACTTTGTGTAAAAAGAAATGGACTATTATCTTGTCATTATGAAGAGGACAGGGAAGACTTATATTTTTATTATACTGTAAAAGGAATGAACCCTTTTATTCAGGTGAAATCTGAAAGTCGAGAAAAGAAATATCAGATATTGATTAACTTTTCTAAGTTAAAAGAACTTCAAGCGGATTTTCTTTTGAAACTAACAGAAGAAAACTTGTACTACGATGAAAATGGATTGTTATATTTAAAAGATAGAGATATTTATGGACGTGGAGAAAAGCCGGATGATACATATTTTTTAAATGCCTACAAAAGTTTTGTGGCAGGAGTTTTAGGAAGTAAGTATTCTGTAAAACAGATTCAAGAAAGTGGAATTGAAATCTGTAAGGAAGAAAAGTGGTTTGAACCAATTTATAATTGCCAAACTGTTGAAGAAATTGCAGATGTTTTGCGTAACGTAAAAAAAGATTATGTTACAGAGCAGTCACAACAGATGCAGAAAGTAAAGAAGTCTACCTATTCTTTATGGAGAATCGTAGCAATTATTACTTTGATTGGTACACTAATAGGCGGTGGCTATGCGGCATATTTATCTTTGAAAACAGTTCCAGAACAAAGGCAATTATTGGCGGCAAATGAAGCTTTTATCCAAAAAGATTATCGAACCTGTATTGATAGTTTGAGAGAGGTGGAACCAGCTGATATGGAGAAAGGCACACTGTATATTTTAGCCTATTCTTATGCTAATATGGAAAGTTTCCGCCAAGACGAGATGAGAAATATTATTGATAATTTTTCAACAAGTAGCAATCCGAAAATTTTGGAATATTGGATAAGAATAGGAAGGTTGGAAACGAAAAAAGCAGAGGAAATTGCCTTATCTCTGTCAGATGATAAACTTTTGATTTATGCGTATATGAAAGAAGCTGATGATTTGGAAAATAATACTAAGATAGACGGTTCCAAAAAGAAACAGCGTCTTGATGAATTGGAAAGCCAGATAGAAAAACTTGGTGATAAATATGAACCAAAAGAGGAAGAAACCGTAGAAAAAATAGACGGTGCCGTGCAGGAAAATACTTCTACACAAGAACCACAGACTCAAGAGCCGACAGATACTGCACAGTAGAAATAATAAATTTTGCAGGAGGAAAGAGTATGGGAGATTTTTGGGATGATATCAAAAAGAAAAACGAGGAACGTAGAATAGCAGGGATAAAAAGCGATATTCGTGTATTGGAAGAACAGATAAAAGAATATGAAGATGCAAAGAAGAAAGTAGAAAGTGCTAAAAAGAAGTGCAATAGTGAATGCGAAGAATGGAAAGAAAAATTGGGAGAATTGAAAGGAAAAGAAATAAAGCAGACAGGGATTTTTGAAGGAGAAATGGCAAATGCATTGGAAAATTATATAAACGATGCGAAAGAAGAAAATGATACTGCTATTCAAAGAACCGGGGATTTAGTAAGTAGTTTGGGAACGCAGATAGAAAAAATTGACGATAAAATTTCACAACTTGAAAGTAGAATTAAATATAAGAGAAGTTTAATATAAGGAGGCGGTGAAATGGCAGATAAAATTGCGTTGGAAGATGAAAAATATGCAGAGTTGGAAAGTGATTTAAAGAAAAAGCATGAGAACATATTAGAACTTCTCGAAAAGGTTATAAAAGATTTGCAAGAGTTGACAGGAAAAGACGGGGAATTCTATACGGATGCAATTTCTCCAAAAGTAAATCTGTTATGTGAAGAATTAAATGATGCTAGAGCCTCTATAGAACAAGTGTATTCTTCGCATGCTTCTATTATTGCCAGTTTCAAGAATGCCATAGCAGACTTGGATACATGTTGTTAGGAGGAAAGTAAATGGTAAAAAATATTAATATTGATATAAATAGTGTAGAATCCATTATTAATGGGGCTGTATCAGATATAGGCACAGTGCAAGATGATATTAATAACATTTATTCAGATTTAAATAAGCACCTATCGGAAGCATTTGGAGATGAGGCAGATGCATTACAGGAACAATTGACAGCAGAGAGTGCATTGGCAACTGCCTTATGTAATACATTGAAGAAATTTTCAGAGAGCATTCGATTTGCGGCATCTGAGTTTATAGAATTAGATACCACAGGTGCTAGTCAAATGGGTAAAAAGTAAGGAAAGAAAGGGGACATAGAATGAAACGAGTATTCCAAGTAAGCGAGATTACACAGCTGTGTAAGGATATCAAAAGCATCTTAGAGCAGTGCAAGGAGCATGTGTCTGCCATGAGGACCTATGCAGACCAGGCAGGGGAAGCGCTGGACGCAGTGCCTTATGAAGTCCGTTACGGGATAGCTGTCCATGACGTTTCCCAGTTACGCAGCGCCTTAAAGACGGAACAGATGGAGACCGCATTGACAAAGTTGGAAAACTGCCGCCAGAGAGCCTGCGATTTAATCCCGGCAGCCGATACGGATTATGCATCTCAGACGAGGGAACTTGCAGGGGTAACGAAAAGCCTTCAGACACTTTTGGAGGAAATGGAACAGTTTTTAATAGATACCCCGCTTACTACGGACTACTCGGCATTCAAAAAAGCCTTTGAAGAAGTGCAGGCAAGGTGGAACAAGGTAACGGAAGATGGGGAAAAGGCAGTGGAAAAGCTGATGGCAAACATCAAGGGAGCGGAAACCATCTGCCATGCCTTTTCCAAGGACCCGGTAAATTTAAGCACGGGAAATTTTATCTATGACCGGATCGACCTAGAGATTGGCGGAAGGGAGTCGTTTGCTTTCCGCCGTTTTTATAATGCCATCAATGCACATAAAGGTGCGCTTGGAAAAGACTGGAACCATAATTATGAGGTGCATCTGGAGTTTACAGACGGGGAGGCAGTGCTTCTTCGGGAGGACGGAAAAGAGGAGCGGTTCTTCTGGGAAAAAGATCGTTACCTTTCCCTGTTTGCCAGCGAAGGTGCTTTGGAAAAAGAGGAAAACGGATATACTTACCGTACAAGAGATCAGAAAACATACCGCTTTGACAAAAAAGGGAAATGCCTGGAAACCGAGTCTCTTACAGGCAGCCGCATCACGTTTACTTATGAAGAGGAAGCACCGTTTCGACTGGTGAAGGTCCAAAAGGAAACAGGGGAATTTTTTGCCTTTTTCTATGACACAGAGGGCATGCTGGAGCGTGTAGAAGACCATACGGGAAGATGCGTGGCATACAAGTATCAGGGAGAACTTTTGAAGGAAGCCACACTTCCGGACGGGAATGCTTTCCGTTACGGTTATACCCCGCAGGGAAAACTGGAGCAGGTGGAGAACCCAAGGGAGATTGTGACAGTAGAAAACTTCTTTGATGAGGAGAACCGCACTACGCTGCAGAAGTTCCCGGACGGGACACAGATGTCTTATGTATATGACGAGGAAAAGAAAACAGTGGAGCTTACCGAGCGCAACGGAAGCCGTGTGGTTTACGTCCATGATGATAAGTACCGGGATATCAAGCATATCCACAGCAACGGGGAGGAACGCTTTGCCTATAATCAGAACAATCAGAAGACCTTATATGTGGACCGCCTGGGGAATAAAACCCAGTATGCCTATGATCCGGCAGGAAATCTGGTGCGTGTGATCGACGCCCTTGGAAATAAGACGGAAATCCGGTATGGAGAAAAGAACCAGCCAACCGGGATCAAGATAAACGGAAAGGAAAAACTGTGCGGGGAATACGATGCCCAAGGAAGGCTTGTAAAAACCAAAGATGCCCTTGGAAATGAAGTGGAGATTACTTATACAGCGTCCGGGTGGCCGCAGACGATCCTGCAGGCAGACAAAAGCAGGATTACGCTTTCCTATGATGCAAGGGGAAACATCACAGAGATGGAAGATGCACAGGGAAATGTCACCCGGTATGGGTATGATGCCCTGAACCGGATGACAGAAAGCATAGACGGAAAAGGGAATGTTACCCGTTACACCTATGATATCATGGGCAATGTGACCTGTGTGGAAAATGCGGAAGGAAACTGCCAGAGCTACGAATACAATGCAAGCGGAAAAGTAACAAAGGTAACGGACTTTGACGGGGAAAGCATCCAAAGGGAATATAATGTCTTAAACCGCCCAAGCAAGGTCATTGATAAAGAAGGAAGGGAAACCCTCCTGACCTATGACAGTATGTGGAACCTTGCCAGAGTGACAACACCGGACGGGGCAAGGACGACCTATCTTTATAACGAAGAGAACCTGCTATCCCGGATCAAGTATGCAGACGGCGCCGTGGTACGCTATACCTACGATGCCAATGGAAACCGGATTGGAGAGGAAGATGAAAACGGGGCAAAGACCACGTTTGTTTATGATGCCCTTGGAAGAGTGGTGGAAGTCAACGGGGAAGAAGGACTCCACTATGCCTATCGGTATGACGGGGAAGGAAATCTCATCGAGGCGGAGGATGCCCTTGGAAATAGGGTATCCATGGAATACGATGGAAACGGAAATCTGATAAAGGAAACCAACCAGCTGGGGGAAAGCCGCAGTTATGCGTATACGCCACTGGGAGATGTGGAAAGCATTACCGATGAGGCAGGGCGGACCACTTGTTACCGGTATCAAAAAGGCGGATTATTAGAAAAAATCCGATACGCAGATGGGACAGAGGAAGCCTTTACCTATGATGCCAACGGAAATCTGGAAACCCATACCCTTGCCACCGGGTTTGTGCTGCGTTATGGATATGACAGCATGGACCGTATCGTAGAGATCACGGGAAGTGAAGGGGAGAGGAAATCCTATACCTACGATGCCCTTGGAAACGTGACTTCCATGACCGACGGGGAAGGGAATACGACCCGGTATGCCTATACCTTAAGCGGGCAGCTTGCGAAGGTGACGGATGCCCTTGGAAATGAAACGGAATATCAATACGATGTCTGTGACCGTCTCATTGAGATCCGCCAGTATGGCGTAGAGGGAAGCCTAAAGGATGATACAGAAGTATCCGGTATGGATGCAGAACTTTTGGAAGCAGAGAGACAGAATGGAAGAAACCGGCAGTGTCAGATCACCCGTTATACCAGAGACCTGCGGGGACAGGTCACAGAAACTGTCGATGCACTGGGACAGAAGGAAACCTACACCTATGATAAAAAAGGACAGCTCCTTGGAAAACTGGATAAGGAAGGGTATCTGACCAAGTATGCTTATACAAAACAGGGAGACTTATCCGGTATCCAGTATGCAGACGGAAAGGAAGTGAAACTGTCCTATAATCCGCTCCGGCAGCTGATTGAGATACAGGACTGGCTGGGAAGCACAAGGATCACCCCGGATGAACTGGGCAGGGCAGAAAAGGTGCAGTACCCGGATGGAAGGGAAGTATCCTATACCTATGGAAAAGCAGGAGAGAGAAGAAGCATTACCTATCCGGATGGAAAGACAGTATTCTATGGCTATGATGAGCAGCTCCGTCTTTCAGAATTAAAGGAAGGGGACAGCATCATCACCTATGGATATGATCCGGTGGGAAGATTGTGTGAAAAGCAGTTCCCGAATGGAACAAAGACTACCTACCGTTATGACAGAAAGGACCAGCTGACAGAACTGGTGCATCAAGACCAGGAGGGCATCCTTGACCGCTACACCTATCTGTATGACCTTTTGGGAAATAAGACCGGAATTAGAAAAGAAAGAAGAGGGCTGGAGCGTGAGAGCGGACAGTACCGTTATGGGTATGATGCACTGGGCAGGCTGTCAGAAATCCAAAAGGACGGAGAGATCCAGACACGGTATGGTTATGATGCTTTTGGAAACCGTACATGGAAAGAAGAAAGCGGGGAACAAACCTTCTATCAGTATAATGCCCTGAACCAGATGGTAAGCGAAAGACAGGGGGAAATCCGCAAAGAGTACGGTTATGATAAGAGAGGAAACTTAACCGCTGTCCTTGAAAACGGGACATGGAAGAAGCAGTATGTCTATGGAGCAATGAACCGTCTGGAAGAAGCGGTGGATGCGGCAGGCAAACAGGCAAGGTATCAGTATAACGGGCTGGGACACCGGGTAGGAAAACAGGAGGGTGTCCTTCCAAAAGAAAAACTGGAGAAGCTGGACCCGCAGAGAAGAGTCGGTATGGAGATCGGGAACAGCCGCCAGATTACCTATACCCTGGATTTAACCAGACAGTACCATAACCTTCTGGAGCGGACAGAAGAAAGCCGAAACCAGAGATACTTCTGGGATGGGAACGTGGCAGCGTATGAGGAGAATGGGGAAAGAAACTATTACTTTCAGGATGAACTGGGAAGCCCGCTGAGGATTGAAGATAGTTTCGGAACAATCAAAGAGAACTATGGATACGGAGCCTTTGGGGAAGATTTGTATCAGAACCAGGGGGAGATACAGCCGTTTGGCTATACGGGATACCAAAGAGATGAGATAGCAGGAACCTACTATGCCCAGGCGAGAGAATATCTGGCAGAGAGTGGCAGGTTTGCAGGGCAGGATTTGATTGCCGGATTTCTAGATATGCCATTTAGTATGAACCGTTACAGTTATTGCTTTAATACACCGATGCTACTGGTGGATTTGGATGGTGCATGGCCAAGTTTAAGTGATATCGGAAAGGGTATTAAGAAAGGGATTAAAGATGTAGGAAATGCAATCAATAAAGGTATTCAAAAAGTCTGTGAAACTGGAAAAAAGGTTGTAAAAACAGCGGTAGATTGGGTAGATGAACACAAAACAGAACTTGGAGTGATTGCAGGAGCAATAGGTGTTAGTGCGATAACAGTTTTAACTTTTGGAGCAGGTGGAATTGTAACAGCAGCAGTTGTAGGTGCTAGTGTAGGTGTAAGTGCCACAGCAACAGTTGATATTGTAAGAGGAGAAACTTCCAGTATTGAAACGTATATTGGTTCAGCATTTGGTGGTGCATTAGGTGGAATTTTGGGAGCACCTTCAGCTATAGGAAAAGTAGGTACAACTATAGGCGCTTCTGAAAAGATACTAAATTTTTTATCAAAGCCCTTTATTATTGGAGGGATTTCAAGTGGAACATCAACATTAGTTGGGGAAAGTCTTGAAACGATGACAGGAACAAATAAAAGGGGAATAGAACAAATCGGCTTGGATGTACTTGAAGATTTGATTTTAGGAGGTATCTTAGGCGGTATAGGATCAAAAATAAAAATAAAAGGATTAAATGCAGGAAGAAATAACTATCAAGCAATTTTTGCAGGAGGAATAACAAGGCTTGTTAATGGGACAGGTGCAATGCATCTTAAAACATTATTAAAAGGATATATTGCACAATTAGTTGAATCGATAAGAGATGGAGTAGCAGGAGAGATATATGATTATATAAAAACAGAATTATTTGGTTGTGGGGAGGCATAAAATGGAATTTAGTATTTTTAGACTTGAAATAAGAGGGATATTGTTTGGAATAGCAGTATTATGTTATATAGTGTATTGTATAAAAAAAAGAAAGTTTTTATTTGCACTTTTTTTAAAGAAAAAAAGTGTTGTAGAGCAATATAAATATAACGGTAGAAATGATATTAAATTACTTAGAGGTGCTAATTTAATGTTATTAATAACGGTAATTTTTATTTTAGTATATATAATGAAAATTATTTTTGATATTCCGTACATAATTAATAAAGAATATTTTTACATTAAAGGCTATACTATTGAACAAAGTCATGGTGGTGCGGATGTTTCTCATGAACGTAGAAGCATTTTTGTAAAGGATGAAGATACAGGAAAAGTATTTGAAATTACAGTTTTTTCAGAATACATTGATGAAAACGAGTTTTTAGAAGTTGAATTTTTGCCACATACCAAATATGGAGCAATTATTTCGAGAGAAAAATCGAGATGATTAGGTTAATTGGAAGTTACCATACGAAAGGAGAAAGAAATATATGGAGAGGAACAATATATCCATCAGAACATACAAAAGAAAACCGCAGATCTGGTTTGGAACAGAAGCAGATTCGTTTTCTTATGACTTTGTATGGCATCTTCCAATACAGATGTATCTGGATGGAGATATCTTGAGGTTCAAAAGAGAGGGAAATATTCCGATTTTTTTGAATCATCAGGTTGTGAATGAGGAGAAGATTTCCATTAAAAATGGCGATCAGATACAGATTGAAGAGCTTTCGATTACATTTTTTAAAGAAAAACTGGAAGTTCAGGCAGATACAGAATGCTTTGAAACAACCTTACTTCTAGAACGCCAGGAAGAAGAATATTTTGAAGGCTTTCCTTTTTATAAGCGTTCTCCAAGAGTTGTATATCAGAGAAAAGAGGAAAGGGTGGAAATTAAAGCTCCTCCCAGAAAAAAAGAAATGTCCAGAGGCAGTCTGGCACAATTGATTATTCCTCCCCTTTGTATGATGGCACTTACCATTGCCATGGGTGTGTTTATGAAACGAGGACCTTATATGTACATGACAGCAGGAATGACTGCCATTACCTTAATCTTTTCCGTTCAAAGATATGTAAGCGAAAAACGGAATATTAAGCAGGAAAATAAGGACCGGGAAATCATGTATGATGATTATCTTCTTCGCAAACGAAAAGAAATTAAGAAGTTAAGGGAAGAAGAAAGGGAAGCGATTGATTATCAGACACCAACACTTCCAATGTTGCAGGACATGGTACTGGAATACAGCAGCCGTATTTATGAACGATCTATTTTAGATGATGACTTTTTAAAGGTAAATTTAGGATACCGAAAAGGTGAGTCCCAGATTACCGTTTCTTATGAAGATAAGGAACTGGATATGACAAAGGATGAATTGATTGACCGGGCGAAAAAAATACCGAAGGAATTCCAAAAAGTAGGGCAGATCCCCGTAGAGATTGATCTGAAAAAGGCACATTTAGGTCTGGTAGGAAATAAGAGAAATATCCATGAGCAGTTGAAATATCTGCTTGCACAATTAACTTTTTTCCAAAGTTATAGAGAACTGCAGATTGTGTTTATCCATAGTGGAGCATATACAGAGGATTTCCAATATATGCGCTGGTATCCGCATCTGCGATTGGAATTTATCAATGTGATTGGAGAGATTTATTCGGAGCAGATTCGAGATCAGATATTAGGAAGCATTCAGCAGATTTTAAAAGAGAGAAAACTAAAACAGGAAGAAGAAAAGAAAGCGCACATTTTCTTTCCCTATCTGCTATTTATCATTGATGAACCAAAATTGATTTTAAATCATGCGATTATGGAATACCTGCAAAGCAGGGAAATGGAATTAGGCTTTAGTATGATTTATACGACTGATCAGCAATCCAATTTGCCGGAAAATATCAGAACAATCTGTATTTTAGACAACTCAGAGGAAGCCCATCTTTTATTAGAGGAAGGGGAAAGGAAGAACCTTCGATTTGAAGTGCAGCATACGGAAGGAATTCCGTTAGAGAAAATGGCAAGAACACTAAGTCCACTCATACATGAACAGGGAATTACTTCGCAGGTACCAGACAAACTGACCTTTTTTGAAATGTATGGAGTAGATAACACAGAACAACTGGAAGTGGAAAAACGATGGGAGTCCCATAGTGCTTATAAAAGTCTTGCCGTTCCGATTGGTGCAAAGGCAGAAAATGATTTTACAGAACTAAACCTTCATGAAAAAGCACACGGACCGCATGGCCTTGTGGCAGGTACAACCGGTTCGGGTAAATCAGAAACCATTCAGACGTATATTTTGTCGCTTGCAGTGAATTTCCATCCCCATGAAGTTGGTTTTCTTTTGATTGACTATAAAGGTGGGGGAATGGCAAACTTGTTTGCAGATCTTCCGCATCTTTTGGGAACGATTACAAATTTAGACAAAGCAGAGAGTATGCGTGCAATGGCATCTATTAAGAGTGAACTGGCACGCAGACAGCGTATTTTTGCGGAGTATGGTGTAAACCACATTAATGATTATCAGAAATTATTCCGTATGGGGAAAGCAGAAGAACCGCTTCCGCATCTGTTTATCATCAGTGATGAATTTGCGGAGTTGAAGAAAGAACAGCCGGAATTTATGGCAGAATTAGACTCTACTTCCCGTATTGGACGAAGTCTTGGAGTACATTTGATTCTGGCAACACAGAAACCATCGGGGGTAGTAGATGACCAGATTTGGAGTAACTCAACGTTCCGTTTATGCTTAAAAGTACAAAATGCAGCGGATAGTAAAGAAATGCTCCATACGGCAGATGCAGCAAATATCACACAGGCAGGACGTGGATATTTACAGGTTGGAAATAATGAAATTTATGAATTATTCCAGTCTGCATGGAGTGGTGCAGCCTATGGTACAAAAGAAGAACAAAAAGAGGAAGATGACAGAGTTTATCTGTTGAATGCACTTGGACAAGGAGAAGCGTTAAATAAGGATTTTAGTGGAACAAAGGAAAGCAAGCAGTTAAAGAAAAGCCAGTTAGACGTGGTGGTAGAACATCTTCAGAAGGTTTATGAAGAAGAACACTGCGTGAAAGTGAAAAAGACATGGCTTCCATCTCTGGCATTTCAGATACAGTCTCCTTATGTGTTGGACATTCAAGATAGTGTAAACTTCCAAAAGGTTGATCTGAAATTAGGAATTGGTATAATGGATATTCCAGAGGAACAGGATCAGACAGAATATATCCTAGACTTTGAAAAGAATGGACATTTCTTGTATCTGTCTTCCAGTGGATATGGAAAAACCATGCTGCTTACACAGATTATTTTAGGGTTGTCTGCTAAAAATGCAGTGAAAAATCTGAATTTCTATCTTTTGGATTTAGGAAACAGTGGAATGATCCCATTAAAGCAGCTTCCTCATGTGGCAGATTACATGAACATTGATCATGAAGAAAAGATAGGAAAATTTCAGAAATTAATTCTGGAAGAAATCAAAGAGAGAAAGAAAAAACTGGCACGTGCCATGGTACAGAATTTTTCTGTATATAATGAAACACAGCCAGAGCCATTAAAAGCTATTGTAATTGTGATTGATCAGTATGAAGTCATAAAGGAATTGGGCGAAAGTATAGAAAACTTTATACAGAAAGTGTCAAGAGATGGTGCAGGACTTGGCATTTACCTGGCAGTTAGTACATCGAGAGACGGAGCAATGAGAAGTGCAGCCAGAAACAATTTCAAAGTCAGAATCGGCGGTTTTAATTTTGATGAAAGTGAACTTTCTTCCTTTGTTGGAAGAAGTTCATATAAATTGCCGGAAGAACATAAAGGAAGGGCTTTGGTAAAAACAGACAGTATCCATGTGATGCAGTTGTATACTCCGGTTCCTTTTGAAACGGAGAAAGAATATAATCAAAATCTAAAAGAACTTATTTCTGAAATAAGTCAGAAATCTTCGGAAGAAAAAGCAAAAGAAATCCCGGTTATGCCGGAAGAACTTACCATGCCAATGCTTCCTTCTTATCCGGGATATGAAAAGACAATCTGCAAAGTGCCGATTGGATTGGATACCGATACATTACAAGTATATTATCTGCCAATGGAACAGGCTCCGGCATTTATTCTTGGAAATGCAAAGACAGGAAAGACAAATGTGATTAAAAATATGCTTACCCTGCTGTCAGATGAAAAGGTGTATGTATTTGATAATAAGAGTCATGAACTTGCTGCTTATCAGTCAAAAGAAAATGTAGTTTATGCAGGAGATAAGAGTGCTGTTGCTGCATCCTTAAATCAGATCAAGGAAGAGGTTTTTGCAAGAAAAGAAGAATATGAAGAAGCAAAACTGGATGATGTTTCCATGAGCATGGAAACATTTGTGAAAACACTTCCACCAATTTATGTAATGGTAGATATGCTTCAGGAACTGTATGAGAATGTAGAAGAAGATAACAGCAGGATCGATATTTTGGAAGAAGCAGTCCGATACGGTATTTATGTATTAGTCACTTCAGAATTTAAAGTGAAGAAGATGACACGGAGTAAATTTATCGAAATGCTTTTGGCAAGCCGGGAAGTTTTAATTCTTGGAAACATCAAAGATCAGCTATTGTTCAGTTACACCGGAGTTCGGGAAGAAAATCGAAAGGTGGAATTTGGTTATTACCACAATGCAGGTGTGAATCGTAAGGTAAAATTGATTTTTCACAGGGAAATGAAATAAGAGAGAAAAGGGATATTATAGACGGATAAGACGCTGTAATATTCCTTTTCTATTTATATAAAAAAGTTAGAAGAGGATATGGTAGAATGCACAAAAAAGCACATGAAAAGATTGAAAAACAGGGCGAAATCATGTAAAATAAAGAAAAAATTGTGAAAAAAGAAACGTGATTTTATGAGTGTGAAACGAATGATTTTTGACGAGATGGGACAGAAAATATCAGCAGAGAAGAGTCATCTGTCATCGGTTATAAAAGAAAGGTGGAAGATAGATGAAGAGAGTATTCCAGGTAAGCGAGATCACACAGCTGTGTAAGGATATCAAAAGCATCTTAGAGCAGTGCAAGGAGCACGTGTCTGCCATGAGAACTTATGCAGACCAGGCAGGGGAAGCACTGGACGCAGTGCCTTCTGAAGCCCGCTATGGGATAGCTGTCCATGATGTTTCCCAGTTACGCAGCGCCTTAAAGACGGAACAGATGGAGACCGCATTGACAAAGTTGGAAAACTGCCGCCAGAGAGCCTGCGATTTAATCCCGGCAGCCGATACGGATTATGCATCTCAGACGAGGGAACTTGCAGGGGTAACGAAAAGCCTTCAGACACTTTTGGAGGAAATGGAACAGTTTTTAATAGATACCCCGCTTACTACGGACTACTCGGCATTCAAAAAAGCCTTTGAAGAAGTGCAGGCAAGGTGGAACAAGGTAACGGAAGATGGGGAAAAGGCAGTGGAAAAGCTGATGGCAAACATCAAGGGAGCGGAAACCATCTGCCATGCCTTTTCCAAGGACCCGGTAAATTTAAGCACGGGAAATTTTATCTATGACCGGATCGACCTAGAGATTGGCGGAAGGGAGTCGTTTGCTTTCCGCCGTTTTTATAATGCCATCAATGCACATAAAGGTGCGCTTGGAAAAGACTGGAACCATAATTATGAGGTGCATCTGGAGTTTACAGACGGGGAGGCAGTGCTTCTTCGGGAGGACGGAAAAGAGGAGCGGTTCTTCTGGGAAAAAGATCGTTACCTTTCCCTGTTTGCCAGCGAAGGTGCTTTGGAAAAAGAGGAAAACGGATATACTTACCGTACAAGAGATCAGAAAACATACCGCTTTGACAAAAAAGGGAAATGCCTGGAAACCGAGTCTCTTACAGGCAGCCGCATCACGTTTACTTATGAAGAGGAAGCACCGTTTCGACTGGTGAAGGTCCAAAAGGAAACAGGGGAATTTTTTGCCTTTTTCTATGACACAGAGGGCATGCTGGAGCGTGTAGAAGACCATACGGGAAGATGCGTGGCATACAAGTATCAGGGAGAACTTTTGAAGGAAGCCACACTTCCGGACGGGAATGCTTTCCGTTACGGTTATACCCCGCAGGGAAAACTGGAGCAGGTGGAGAACCCAAGGGAGATTGTGACAGTAGAAAACTTCTTTGATGAGGAGAACCGCACTACGCTGCAGAAGTTCCCGGACGGGACACAGATGTCTTATGTATATGACGAGGAAAAGAAAACAGTGGAGCTTACCGAGCGCAACGGAAGCCGTGTGGTTTACGTCCATGATGATAAGTACCGGGATATCAAGCATATCCACAGCAACGGGGAGGAACGCTTTGCCTATAATCAGAACAATCAGAAGACCTTATATGTGGACCGCCTGGGGAATAAAACCCAGTATGCCTATGATCCGGCAGGAAATCTGGTGCGTGTGATCGACGCCCTTGGAAATAAGACGGAAATCCGGTATGGAGAAAAGAACCAGCCAACCGGGATCAAGATAAACGGAAAGGAAAAACTGTGCGGGGAATACGATGCCCAAGGAAGGCTTGTAAAAACCAAAGATGCCCTTGGAAATGAAGTGGAGATTACTTATACAGCGTCCGGGTGGCCGCAGACGATCCTGCAGGCAGACAAAAGCAGGATTACGCTTTCCTATGATGCAAGGGGAAACATCACAGAGATGGAAGATGCACAGGGAAATGTCACCCGGTATGGGTATGATGCCCTGAACCGGATGACAGAAAGCATAGACGGAAAAGGGAATGTTACCCGTTACACCTATGATATCATGGGCAATGTGACCTGTGTGGAAAATGCGGAAGGAAACTGCCAGAGCTACGAATACAATGCAAGCGGAAAAGTAACAAAGGTAACGGACTTTGACGGGGAAAGCATCCAAAGGGAATATAATGTCTTAAACCGCCCAAGCAAGGTCATTGATAAAGAAGGAAGGGAAACCCTCCTGACCTATGACAGTATGTGGAACCTTGCCAGAGTGACAACACCGGACGGGGCAAGGACGACCTATCTTTATAACGAAGAGAACCTGCTATCCCGGATCAAGTATGCAGACGGCGCCGTGGTACGCTATACCTACGATGCCAATGGAAACCGGATTGGAGAGGAAGATGAAAACGGGGCAAAGACCACGTTTGTTTATGATGCCCTTGGAAGAGTGGTGGAAGTCAACGGGGAAGAAGGACTCCACTATGCCTATCGGTATGACGGGGAAGGAAATCTCATCGAGGCGGAGGATGCCCTTGGAAATAGGGTATCCATGGAATACGATGGAAACGGAAATCTGATAAAGGAAACCAACCAGCTGGGGGAAAGCCGCAGTTATGCGTATACGCCACTGGGAGATGTGGAAAGCATTACCGATGAGGCAGGGCGGACCACTTGTTACCGGTATCAAAAAGGCGGATTATTAGAAAAAATCCGATACGCAGATGGGACAGAGGAAGCCTTTACCTATGATGCCAACGGAAATCTGGAAACCCATACCCTTGCCACCGGGTTTGTGCTGCGTTATGGATATGACAGCATGGACCGTATCGTAGAGATCACGGGAAGTGAAGGGGAGAGGAAATCCTATACCTACGATGCCCTTGGAAACGTGACTTCCATGACCGACGGGGAAGGGAATACGACCCGGTATGCCTATACCTTAAGCGGGCAGCTTGCGAAGGTGACGGATGCCCTTGGAAATGAAACGGAATATCAATACGATGTCTGTGACCGTCTCATTGAGATCCGCCAGTATGGCGTAGAGGGAAGCCTAAAGGATGATACAGAAGTATCCGGTATGGATGCAGAACTTTTGGAAGCAGAGAGACAGAATGGAAGAAACCGGCAGTGTCAGATCACCCGTTATACCAGAGACCTGCGGGGACAGGTCACAGAAACTGTCGATGCACTGGGACAGAAGGAAACCTACACCTATGATAAAAAAGGACAGCTCCTTGGAAAACTGGATAAGGAAGGGTATCTGACCAAGTATGCTTATACAAAACAGGGAGACTTATCCGGTATCCAGTATGCAGACGGAAAGGAAGTGAAACTGTCCTATAATCCGCTCCGGCAGCTGATTGAGATACAGGACTGGCTGGGAAGCACAAGGATCACCCCGGATGAACTGGGCAGGGCAGAAAAGGTGCAGTACCCGGATGGAAGGGAAGTATCCTATACCTATGGAAAAGCAGGAGAGAGAAGAAGCATTACCTATCCGGATGGAAAGACAGTATTCTATGGCTATGATGAGCAGCTCCGTCTTTCAGAATTAAAGGAAGGGGACAGCATCATCACCTATGGATATGATCCGGTGGGAAGATTGTGTGAAAAGCAGTTCCCGAATGGAACAAAGACTACCTACCGTTATGACAGAAAGGACCAGCTGACAGAACTGGTGCATCAAGACCAGGAGGGCATCCTTGACCGCTACACCTATCTGTATGACCTTTTGGGAAATAAGACCGGAATTAGAAAAGAAAGAAGAGGGCTGGAGCGTGAGAGCGGACAGTACCGTTATGGGTATGATGCACTGGGCAGGCTGTCAGAAATCCAAAAGGACGGAGAGATCCAGACACGGTATGGTTATGATGCTTTTGGAAACCGTACATGGAAAGAAGAAAGCGGGGAACAAACCTTCTATCAGTATAATGCCCTGAACCAGATGGTAAGCGAAAGACAGGGGGAAATCCGCAAAGAGTACGGTTATGATAAGAGAGGAAACTTAACCGCTGTCCTTGAAAACGGGACATGGAAGAAGCAGTATGTCTATGGAGCAATGAACCGTCTGGAAGAAGCGGTGGATGCGGCAGGCAAACAGGCAAGGTATCAGTATAACGGGCTGGGACACCGGGTAGGAAAACAGGAGGGTGTCCTTCCAAAAGAAAAACTGGAGAAGCTGGACCCGCAGAGAAGAGTCGGTATGGAGATCGGGAACAGCCGCCAGATTACCTATACCCTGGATTTAACCAGACAGTACCATAACCTTCTGGAGCGGACAGAAGAAAGCCGAAACCAGAGATACTTCTGGGATGGGAACGTGGCAGCGTATGAGGAGAATGGGGAAAGAAACTATTACTTTCAGGATGAACTGGGAAGCCCGCTGAGGATTGAAGATAGTTTCGGAACAATCAAAGAGAACTATGGATACGGAGCCTTTGGGGAAGATTTGTATCAGAACCAGGGGGAGATACAGCCGTTTGGCTATACGGGATACCAAAGAGATGAGATAGCAGGAACCTACTATGCCCAGGCAAGAGAATATCTGGCAGAGAGTGGAAGATTTAATAGTGAAGATCCTATCAGATACAAAACAAATTATTATGTGTATTGTTCAAATAATCCTTTAAATTTTATTGATACATTAGGGTTAAAAGAAAATGCTTGTAATAATGACAGTGTTGATATACCAAAGGAAATTGAAAAGATTTCTTCGAGTTTAAGAAATGTATCTTTAGTAGAAAGATTTACTGAACTTACAATTTCTGGAAGATTGGATAGTATATTAGAAATTTTCGGTTTTGAGAAAGATGCTTCCGGTGTTTATCATGTTAGGCAAACTGCTTGGCAAAAATATTTTGGATATAATGATTTATACGATTGGTTTTTTGATGCTGCAACAGACATGAAACGAAAAAAATTTCCGTTTACTACAGAATCTGGTGAAAAATATATAATATGGATGTGGAAAGGGGACTACATCAATTTAGGAGTGGGAGCAGAAACAGGTATATATTACGGGGGAGAACCACATTGGAAAACAGGTGTAGAGAAAGCTTTACCAATGAAATTAAATGTTAGTTATAAAGGAGAAGAAATAATAAATTATAAACCTACGCAAGAACAATGGTGGATTACAGGTTTTTATCCTCCAATTCAATCTGCGGATGCAGATGATATAAAAGTAGAAGGAGAAATAGATTTTAAAAATGCACCTGAAGAAGTTTGGCAGGCTTTTTACAATAAGTATGGAAAAAGTAAAAAATATGAAAAGATGTTTGAGTTTGATACACTAAATAAAGTGGTAATATATACTTGGTAAGAGGAGAGATTTTTATGAAAAAGGTTATAACGATAATTAGTTGTTGTATTATAATTTTTAGTATAGGAGGATGTATGAATAGAGAGAAATATATGTCTGATTGGTTTACATCAGAACAAGAGGAAGCAGATAAAATGATGGAGCAAATAATAGAAGCATGTAGAAAACAGGATACGCAGAAACTGAAAGAACTATTTTCAGAAAATAGTAGAAAAAATATCAAAAATATTGATGTGAAAATCAATGAATTGTTTCAGTATTTAAAAGGAGATATACAAACATTTGAAGGAGATTGTGCCTCTTCAAGTGACAGTGATCACGGAAAAAAAATAATTGAACTTGACGGAATGTATAATATATCTACATCAAGCGAAAAGTATCACATGAATTTCTATATGTATAGTCAAAATGATAGTGATAGTAAGGCAGTAGGTTTGTATAAAATTGAAATTGCAACAGAAGAAATGGTGTCTGAAGATAATTTTGTATGGGATAATCCAGAAGAAGGTATATTTCTTATGACACAATAAAAATAGAATATTCTTCTTATATTTTATTATCTTGTATCAAGTATGCAGATGAAAGGAAGTAAATGATAGCACGGAACTTTGTTAAGTTTGGTAGATAAAAAGATTATAAAAGAAAGGTGTTTGTCAAAATGATGAAAAGTTTAGAGAAAGAATATAGGGAACAGATGGAAGAAATTCACGCACCAGAGGATTTAATACAGAAGACGAAAGAAATGATGAGGGTTGAAAAAGAAAAATGGGAAAAAGCAGAAGAAGAAAAAGATTAGGGTATCTATGTTTAGGAATGGTAGTTATGTTAATCATTTCAGGGTGTTCGGAAAAAGAGAAAATATCTTGCGGGAAAGAAAATTTAGAGTGGGCATATTGTGTAAAAGAAGCAGATGATATACAAAGTGCTGTTCCGCCAATCGTATGGGGAGAATATTATATCCAAGCCAATATGCAGGTGGAGGGAGATTTCAAAACCTACATAGAGAGGTATTGCGAATTGAAGAAAATGGATATAAAAGTATATGATTTTGAGTCAGGGAAATGTATAGCCAAATGGAATGGGAAAGAAAAATTATCTCCGGATTTAGAAGAATATCAAGTGGCAGAAGAAAAATTAGAAACTTGTATTTATAACAAGAAACCATGTCTTTGTGTTTTTATGGAGGAAAAGAAAATTCGCAAACGTGCTGCGGAGGAATTGCCTCAAACGGTTTTTCTTTTGGAAATAGAAACTGGCAAAGTGTTAAAACAAATGCGAAAAGAAGAATGGACAGAACGAGAAGATGTGGTGGATAAGATGGAGGTACAACTGAAAGATTCAGTGGATCCAAAACAGTTGAAATATGAGAAGAGTGCATTTTTTCTGACATCAGATACCTTAGGCATACAAGTGGAAATTTCTGATATTCCAGAAGATTCCCAGATATATGATAAATTTCCAGAATTAAAAAAGGAAAAGAATAAGAAAAAAACTATTTACTTTTATATAAAAGAAAATGGCAAATGGGAAGAGCAACTAGAACAGTTTTTACCCAAAGGAGAAAAATTACAGATACCAGAAAAAGAGGAAATTATAATGGAAATTACACCATTGGTGTAGAAAAAATAAAATATGAAAAAATGAGAAGACTACAAATGATAGTGGAGGTGCTATTGTTTGTAGTCTTTTTTGTATGGAGGATAAATGGTTAAAATAAGATTAAATTACGAGAAATACGATTTTTTATCATGCGGTGTGACTATAGAAAAATATTTAGAATATTTTGGATATAAAAATCCTAAATCAGTAGGAGAAAAGGAGTATTTTGTTGAAACTATAGGTTTTTTATTACCAGCAGTAGAGATAAAGAAAACTTGAAAGAGAGTAAATGATGATAGGATTTTGTAATTCTGCATAAAGCATTATATAATAGATGTGTTTTGGAAAAATAAGGGAATGCTTTCAAAAATACTTATCTGAATAAGAGTGATGTGTAATGCTTGTCAAGAGAAAAGTTTCAGACCAATGGAATCATATCTATATTAAGAAATGTTGTAGTTCGTATAGGAATTGCAGCATTTCTTTTAATATGTATTGATATACAACTGAGGTTTCATAGTAGAGGTCCTCCTCGCTCTGATTTGATTTACAAAAAATTAAATCGGAGGTAAAAGAGGATGACTTTTAATAAAGCAAAAGAAGAATTGAAATGGAAATGCTGGAAAGATAAAGAAGAAAAAGTGTTACGGAAATCGGGAATGGAAGAATCTTCTATTGAGATATTACGTCAGATGGATTGGGAAGATTTCAATGCAGAACGGAGATACCGAGAACATATAGCAGTTAATCAAGAAATAGTAGCAACAGGAATACAGAATGAACAGGAGGAAGTAGCAAAAAATATTCAGGACATAATAGATTGCGTAGAAGATGAAATGCTTTTACACATACTTTTGCAATCGGATAAAACAACTCTTCAAATTATATTATTGAAAATGTGGGGATTTACAGTAAAAGAAATTGCAATAAAAATGGGCATACCAGAAAAAACAATTTATACACGAATGAATCGCTTAAAGAAAAAATTAAAAAAATTTTGAAAGGGTGAAGAAAAAGGACATTTCCTATCGGCTATATATATGAAAGGGATAATTTTCCCTAGTTCCTTGGCAATCGCATATCAGCATTATAGGTACGTTCCCAAAGATAGAAGCGTGACAGCATAAACGCCAGGACGAATGGGAACAAGCACGACAGGATTATTATGGAAAGGTCTGTCCAAAGACTATGGCGGAGCATTTCGTGAGAAAACTGTCAGTGCCTGTTCTCATTTTGAGCGACTTCTTATAGCTGTGAATGGACTTTCGCAGGTCTTTCGCCAAGATCATCGGAGGGGGATAATGATACGAATTTCTTCCCAGAAGGAAGAGGATGGACTCTAAGTTGTAATCAGCAAGACTTTCAGGAAATCTGCGAGCGGTGCAAAGCGAGGCATCCGCCTGTAATGTTCCCTACCATAGATGTGGTGTGGCAGCCGGGGAGTCGAGGACAAATACGGTACCAAAGAAAAGAAGAAACGATAAGAAATCAAAGAAGAGTGTGTCGTTGATATCAGATACATGCGGCTGTGGAAATTGTCACGGCCGTATTCTTGTGGTATTAACGCCATGCGGAAAGAAGTACTATGTTTTATAAAGTTGAATATCAAAAAAGAGCGCATCAGGAAGTAGAGAAGATCTTCCGAGTGTTATTTCCGGAACAGGGACTGGCAGTCCGGGAAGAGCAGATCCGTTTATGCCATGAAATGCTGGATACTCTGCTGGGAGAACAGATTGCCTTGTGTGATGCGGGAGTAGGGATTGGAAAAACCTATGCTTATCTGGTAGCCTGCGTATTATTGCGGAAGTATTCCATGCTGACTGGGAGAGGAAATCCGTTGGAGCAGCGCCCGGTGGTGGTGTCCACCTCCAGCATTGCATTGCAGAAAGCAATATTGACGGAATATATTCCATTTTTGTCCAGGGTGCTGCTGGAACAAGGGATCATTCAGTCTCCGCTTCGGGCAGTGGTGCGAAAAGGAAAAGAACACTTTGTCTGCGACAACAGGCTGGAACAACGAATCGAAGCAATCTGCCATAAACAGAAGAATGCGGCCCAAAAAGAAGCACTACTGTCCTTGCGAAAACAGTATGATATGGATAGCGTAAAGAATCTGAGCGGGTTTGACAGAAGGCTGGTCTGTGTGCCTAAATTCTGTCCAAGAGAATGTCCGAGCAGGCAGATGTGCCGCTATCAGAGATATCTGGAAGAATCCAGGAAACAGGATGTGTTCATTCAAATCTGCAATCACAACTACTTACTGGCAGATGCGTATCACAGAGCAGAAGGATACAAGCCTTTATTGTCTGATTATCGGACGTTGATTGTAGATGAAGCTCATAAGTTACCGGAAGCGGCAAGGCAGATGTTTGGAAAAAATCTGTGTATGGATGATATAAAGGAAATGGCATATTATCTGGAACGGGAACATCAAAAAGAAGAGGCGAGAATCCTACGGACAGTCATGCGTGATGCATTGCGCGTTGTTGGAGAAGAACATCGGATCAGAAAAGGAATTCGGGAAACATTCCGCAATACGACAAATGGTGTGGTTGCTCTGTGGGAAGGCGTAGAAATGTTGGAATTCCTTTTAGAAAAGTTGGAGCGAATTGTTCCAAAGTGGATCAGGAATCGGATGGAAGAGGCAAAGGATGTGCTAGAGTGTTTTTGTAGCAGTGATGAGAAATATGTCCGTTATCTGTATTTGGATAAAGAACAGCTCCCCGTTTTGTGTGCAGCCAGCAGGGAAATCCCAGGACTGCTTCGGAAGATGTTATGGGACAGGGAAGAAGGAATGTCTGCCATTTTAACCAGTGGAACGCTGAAAGCCGGAGCAGGATTTTTGCGCACCCGGCAGGTCACCGGGCTGGAAGAAAGGATAGGAGTGCAGGAGTATGTGGCAGAGTCCCCATTTTCCTACGAAAAGAATTGTTTGCTATACCTGCCCAAAACGCTGGAGCATTGCCGGAGAGGGAGCAGAGAAGAGGCGCTCATGGTGGCAAACCATATCCATTCCCTGAGCTGTTCTACTTACGGACATACGCTGGTATTGTTCACATCTTATACGTTGATGGGAAGTGTGTACCAGATTTTAAGAGACAGATTGCCATTTCCCATGGTGGAAGTATGGAGGCATTCGCAGGAGGAAATCCTGCGGTTTAAGACCATGGAGAATGGAGTGTTGTTTGCAGCCGGTTCCTGCTGGGAAGGGGTGGACTTTCCGGGAGATATGGTATCTTCGCTGATTATTGTGAAACTGCCTTTTGCAGTACCAGATCCCATCAGCGAGGCAGAGAAGGAAACCTATGATTCCCTGGAAACCTATATTCAGTCCATCATTGTGCCGGATATGCAGAAGAAACTACGCCAGGGATTTGGGAGAGCCATCCGGACAGAAACCGATACCTGCGTGGTGTCTATTTTAGATATACGGGCGGTAAAAGGCGGCAAGTATCACGAAGATGTGATGTGTGCACTTCCACCCTGCCGGATAGCAGAAGAGTTGAAAGAGGTACAGGATTTCATCCGCAGCCGGAAAGGTGTAGAGTATTATTTATAATAGGAAAAATCTGCTTTCCAGCCTTGTTGCTTGTGCTTATTTTCCAGGCGCTTTTAAGGGAAAAATTTAGTACAGTTTTTGGAGCGGTTTTGGAGGGATTGTTGGTATTGATGAATAGCTATTTGAACATGAAGTGGGTATAATGTGTATAGCGTTAGAGGAAAGGACGGTGAGTAAAATGGCACGATATGCAGTGGAACATATATGGGAAGGAAAACAGGAATATTTCTTGATCCGGGATCATCAGAGCTGGCAGATGGTGCTGCTCCCGTCCAAGTATCTGACGCATTTGATCCGAGCAAACCGTTCCCCGAATACCGTTGGCCGCAGGGCAAAATCCATCCGGTTCTATCTGGAATATTTGGATGAAAAAGAGATGGAACTGTCTCAGGTAGCGGAACTGGAATTCCAGGAACAGTATGAACATTATGTGGGATTTCTCCACTGGCTGAAAGCCGGAAACCATTTGCATGAAAAGAAAGAGAAACTGCCAAGCAATAAAACCTGCAATGCGTACTTAAAAGACGTGTTCAGGTTTTTCTGTTTTTTAGAGCTGGAAGCAGATATGGAAAGGCTAAAGGTGTTATATTATGACAGCTTTACTACCCATGATTCCATCGGTGTAAAACGGAAGCTGAGGTTCCGGTCATTCAACGGCTATCTGAAAGAGGAAGAACGAAACGTCCGTCCGGCAGAGTATCAGGAGATTTTGGAACTTTTAGAGCAGTGTACCAACTGCAGGGACCAGCTTCTGATCATGCTTCTGGCAGAGACCGGATACCGGATCGGTGAGATCTTAGGGGTAGATTATACCAGAGATATTGATTATGAAAGACATACCATCAGGGTATTCTTCCGGGATGACAATGAAAACAAGGCAAGGGCGAAGAATGCGGCATACCGAAGATCCAAAGTCAGTGATGCCACCTTCCAGTTTTTACTATTTTATCTGTCCAAGTACCGGGAATTTTTACAGCACCAGCAGATGCTGTTTGTAAACATCGAAGGAGAGACAAAAGGAAAGGCACTGCAGGTGGACTCAGTTTACCGGATGCTGGAGCGGATGGAGAAAAAGACAGGCATCCATACGACGCCCCATATGTTGCGGAGATACTTCGGAAATATGAGGCGGGATGCCGGATGGCCGCTGGAAATGATCAGCGAAGCGTATGGACATAAGCACATCGACACAACCATCAAATATCTGAACCTTGTAGATGATCAGCTTATGGAAGCCAGTGACCAATATTATGCAAAACATTCTGCCCTTTATGACGTGGAGAAACTCCTGTAGGAGGTGAAGAACATGCCCGCTTATCAATTACATATTTATGAACAGCAGGAAGAGCGGGAAGTACTGGAACAAAAAATCTGTGAACAGGTGGATGCCTGCACAGAGGTAAATGGAACCATACGAAACCGGATAAAGAAGTTCCTGATAGAAGAAGGGATTACTGATATTTCAGAGATGGACGCAGTCCTAAGGGTCCGCTACGAAGAATATCTGGAAAGGAACGAAACCGTTCTTGCACCGATTACCTGCTTGCGGGGATTTGATGGAATCGTGATTCATCGGATGAAAGAAGAACTGCAGACACTGGCAGGGAGAAGAAACTATACTACAGAGTATCAGGAACAGTGGATGTGCCTTACCCATTATCCGGAGATTGAGATTGCGGAATCCTTTCTAGCGAGTAAAGACGGAAAAGAACTGTTGTGGAATTTTACCATGGAGTGCCCAAGAAATTTGAAGATGCAGATTTTTACAGTACTGAAAGAAGTAATCCATACCTACCAAGGCTGTTACAGAAAGGAGAAACTGCTGGCACTGCAAAGGTTTTATCAATTCTGTGTGAAGCATCAGGTGTCTGATATTGAGACCATGACATTGGACAAAGAACAGCAATTTGAACAGGAACTTTCGGAAGAGTTTCGAGGGAAAAAGAGAAGCACTGTGTTTGGTATCTTGCAGATGAGCAGAAAAATCCTATTTTTGCAGGCACCAGAAATCCATTGGAAAGCAAGTGTGTGGTTTTTGGAACGCTTCCATTTTTCCAGGGAACGGATGAATCCAAGTAAGCCTGTGGAATCGGTATCCTTTAAAGAGGTGACTAACCTGGAAAATCAAAAGATTTTGCAAAAATATCTGCGGTATCTGTTTGGAATCACAGATTTATCTATCAGTACCATTCGAATCAAGCTGCTGGAACTTCGTACATTCCTGGCACACTTCAATGGAGAGGAAAAGCCAATCTATGAAGTGGAGGCAGAGAAGATTCAGAGATATCTGGAATCCGTTCAGAGACAGGATACACGTGAAAAAACAGCAAATGGAAGAATCTTTATGATTTTGCAGTTTTACAATTTCCTTGTAGTCAAAGGATATCTGAAGAAGATTCCATTCCGTCATGTGTATTATATGCAGAAAGAAGTGCATGTCCACAATGACCGTAGTGTACCGGAAAGAATCTATACGGAAATTTTATCGAAGCTGGCAGAATTTCCGGAACATCTGCGGTTGATGTTCTTGCATTTATGGTGTACCGGAATCCGGGGAAGTGAAGTATGCACCCTGACAGGTGGCGATTATGAAGAAAAGAATGGAGATTACTGGCTGAAAGTGTATCAGGTAAAAATGAAAACGTATAAGCGGATTCCCATTCCGGAAGCATTGTACGATCTGGTGCAGGTGTACAAAAAGAAATATCAGATCGGATCAGAAGAATATCTGTTTAAAAGCAAAAAAGGTGGAGCATTCCAGTATGCTACATTACTGTATCAAATGTTGAAATACTGTGAGAAAAATCAGATTGCAGATGGAGAATATATATTCAGATCCCATGATTACCGCCATAACCTGGCTACGCTTTATTATGATAATGGTATTTCCATCCAGGCGGTACGAGATTACTTGGGGCATGAATATGAAGAAATGACCAGGCAGTATGTGGACTATATGCCGAAAAAACTGGAAAAAGCCAGTGAAGCATATTTCCAGGAAGAAACCCACAGCTTTGCGGTGGAACTGATGAAAGGAGAGTTCCATGGATGAAAAATTATATCTAATCGATTTGGACTGCTATGCAAGAGCAGAGGAAAACCAGAAAAAGAGGGTAAAGGAATCCCATTGCTTTGATTTCGGACTGCTTCCAACAAAGGGGCTTCAAAAAGAATTCCGTTCCTTTGTTGAGAATCGGAGCCGACAATGTGCATTGGCAACGATGATACAGGAACGAGTGCTCTATCAGAGATTTTGCAGAATGGTAAAGGATAAGCACATCCGGGCAGAGAGGCTGCAAGAACTGGAGTGGGAACAATGGCTGCTCAAAATCCGAAGCTGGATTCTGGAACATGGACAAAAACTGACCATGCAGGGAATCAACGTATATGGGAAAGAAAAGACAGTACCATCGAGCCTCATCACATATGTGCGGAAGGCATATCAATTTACAGAAGCCAAAGAGGAACGGGATGAGATTGAGAAAGATATCTGGAAATTAGAGAATCTGGACATTGCCTATAAAAAGAATCCGATTAAAAATGTACAGACTTTGAATTTTACAGTGATTATCCAGGATGACTTACGGGAAGAAACAAAAAAGGCAGTTTATGAGCATTTACATCATGAAGCGATTGCAACGATCATCAAAGAGTTGACAGCCATCCGGAGACTATCCAGATATTTGAAAGAAACATATCCCCAAATCCATTCGGCAGAAGAACTGAATCGGGAGTTGCTGGAAGAATATCTGACGTACCTTGTAACGGAAGCGGAGGGCGTGAATAATTACCGAATGGATTTGACGAGACTCCGAGGACTGCTGGAAACCATTGGAAAATTATATAGGTATCCACATTTAGAAATTTTATTTTTGGCCAGTGACTTGCCCAGACAGGTGCAGCCGAAACTGAAATCTTATTCAGATAGTGAACTGATTCGTTTTAATGCAGCGCTTGCGGAACTGGATGAGCAGATGGAGCGGCTTATGGTCATCCACCAGATGTTAGGAACAAGGATATCGGATACCCTTACCTTGCAGACAGACTGCCTGTATCGGCAGGACGGACATCCTATGATCCAAATTCGGCAGATGAAAACAACTACCTTTGTGAAACCTATCAGTGCAGAACTGGAATTGCTGATTGAAAAAGCAATAGAGTATAGCAAAAAAAGGTATGGAGATACAGTTTACATTTTTGTAGATGAGAAAAATAGCAAGAGACCTATGCAGTATAATACTGTTCAAAACAAGGTGATGGATCTGATCCAGAAAAAAGATTTGCGAGACGATCATGGAGAACTATTCGGATTTGGAACGCATATGTTCCGCCATGTATATGGTATCCGCTTAACAGAACTGCATCTGGATGACTGGACCATCGCAAAACTATTGGGGCATACATCTGTAAAGAATGTGAAATTTTACCGGAAGATGAGCCTCCAGATCATCGCAGATGAAACGAGAGAAATCAGAGCAGAGATGAGCCGGATGATCCGGGCGAATCTGGCAGGATGGGGGAAAGAGTATGAGCAAATATGACAAGATGCTGGAAGTAAACCATAAGCAGAGCGTGGAGAAGATTCAGAGGGCAAAACTGACGATCCAGGAAATGATCGAAGAAGAGGATAAAGTGACCGTTCCCAAACTGATGCAAAAGACCGGGCTCTCCAGAGGATTCTTTTATAAGAACCCGGAAGTGCGAAAGGCAGTAGATCGTGCCTTGCAGCTACAGGCTGGCATGATAGATAAGAGAAGAAAGATTTTAGATATGGCAATGGACAACCGTATCCTGCAGCTGGAGCAACAGGTAGCAAAACTGAAAAGAGAGAACGAGACATTACGGAAAGAAAATGAAGCAATGCGGAAAGCATTGAATAAAAGAGACTTGAATCTGATCAAGAATTTTTAATGAAGAAGAAAATAATCAGCGGCTGGCAGGGGCGAGAAGGACGTGCCTGCTGGTGGTTGTGGGGATAAAATAGAGGAGAAAGCAAAACTTTTTTCATTTTGTATCATCAAATATTTCATGATACAATAGTGCTATAAGTTAAATTTGAGGGAGGGATTTTTACGATAGCACTTTTGGAGAAAATTCATGAAGTAATAAATAATAGAATACAAGAGAAAAAGAAAAATGAATTTACAGATTTGGCGCCCATTGATGATATTGAAAATGGAGCTGAATATTTAAAGGCATTACATTGGGCGATAAAGAAAAAGAAAGTTAAAAATATTGCACTAGCAGGTCCATATGGTGCGGGCAAGAGTAGTATCATTGATACATATTTGAAAAAACATAGAATTATTAGAAGTAAATCACTTCGTGTTTCAATGGCAACTTTTGTTGAAAACGAAACTGATGAGAAGGGGAATCCTAAGAAAATTTCTTTGAAACAAGATGAAATTGAATTAGGAATTTTAAAGCAATTATTTTATAAAGTCAATTATAAAAAGATTCCGCAGAGCAGATATCGGAAGCTACACAAAATTAATTGGAAACGTGTCTGGGGATATTTGGTTTTGATATTTTTAATTTTGGGAGTGACGGAATTTATATTTTTTCCAGATACTTTTCAAATGATAATTGAAAAAATAGAAGAGGCAGGTGGAAAATTTGGATTAAAAGCAGTGGTTTCGGATAGTATTTTCCTTGTTTTTTGTGCGGGAATATTGGCAATCATCGCCCGAACATATCGTTTGGTGCTGTTTCGCTTTAAAGTAAATGAAGTAAAATTGCCAACAGAGACAGTTGTGAAAAATTCTGAAACGGTAGCGGAAACTGTATTTAATAAAAATATGGATGAAATTGTATATTTCTTTGAAGAGACAAAGTACAGAATTGTATTTTTTGAGGATTTAGATCGCTTAGAAGATCCATCTATTTTTATCCATCTTCGGGAATTGAATACATTATTGAACAACTACGACGGGATTAAAGGGCGTATTGTTTTTGTTTATGCTATTAGAGATGATATATTTACGGATACAGACAGAACAAAATTCTTTGAATTTATTATTCCGGTAATTCCAATTATAAATTCTACGAATTCAGGGGAAATCTTTTTACAAAAACTTGAGGAATCTGAAAAGAAAGGGATTGTTCATGAAATCTCACAGGAATTTATATTAGACGTATCCCCATATGTTGAAGATATGCGAATCTTACAGAATATATATAATGAGTTTGTCGTATATAAGGAAACGATTCGCACTGACCAGGATCTGAAATTGTCAGATGAAACAATGATGGCATTGATTATTTTTAAAAATTTGTATCCACGGGAGTTTGCCGAACTTCAAATGGAGAGAGGAGTTGTGAAACAAGCCTTTGAGGATAAGCAAAAATATATATCTAGACAATGTATGCAATGGCAGAATGAAGTTAATGAGCTTACACAGGAACTAAAAGAATATCATGCTGCTTGTTTAAGAGACGTTAAAGAACTTAAAACAGCCATGCTGGGAGAACTGGTTGATTGGGAAGGAATTACTTATCGAATACAAGCAAATTATATGCAACATTACGCTACGAATAAGATAATGGAGGATGTATTTGATTTATCTATGCTAAATAGTATAGATTCTCCTATTGTTCGTTATTATTCATGGGATGGGTATGATAAATCAAAAACTGTAAATAATTTTCGGGAAATTTTTGAGAAGTATAGTAAGAGAATTAAAAATCTTCAATTTGTTCGAGAAAAAGGTGTTAGTTCAATAAAAAGTGAAATTGAAGATTTGAAGAAGAATGTACATGAACTTTCAGGCTGGTCACTTAAAAAGTTGATAGAAAAATTTGGAGTCCATAATGTACTATCTGAAAAAGTGGCTGAAAATAAATTGCTCGTATTTATGCTTCGAAGAGGATACATTGATGAAAAATACGCAAATTATATCAATTATTTTAAGGGGACAAGCATTACAAAAGAAGATATGAATTATATACTGGCAGTAAAAAATATGGAAAAGCTGCCATATAATTATAACTTGACAAAAGTTGGAATGGTTATACAGCGTTTACAACCGTATGAATTCGAACAAAAAAGTATTTTCAATTTTATTCTTTTGGAATATTTATTGTCTGAAGAGAATGAAAATGAAAAACGTATGATATTAATCGATCAATTATCTGATAGAACAGTGGAAAGTTGGGAGTTTATAGATGAATTTATTGAGCAAACTCAATATAAAGAGAGATTGATTCAATTATTAGCAATGCGTTGGCCTGATATGTGGAATGATATTGTCCAGGATATATCGATAACATATGAAAGAAAAATTTTTTATTTACAGTTACTTATTGATAACGTGGATACAGAACGCTTATTTGAATTAAATGACAATAATAAGATGAGCGACTTTATAGAGGAAAATCCAGATATATTACAGCAGCTATCATCTATTCAAGATCAAAAGGTGATTTCCTTAATTGAAACACTTGGAATTATTTTCAAGAATGTTTCTATTGAAAATGTTTCGGAGGAAGTTTTGAGATATGTTTTTGAAAATCAGCGCTATGAGTTAAATGATACGATGATACGTAGGATTGTAGAATTTGAAGATGGTACAATGCTTTCCGGTTTAGATACTCGCAATTATACAACAATTATTTCACTAGGATATGAACCGTTAATTAAATACATACAAGAAAATCTGAAACAGTATGTGAAGGAAATTATATTAGCACCTAATAATACTAAGGAAGATGTTGAACAGATTATGGATTTGTTAGAAAGAATGTTGGAAAATGCTCCAGAAGAGACCGAAATCTGTTTGAAATTAGTGAATCATGAAGAATTTTGCGTAGATGATATTTCTGAATGCTGTGGAAAGTTCGATTCTGATTTTGATAAGGACGTGAAAATTCTTTGGGATGAGTTATTGGATAAAGGAAAAGTAAGTCTGAAATGGGAGAATATCAAATGTTATTGGGACAGATATAAGATTACGCCAGAACTACTTCAATACATTGAAACAAATAGTGATCAACTTACATTTTTAGAGAATCAGTGTTTAAATGAAGTGTTTGCCGAAGAACTTATTACAAGTACAATTGATGATTCTGCTTTTGAAAAACTATTACCTCAGTTGGAATTAGAATTTGATATTCCAATAGAGAAGGTTGAGAGACAGAAAGTGGGAATTTTGATTAAGAAAAAATATATTCCTTTTGATGTTAATAAATATGGTGAAATTAAAGATGTCTATCCTGAATTATGTCCAGATTTTATTTTGTATAATCAAGCGGAATATATGGAAGTAATGGAAAAGATTCCAATGGGAAAAACATTATTAGAAACACTATTGCTTTCGCCTATTCTCGATTTTTCTAATGCAGAAGTTCTGTTGGATGCTTTTGGAGAAAATTATATGACTGCAAAAATTGCTGAAAACTTAGTTGATTCAAATATGACGATTAACAAATCCATATTTACAGCAGCCTGGGAATATGTAGATGAAAAAGGGAAAAAGACGTTGATGTTTAAATACCTTTCGATTTTAGAAGCGGCTGATTTTGAAAATTGTTTTTCAGAACTTTCACAATGGTATTCAGGATTTTGCGATAGAAGTAAAAAACATAGCGTTGAATTACCTAATAACGAAGAAAGCCAAAGGCTTGCTAAACGATTACAAGAAGTATCGTACATTACAAGTTACAAATTACAAGAAAAAGAAGTCTATGATTCTGTTACGGAAACAAAAAAGAAAAAGAGTACTTTTGTGTGTTGGATAAAAGCAATCAAAGGATAAAAGAAAATTTTTCATAGTATTTAAGGGAGATCAAGGTAGGGTATAAAAGCCCTGCCTTTTTCTGAAGAGAAGTGTACACAGTACACAAATGTACATACCGTTAAAGCCCCTATTTTCAAGGCATAAGGGGATAGGGGTACAGTTTACAGATGAACCGACCGGCAACCTGGATTCGGCTACCAGTCATGAGGTGCTTGGACTTCTGAAGATGGCAGCCCGACAATTCAGTCAGACGATCATCCTGATCACGCATGACAGGGACATTGCACAGCTTGCAGACCGTATTGTACATATTGAAGATGGGAAGATCGTGGGCAATACCGGGAAAGGGAGTGAACTTCATGCTTAAAAATCCGAATTATAAAGTAATCCGAAGGATGGCGTGGAGGAATCTGAAAGCGAATGGGAGAAAGACCATAACTCTGTTTCTTGCAGTACTCCTTTCTTCTTTTCTGATCTTTACAATATTTACGGTTGGAAATTCCTATTTCAAACTTCAGAAACTTCAGAATATCCGTATGTCAGGGGCTGATTTTGATGCGATCATGTATGGTGTGACAGAGGAACAAAGACAGATATGTGAAAATGCTCCTGAGATTATTCTGACCGGTACAATAGGGATCTGTGGATGGGTAGAAAAGACAGAGAAAGATTCCACACCCAATGTGGGGCTGGTCTGGGCAGATGATGGATACTGGACACAGATGATGGAGTCGGTGAGAGAAAAGCTGGAAGGAAAATATCCGAAAGCTTTCAATGAAATCATGGTGACAAAAGAAGCTTTGAAAGAATGCGGTTATGAAGATCTGACAGTAGGTGATACACTTACTATGTCCTATGGGACATATAGCGGGACTGCTACAGGGAGTTTCCGGATCAGTGGCATCTGGGACGGGTATGGACCAAAGAAGCAGTTTTATGTCTCAAAAGAATTTTACGATCAGTCAGGCTGGCAGCTTTCACAGTCTGCTTCGGGGCGTTATTTATTGATTTTTAAGCAAAAACTCATGACACAAAAAGAACAGAAAGCCTTTATCGAACGGATGAATCTGGGAAAGCAGCAGTCTCTCTTTTTCACTGAAGATCCTGGCACATCGTTACAGATCCTGGCAGGGCTGCTCGGGCTGAGTGCGGTTACGTGTTTGTGTGCGTATCTGCTTATTTATAATATCATGCATCTTTCAGTAGCAGGAAAAGTCCGTTATTATGGTCTGCTTCAGACCATTGGAATGACAGAAACGCAGATCAAAAGAATGATGAAGGAGCAGATGCTGCTGCTCGGCCTTGCCGGAACGGGAACAGGATGTCTGCTGGGAGTGCTGGTATCCTTTTTCCTGATCCCTGTAGTGATAAAATCTCTGGGGATCAAAAGCAGCTATGTCGGTTCTGTTATGATCTGCTTTCATCCGGTTATTTTGATCGCAACGGTTCTGCTTGTCGGAACTACGATTTTCCTTGCAGCCAGAAAACCTGTAAAAATGGCTGCAAATATCTCTCCGATGGAGGCACTTGGTTATCGGGCAGCCGGAAAAGGCGGAAAGGCAGGAAGAAAAGGAAAAATAATACGGAGACTTTCGTGGGGACAGTTTACAAAAGACAAAAAGCGGACTACTGTAGTAATCCTGTCGCTTGCCACCAGTTTATCGGTATATCTCTGCATTACGACAATGCTGGACAGTCAGGCAGCAAGAACAATCGTGTCGAATAGTATGGACACGGATCTGCTGATCAAAAATGATACGGCACTAAAAGAAAATGTGGCAGAACGAAAAAATATTCTGGATGAATCTCTGATAAAATCAATCCGTGAGACAGACGGAGTTTCAAAAGTTCATTCTATGATATTTACAGAGATCACAGTTCCGTGGGAACCGGATTTCGCTGAAATGTGGATGGAAGAATTTTATGCAAAATGGATGAGTATTCCATACAGTAAGGAAAAGGAAGAGTATCAGAATCATCCTGAAAAATTCAAGTCTTCCCTGATTGGAATTGGTGAAGCAGAATTTGATTATCTGAATAAAAGTCTTGAGCATCCAGTGAAGAAAGAAGAATTTCTTTCGGGAAAAGCATGTATTATTTACCGGAATGGACTGGATTTTACGGATGCTGAGCTTACAGGAAAAAAGGTGACCTGTACTCTGTATGGAGATCAGCAGATGACAAAAACTTTTACCATAAAAGGCATTACGGATGAAAGCTATTATATGGCAATTTTGGGATATCCGCCTACGATCATAACAAGTGATCGGGTAGTGCGGTCATTTGCAGATCAGTGCATTACATTAAAGACCAGTATCAAATACCAGAAAGAATATGACAGAAATACAGAGAAGAAGCTTCTGGCATTATTACAGGAAGATGAGAATGCGAACGATTTCTCCTGGGAATCAAAAATAGAAGAAGCAGACGAGATCAGAAAAGCACAGGGAAGTATGCCACAGTTAGGAATGGGAATTGTACTGATCCTGGCGTTGATCGGGATCATGAATTATATGAATAATTTTGTCGCAAATGTGCAGAACCGGATGATATACCTTTCGGTGATGGAAAGCATTGGAATGACTCCGAAACAGCTTTTGGGAATGCTTATAAGGGAAGGACTCTTCTATGTATGTGGTGCATGGGCTGTTACATTGACAGCAGGAATGGGAGTAACTTATTTTCTCTATCAGTCAATGAATTACCGTGGAGTTGCGTTTTCAATTCCACTGATGCCGATCCTGCTGGCAGTGCTGGTAAGTTTTCTGACCGGTGTTTCAGTTCCTGTATTTACATGGATGGTTTTGGAAAAAAGTGGTACGGTTGTTGAGCGGATTAGAGGGATTATTTAAGAAAAGTTTAACAAATCTTTACGGAATTGTTTAGAAGCATCCCGTACACTGTACATCAGAAACAAAGAAAAGGAAGTGCAGATCTTATGAAACTGATCAGTATCATTGTTCCCTGCCTGAATGAGCAGGAAGTTATCCCGATTTTTTACAGAACCGTGACAGAAGTATTGGACAGTCTGGAAAATGCAGAATACGAGCTTCTGTTCGTGGATGATGGCTCCGATGACCGGACTCTTAAGGTGTTAAAGGAACTGAAGAAAAAGGATAGAAGATGCCGGTATCTTTCTTTTACGCGAAACTTCGGGAAAGAAGCTGCTATTTATGCAGGACTCATCTATGCAAAAGGGGACTATGTAGGGTTGATGGATGTGGATCTGCAGGATCCGCCAAAGTTCCTTGGGGAAATGTACCGGACGCTGGAGACTGGTGAGTATGACTGTGTGGCAGCAAGGAGGACAGACCGGGCAGGGGAAAGACGGATCCGGTCATTTTTCTCAGCCATGTTTTATAAAGTAATCAACAAGATCTCTAAGATTGAATTTGTGGAAGGTGCCAGAGATTACCGGCTGATGACCCGGAAGATGAGAGATGCTGTGTTAAAGATGGGTGAATACAACCGTTTTTCCAAGGGATTGTTCAGTTGGGTAGGATTTCGGACAAAATGGCTTTCTTATCACAACGTAGAACGGGCGGCAGGGGAAACGAAATGGTCATTCGGGAAACTGCTCCGGTATTCGCTGGATGGTATCATGGGATTTTCCACACTTCCTTTGTCCCTGTCTTCCTACGGTGGAATTTTTTTCTGTGGGGCTGCGTTCCTGGCAATCCTGTTTTTGGTTGTCAGGTATCTGATCTGGCACGACCCGGTGCAGGGCTGGACTACTCTGATGTGTGCTATGCTTCTGATCAGTGGTGTGCAGCTTCTGTGCGTGGGGATTCTGGGGCAATATCTGGCCCGGATTTATCTGGAGGTGAAGAATCGGCCGGTCTATCTGCTAAAAGAGACGGATGAGGAGGAAACAGAGAATGAAGCATAAGGAATGGAAAATAAAAAAGCCTATGCTGTTTGTGGAAAAATACGGTATCCTGATATTTCCGCTGACTGCGGGGATTCTGTTCCTTCTACAGAATACGTCACATACCATCGCAGGATCGCAGATTGACTGGATCAGTCAGCACACAGTGCTGGCTGAATATTTCCGACAGCGTTTTTACAGCACCCATGAATTTTTCCCTCAGTTTGCATCGGAACTGGGCGGAGGGCAGAATATTTACAATTTTGCTTACTACGGGCTTTACAGTCCGTTGGTACTTTTGTCATATGCGTTCCCTTTTCTTTCCATGGAAGTGTGGTTTCAGATCATGGGAATCCTGACACATACGGCAGACGGAGTTTTATGTTTCCTTTGGCTGAACCGCCATCTGAAGAAGCCGTACAGCATCTGTGGGGCAATGGTTTTGATGTGTTCTTCTGCTGTAGTGTACCATACCTACGCACAGGTTATGTTTGTGGATTACCTGCCCTTTCTTCTGCTCATGCTGATCGGGGTGGATACTTGCCGGAAAACGAAGGGTAAGGTTTTGTTGATTATAGGGGCAATGGGTACAGTTCTGACCAGCTTCTACTTTGCACCTGCGGCGTTTACTGCAGTTGGAATTTATGTCCTGTGCGGTACAAAGATAGAAAGCACCGGAAAAGGAACGGGCAGGTTTAAGAGCGTTCTGCTTTTTCTCAAAGATTGTCTGTGGCAGCTCTTTCCTGTTTTTTACGGGATCGTGTTGTCTGCTTTTTATTTGTGTCCGGTGTTGTGTACGCTGGCTGGGGGAAGGAGCGGTGGGAAAGACATCCAGGCCGCAGATCTTTTTGTCCCGGATGTGACGGTTGGAAAATACCTGTATAAGCCTTATGGACTGGGCATGACGGCCATTGCAGTAATGGCAGTCTGCATGTGGATTATAAGAGGAAGGAAAATCGGAAAAGAACGGTGGAAACTGGCTCTTCTCCTGGCTGTGATCTTTCTCCTGCCAGTATTCCCCTGGCTTTTAAACGGCGGGCTGTATGCAAGAAGCAAAGCCTTCCTGCCATTCCTGCCGTTGGTATGTTTCCTGACAGCAGCATTTCTCGAAACGCTGTCGGATCAGAATCGGATATTCTCCGGAAAACAACTTCTTACTGGCTTTGTGGCGGCTGTAGCTGTGCTGCTTTATGGAGCTGCTGGATCCTCCAGGGAAGAACAGTTTCTTTTGGTCTTAGATCTGGTGATGATCGGTGTCGGTCTGCTTTTTACTGGTACCGGATTGAGTTCCCTTTTTATGAGAAGAGGGAGACCAATAAAGAGTAAGCGGTTGGATCGACCTGGTGGACTGACAGCGATCCTGACGTTGATGATGGCACTGGCAGTCAGTATAGGAACTGCAGTACTATCCCGGGATACCCATACCGAAAGGGCATTGATCCAGGAACTTTATGATCCTGGCGTGCGTATAGCGGCGGAAACGATCCTGTCAGAGGAATCTTATGCTGTCCGTATGGAAGTGCGGGGCGACAGGGAATATGAGAAGGCAAATCAGAATCGAATTCTGACAGCCGGACAGAATCTCACCACCTGTTATTCTTCCGTAGGAAACCCATGGTATACAAGGTTTCGTCAGGCAATCGGTCTTGAGAAGTCCACCCGGAACCGGCTGATGCTGGATGCACAGAGAAATCCGCTGTTCCTTCGGTTTATGGGTGTGAAATATCTGATCGGCGGTGACTGTCCGGAAGGCTGGACAGAAGTTCCCTTGTCCGGGGATGCAGAAAATCAGAAAGAGAAAGTATCAGCAGGCAGTCAGCTGCGAGTATACCGTCAGGAGAAGGCGGCACCTCTGTTTTATTTGACGGATCAGACGATGGGGGAGAAAGCATTTCAGAATCTGACATGGCAGGAGAAACAGATCGGCCTGCTGGAGTATGCCATTGTGCCTGAGCAAAAGGAGAGCAGCCAGGAGAAAGCCGGAATGGAAAACGCAGGAAAGGATGCAGAAGCTTCTCTCTCAGAATGTGGTGTTACATTTGCCGGAACAGAAAGTTCAGACAAGACGGTCAGTTACACGGAAGCCGGGAAACTCCAGATCCGCTTGAAAAAGGCGGCTGCAGGCAGGATTTTCATGGAGAGGGAGACACAGAAAGGGGAATATCTGTTTCTTTCTTTCCGGGTGAAAAACAACCAGTCTGGAAAAGATGTAAGCGTGACGGTAAATGGGACAAAGAACAAGCTGAGCAGTATTCACACAGATTATGCAACCGGGGACGATACATTTCACTATGTATTTGCCCTGCCGGAAGGGACGAAGGAACTATCGGTTATCTATGGCTCAGGAGATTATGAACTGGAAGACATCTCCTGCCTGACCGGATCTGTGGATGAGAACAGAAACCGGAGTCTGTATCAGAATCCGGTACAGTTGACGCGAAGCAGCTCCGGCAATGGCTATGAAGGACTGGTGCAGGCAGATAATTCCAGGTGGCTGGTCACATCCTTGCCCTATGATGAAAACTTTCACATAACCGTGGATGGAAAAGAGATACAGCCGGAAAGGCTAAATACCGCTTTTCTCGGTATACACATCCAGGAGGGAAAACATCAGGTGAAGATCTGGTATGAGTCTGCCGGAAGTCAGGCAGGACTGCTCTTAAGTGGTGTGGCAGTTGTAGTGGGAGGTATCGGTATATTTCTGAGAATACTTCTGAGAATAACCGGACAAAGGAAAAAGCACGACAGGAATTAATTATGAAAAAGTGACTATTCTTCCCTGAATTATGTTATAATGAAGCTTATGGCTATGTGAATTGAATCAATACTTGGGAGGAATGAATGTGAGTGAGATACAGTTTTCAGAGATGGTGAATGGATTTAAGACCGGGATTTTTGCCACGCTGAATGAAAAAAAAGAGGAACTGATCAAAGAGGGAAGAAAAGTGTATAATCTTTCTGTGGGAACACCGGATTTCAAGCCGGCACCGCACGTAATGAAAGCAATGCAGGATGCATGTAAAGATCCTGAAAATTATAAGTATGCACTGGCGGATCTCCCTGAGCTTCTGAAGGCAGTTCAGTACCGTTATGAAAAGAGATTCGGAGTCAGAGTAGAGACCGATGAGATCATGTCGGTGTACGGATCACAGGAGTGTATGGCACATATTGGTATGGTGTTCTGCAATCCGGGAGATACGATCCTTGTGCCGAATCCAGGATATCCGATGTTTGAGATGAGCGGAATCATGGCGAAGGCGAATCTGGAGTATTATACGATCAAAGAAGAAAATGGATATCTGCCGGATTTGGATCATATTCCTGAAGAGACGTTGAAGCGTGCAAAATATATGATCGTTTCTTATCCACTGAATCCGGTCTGCGTCTGTGCACCGGATGAGTTTTATCCGAAACTGATTGATTTTGCAAAAAAGAACGAGATCGTGATACTTCATGATAATGCGTATTCTGATATTATTTATACAAGAAAGCAGGGCAGATCCTTTTTATCATTTGAAGGGGCGAAAGAAGTCGGAGTAGAATTTTATTCCTTATCCAAGTCTTATAATCTGACAGGAGCAAGGATTTCTTTCGTTGTAGGAAACCGGGAGATCATTGAGAAATTTCGTACACTCCGCTCTCAGATCGATTATGGCATTTTCCTGCCGATCCAGTATGCGGCGATCGCAGCACTGACCGGATCGGATGATTTTATTGAAGAACAGCGGCAGCAGTACGAGGCAAGAAATCGTGCATTATGTGGCGGTCTCAGAAAGATTGGATGGAATGTGCCGGACAGCCAGGGAACGATGTTCATATGGGCGAAGATCCCGGAGGGATATGAATCTTCAGCCGATTTCTGTATCAGACTGATGGAGCGTACCGGAGTGATCGTGACACCGGGAAGTGCATTTGGAAGTGAAGGCGAAGGTTATGTGAGAATGGCACTGGTTGTGGACGAGCAGATGATCGCAGAGATCATCCGGGTGCTGGATGAGTCGGGAATTTTTAAAGACTGACTGAGAAAAGAAGAATAAGGGAGAGATCAGATGAACAGAATTGCAAAATTTGAAAAAGTGAGTATCGGGCAGTTTACTGCGGCATGGAAAGATACATTTCAGGAACAGTCTGAAGAAAAGATCTGTGAGATTTATGGTGCATTAAAACTGCCGCAGCGTGCAACAGCCGGAAGTGCCGGATATGATTTTTTTGCACCGGTAGATCTGGTTCTTGCACCGGGAGAGACGATCAAAATTCCTACAGGAGTGCGTGTATGGATGGAGCAGGACTGGGTACTGAAATGCTATCCGAGAAGCGGTCTTGGATTCAAGTACAGATTACAGTTGAACAATACCGTCGGAATTATTGACAGTGACTATTATAATTCTGACAATGAGGGTCATATTTTTGCGAAACTGACTAATGACTCCAACGAAGATAAGACTGTAACGGTGCATGCTGGTGAAGGATTTATGCAAGGAATTTTTGTACAGTATGGTATTACTGTAGATGATGAAGCATCGGCTGTCAGAAATGGCGGATTTGGAAGTACGACAAAGTAGTATATTTGGAAGAAAAATGGTAAATCTAATCCTTGAGAATCATGCAGATAAGAAAAGAGGATCGGATTTATGATAAAAAAAGATGAGAAAAAAATAAGCAGTTCTTTTGAAGAAAATATTGCTTATATGGATCAGGTGCTTCCCGTAAAAGAAAGTTTTGATATCATCAAGCGGGAGATGGAGATCGGCGGGAGAAAGAGTTTTTTTTATTTTATTGACGGATTTGTGAAGGACGAAGCGATGCTGAAGCTGATGGATTCGTTCCTGTCGGTCACAGAAGAGGATATGCCGGAAGATGCACAGGCATTTTCGGTGAAAGAAGTACCTTATGTTGAAGTGGAAGTTCTGACAGACTTTGATCAGGTAATGAGAAATGTTCTGTCGGGGACTTCCTGTCTTTTTATTGAAGGATATGAAGGCTGCCTTTGTATCGACTGCCGAACCTATCCTGCGAGAAGCGTGGATGAACCGGATAAAGACAAGTCTTTGCGGGGATCAAGAGACGGATTTGTAGAGACGATCGTATTTAATACCGCATTGATGAGAAGAAGAATCCGTGATCCACATCTGGTGATGGAGATGACGGAGGCAGGGCAGGCATCGAGAACAGATATTGCTGTCTGCTATATGTCAGACCGGGTGGACAGGGAGCTTCTGAAAAATCTGAAAAACCGGATTGAAAGTCTGCAGGTAGGAGATCTGAGGATGAATCAGCAAAGTCTTGCAGAAGCACTTTTTAAAAGAAAATGGTTCAACCCTTTTCCTAAATTTAAATATACGGAACGGCCGGATACGGCAGCGGCGTGTCTGCTGGAAGGAAAAGTAGTGGTACTGGTTGATAATTCGCCATCCGCACTGATTCTGCCAACCTCGATCCTGGATATGATTGAGGAGGCGAATGACTATTATTTTCCGACGATCACAGGTGTGTATCTGAAGGTATCAAGGACGCTGATTACGATTGCAACAGTCTTTTTTACACCGCTTTATCTGCTGTTTATGCAGAATCTGAGATGGCTGCCGTCAATCTTTTCCTTTGTAGTCGTGCAGGATCAGGTAAATATTCCACTGATCTGGCAGTTTCTCTTGCTGGAACTTTCGATTGACGGTCTGAGGCTTGCAGCAATGAATACGCCGACGATGCTGAGTACACCGCTCAGTGTGATCGCAGGTATCGTTATGGGAGAATTTTCAGTAGAATCGGGCTGGTTTAATTCAGAAGTTATGCTGTATATGGCTTTTGTGGCAGTGGCAAATTATACCCAGCCTAATTTTGAACTGGGTTATGCATTAAAGTTCATGCGGCTGATGCTACTGGTTCTGACAGCCTGGCTGAATCTGTGGGGATTTATCATAGGATGTATTCTGGTACTCTGTTTCCTGATCTTCAATAAAACTTTATCAGGGAGAAGTTATCTGAATGTAAAGTTGAATTAAAGGGATGGATAAAACTATGAGAAATCTGTTTTGAAGGATTCTTAAATTATTGTGGCAGTCGCCAGGGTGTTGAGCAGATACAGACTCTGGCTTGTTGCCCAAATAGATCAAAAAGCGGAAACAGACTGAACAAAAATAGGATTGAAAAGATCCTGTTAAAAAGACAGAAAAATTTTGCGTAGCAGAAAGATACATGATATGATGGGAGCGGAAGATTATCTGATCTGATCCAAAATACAGATTTATGGAAGCTTATATTAAAAAAAATTAAGAATATCTAAAAGTCAGGAATATCCTGAAAGACTGGGAGGATGAAAAATGAGAGAATTTGTAATTACGGTGAATAGTACGGTGGATCTGCCAAAAGAATGGCTGAAAGAGAGGAATGTCCCTGTTCTTCCTTTAAATTATACCATTGACGGACAGACTTATCAGGATATGGAAGGACTGTCTGCAAAAGAATTTTTTCAGAAACTAAGAGAAGGACATATGTCGGTAACTTCTCAGATCAATCCTGAGGAAGCAAGAGAGATGATGGAACCATTTCTGAAAGAAGGAAAGGATCTTCTGCATCTTGCCTTTTCCTCTGGCCTGAGCGGAACTTATAATAGTATGCGGATTGCAGCGGAGGAGCTGGCAGAAGACTATCCGGATGCAAAGATTATAGTGATCGATACGTTATGTGCCTGCATGGGAGAGGGACTCCTTTTATACAAAGTGTTGCAGTTAAAAGATCAGGGAAAGACTCTGGAAGAGATTGCTGAATGGGTAGAAGCCAATAAACTGCATATCTGCCATAATGTTACGGTAGATGATCTGAATCATCTGCACAGAGGAGGAAGAATTTCCAAGACGGCTGCTGTATTTGGAACACTGGTGCAGGTGAAGCCAATCATACATATGGATGAGAATGGCAAGCTTCAGGTGATCGGAAAAGAGAGGGGAAGAAAAAGATCACTGAATAAAATTGTTGATATGGCGGTGGAGCAGTCGGAAGGCTGGGAAAATGATATGGTGATGATCACTCATGGAGACTGCATAGAGGACGCGGAATATGTAGCGGAAAGAGTAAAAGAAAAGCTGGGAAATCCGGAAGTGCTGATCAATAATATCGGTACTGTGATCGGAAGTCATACCGGACCGGGAGTAGTTGCGGTTTTCCTTATGGGAAATAAAAGATAAGGGTCAGTAAATGAGTAAAAAATTATCAGACAAAGCAGAACTACAAAAATAGAGGACAGGACATAAGATGACGAAAGAAGAAGTGAGAAAGAAAGTCCAAAAAGAACTTTTTGTGTTGCAGGATCTGAGATACAGGGATTTTCATGCAAAACTGATCCCTTCTGTAGACAAGGAGAAAGTGATCGGAATCAGAACTCCGGCACTAAGGGCATATGCAAAGAAATTTGGAAAGAAAGAAGAAGCAAAGCAGTTTCTTGAAATTTTACCGCATCAGTACTACGAAGAAAATAATCTGCATGGGTTATTGATTGAGCAGATGAAAGGGTATGAGAAATGTGTGGAAGAACTGGAACGGTTTTTGCCATATATAGATAACTGGGCAACCTGTGATCTGCTGGCAGTGAAAACGGTGAAAAACCATCTGGATCTTTATATTAGCGAAGTTTATCGATGGATGGAATCGGATCAGCCATATACGATCCGTTTTGGAGTGAATATGCTGATGAAATATTACCTGGGGGATAACTTTAAAATTGAGTATCCGGAAAAAGTTGCTGCAATCCGTTCAGAGGAGTATTATGTGAATATGGTGCGTGCATGGTATTTTGCAACAGCACTTGCTAAGCAGTATGAGCAGATTCTTCCTTTCTTGGAAGAGAGGAGAATGGATTTGTGGACGCATAATAAAACCATTCAGAAAGCAATAGAAAGTTACCGGATCACATCAGAACAGAAAGAGTATCTCAGGACGCTGAGAATAAAAAGAGAAAAAGAATGAATTGCACCCCGTTTCATAGGTGAGAAAGGAAAATAAAAATGGGTTATGTATCATTTAACGATGTAATTGAATTAAACGGAATTCTGAAAGAGAAAGGTTTGAATTTCAAGATTCATCTTAGAGATACCTGTGGAAGACAGTCCTTTTGGATCGAACCATTTGGAAATTGCGCATGTGAAGGGAAGTATGATGAGATGTACGGATTGGTGGAAGCATACTTTGAAAGAAAAGGATTTTCTGTGGAGTATGATGAGCAGAAGATGAATTTTGTAGTGTAAATTTGTAGTTGTTGGGGTGAAAATATCTCGGCAGTAGAAAGTATCTGATGAAAAAACGTTCATATCCGCCCTTGTTGTTGCATCGCAGTGCAGGACCCGCTTTACCTCAGCCCGTTGACAACTTGTAACAGGAACGTGGAAACACTCGTGCAGAGGCACTCCTGTTTACGTTCCTTAACAAGTTGGGCAAAGTGTCTTCGGAACGCTCCCTGTCAATGCACTGCTCACGCAACAGCAAGGGCGGATATTAGGCTTTTCAAATCAGAAAATTTTCCCTCATGCCAGAACAGTTTCTCCCAACAAAGACGAAATTTCAATAAGAAATAAAGAGCCGGATGGCTATCGACGAAGATAAATGCTCCATCAAATAGTAAATACAATATCTATTATCTGATATTTACGATCGAGTATCTTAGTCAATAGCCATCCGGCTTTTTCTATTCTTTTTAAATTTGCATTATTGGGTGGATACGCTGTGGAGCTAAAAAACTTCTTATCGAGATGGTCAGCGGAAA
>ERZ791903.446-NODE-446-length-59018-cov-3.919509_pt1 | contig 59018 bp, 51 predicted proteins | sample MGYA00510148_ERZ791903 | MGnify/ENA primary metagenome ERZ791903 (study PRJEB30046, sample SAMN00792080) | human gut metagenome | study: EMG produced TPA metagenomics assembly of the A metagenome-wide association study of gut microbiota in type 2...
GAGAGTGAATCGTTAGTTTTTGAAAATTTTAAAATCTAGATTCCGGGAATTCAGGCTGAATTGAAAGTTAATTTTTCTCTTTAGTACTTGAGCATGGTTCCGTTTGGGATCATGCCTATTTTTTTAAGTTCTTCTGGTCTCTACTATCTAATAATTTTGTTCAGATCTAGTTGAGTCGTTCGGCTTCTCGAGCTTCTAAAATAGCGTTAATAAAATCATCAACCTCAGAGGTTCTAATATGGCAATTGAATATACCGGCTCCCTTCAAGGCACGGTTCGTGCCCACACTCCCGAGACATTGGCCGCTACTTGGCTGAATGCCTACGTTGTTTTGCCGAACGCCGGCGGCGCTCCGAAGATCGGAACCGTTGAAGAATTCAAAGGAGAAACAAAAGCCTATCCCGCAGTGGTTTTCTGCCATGGCAGCTCCGGTGTAAATCCTCAGATCAAAATTTTTGCTCAATGGCTCGCTGACGCCTTGAGAGTTGCAGTCGTCGTCCCTGACTCCATGCAGACAGAAGATCGTCTGACTTACTCCTCTCCCGTTCCGGCCGCTGACTATGAAATCATTCACAAGATGCGCTCCCAAGAGCTGGCTTTAGCAATGATGGAAATTAAGCACGCTCCTTGGTTCGACGGACGTGCAATCATCGCCGGTACAAGTGAAGGCGGCGTAACAGCAGCTCGTTATGAAGCCGGTGAAAAAATGGTTCAGGAAAAAGGCCGCATGATCTTCTCTTGGTCTTGCGAAGACAACTATCACGTTGAAAGCCACAATACCCACATTCCCGATAACCTTCCGGTCCTGAATGTGATGAGCGCAACCGATAAGTTCTTCAGCCAGTCCAACAGCTATTTAGATAATCCGGAAGCCCTCGGCTACGCAGGCAAGGTTCTGGCCAACAACCCGAATGCAGAAATCGTTCTTCTGCCCGGTGCACCGCATACATTGATGAACCTTCCGCAGGCTCGCGACGCTGTTCAGGCTTTCATTAATCGCGTCCTCAGAAGCTAATCGAAGCCTTTCGAGCTTCGGCAGCTCTCTTCGATAAAAATAATCCCGCAGACTTTTGAAATCTGCGGGATTCGCTTTTTAGAGCTTCAGCCGATTAGAAGATGGCGGAAACAATAATCAGCATTGTGATGTAACCGACGACGCAGGGGATCGCGGTTCTCTTGATAATCGCAAACGGGCTGACCTTTGCGAAACCGGCCACGATAATGATGACGCCGGCAACCGGGGACAGAGCACGCAGCATTTCAGAAGCAGTATGCATCATCAGCATGATGGCGATACCGTTGGAGTTGAGGTGCTGTGCAACGTCCGGGATAACGTGAGCCAAGCTTGTGAAAGCAGCGACGCCGGAACCGGTAAGAACAGTAACAACACCGATGATGGCGGAGAGCACAACGCCTGTGCCTGTGACACCGAGGCCGCAGTTCTTAGCAACGTCGATCAAGTAGGTGATGAGACCGGTCTGCTGCAGGCCTTTAGCAAAGAAGGCGGCAACGAAGATCAGACCGACAGTACTTGTCAGGATGCTGCCCATGCCCTTGAACATGGAGAAGGACAGGTCGAAGGACTTCTTGGCTTCTCTTCTGACGAGAAGGTCAACGAGGAAGCAGACGAACCAGGAAAGGAACATGGCGGTTGCAACGTTCATCGTAATGGTCTTGTAAACCATCTTGTTAAAGATGAGAAGGAGAACCAGCGGAAGAACCGGCATGCATGCGTAGATGAGCGGTGTCTTTTCGAGTTCTTTTCTCTTGGCTTCGAGTTCAGCGAAGTCAGCAACATAACCGTGAACACCGTCCTTCTTGTCGAAGTATCTCTGAACGATCACGTGTGTGATAGCCATCACGAGAACGACAGGAGCGGCCATGACTAACTGATAAGAAACCAGATATTCAACCGGGTCAAGGTGAACCAGTTCGGCAGCCATCACGGCAACGCCGGAAGCGGGCGCATAACCGACGCAAAGCACACTGGCGACAACAGCAGCGGCAGAAAGAGAAGAGCAGCCGACGCGGATGATCAGCGGATAAACCGTCACGATCAACAGCATGGCCAGACCGGCAGCCGATGTAATCACCAAGCCGAGGCAGTGACCGATGATGAACACTAAACCGAGGATAAGGTACGGGTTCTTTAATAAGGTAATCGGTTTAGCGCAAACCGTAACGAAACGGTCGGAAGCACCGACGTCTTTCATGTACTGAGCAAAACCGCCGGAAACAAGAATAATGAAACCGACACCGGCAATCTGTGTGCGGCAGATCGCGCGGAAGAGTTCGAAGAAGTCAAAGCCTAACAAACCTGTGGCAGAGGCATTCTTTGGAAGAAAGTTTGTCGCGCCGTTCATGACACCGATGATGTTCAAAAGCAGACCGGCGATAAAAAGCACCATGTTAACTTGGTACTTCTTAACGATTGCCCAGCCTGTCAAAATGACAATAGCGGCAGCGAGCCAAAGTGAAATCGCTTGCATTTGGGATCCTTGGGAAGTTAATGAAATATTTTCTAACAATTATAGATGCAAAAACACGGGATATTTGACCGTGCAACTCCAAGAATGTCGGCCTCTATGAATCTTTTTGTCCTGAGACTGAGGCGGCTTTCTCCGCTTTTTTGGTGTAGACGGTAGCGATCATCCCGGCTGCGGCGACGATCGTCATACCGACAAGAGACAGTGTGTCGGGAATGTTTTTAAAGAAGAAGATACCGATGAGCTCGGAGAACGGAATCGCAGAAAATCCGAGGCACGAAACCAGCAGCATATTTCCGCCGATCCAAGCTCGTGTGCTGGCCAGCATTCCGGCCGTAGCAAAAAGGCACATTAGGAAGGCAGCGACAGCAGCCCTGGCATTGGGCATGTGAAATCCGTCTTCAAAAAAGAGAACGCCTAACAGAGCACCCACCGTGCAGAAAAGCGAGTAATAAAAGACAACTCGCCAGGAGGGTTCGTGCACTTGGCCTAAGAATCGAATTTGCCAATATCCGAACAAATCGATGAAGGCAACAAAGAGGCAAAGCAGGGCCGGGACCGCATCTCCGCTCAAAAAAGAAGGCCTCATGACAACCACTATGCCGATAAAGCCGAGAAGAATAGAGCCGATCAAGGGCCATTCGGGCTGCTCCTTTTTCCAGAGCGCCAGCAAAATAAAGTTCAGCGCTAAAAAAAGCGGAGTGGAGTAGGTGAGCGTAATGTTGGTGCCGAGCGGGAGCATGCCCAGCGTAAAGAACCAAATCGCGACGGAGGCAAATCCGAGAACATCACGCCGCAGATGCAGCATCGGATATTGGGTCTTTAAAGTTTCTCCGCGAAGAGAAACCGTAATGAATACAAAAAGGGTCGTGAAAAGCGAGCGGTAGAAAACCAGCTCCAGGGGTCCGAAAACATCATTGCAGTACTTCACACAGGCGGCCATCATAGAAAAGAAGGCCGCGGCAGCCAAGGACCAAAGCGATTGCGCAAACATGTTGTGAAGTCCGAGATCCGAGTGAATACACATCGAGGAGTTTTCGCTCCTCGTACGATGTCACATACTAATTATTTTTTGGCCTTTAAAACGTCATTAATGGCAGTAATAACTTCTTCGACCTCAGGCCAGCGTCCTTTACGGCCGACAATGATATTTTTCTCATTCCAGGGGCTCGTGCGGTCTGTGTCGGTAACGCCGACGATAGTAATCTGCGGCGCACCCACGGCGGCGGCGATGTGGCTCACGCCCGAGTCATTAGCAATAACGATGGCGGCTTTTTCGCATAGGGCGGCAAAATTACCGAGACTCGTCGGTTCATAAATAGTCGCATCAGGACAAGCGGCCTTAGCTGCTTCGGTTTCGTCTGCAGCCGGGAAGACAACAGGTTCAATGCCTCTGTCGCGAAGCGGCTTACACAGTTCATTGAAGTGACGCCAGTACTTTTCTTTGCCTTCGTGGCGTCCTTTAGCGATCGGCGCAAGGATCGCGTAGCGTTTGGGCAGTCCGATCTTCGCAGCCAAGTTGCGGGCGCCGGCTTCGTTGCGCGCGGCCAGCTTCATATTGATGCGCTTACTGAGCTTCGTGTAAGGCGGCTTGATACCCATGGCTTTGAGTGCTTCGTAGGCAACGTACCAGAAGCGTTCGACTTCATGCATTCTCGGAGGTTCCGGAATGGCGTGCTCTAAAAGAAACGAGCGTCCGTCAGTCGCTAAGCCGGTGCTCTGAATGCCCGCGCTCTTAAATAAAAGAGCAGATCCGAAAGAGTTCGGCATCAGAATGCCTCGGGGATTCTTAACGGAGGCAGCTAAATCGCGAATGCGCTTGATGTCGTCTAACAAATTTCCTTCGATCGGGTCGAAGCGGCGGTTGGTGCCCTCGAATAATTCTCCGACAAAAGGCTTGCCGATAAGGTAAAGCTTAAATCCGGCGGCCTCCAAAAGATTCAAGGCCGGCATGGTCATGACGGCGTCGCCGACATGATTAGGTAACCTGACGAGTAGTGTTGCCATAAAAACTGTTTCAAAGATATATGTGTTTGCCTAGTCTAACGCCTGCCGACTGGTTAAACTACCTGCACCTAAGCTAACGAGGATAGAGTTGAAATCCGTTAAGATCAAAAAAGAACCTTTAATGAGGCTCTTTGCCTACTTACCGCCTTACAAGTTCTACATCTTTCTCGCGTTGGTCGCCATGATCGCCGCGGCAGCCGGCTCATCGCTGATGGCTTTGCTGATGGGCAAGCTCACTGATTTAGGTTTCTATCAAAAAAACGGCCTGGTGGCAATTTGGGCCCCGATCGCACTGATCGGCATTTCCGTCCTTCACGGAGGAGGCCAGTTCTGTTCTTCTTATCTGCTTCAAAAAGTTTCTCAGGAAATCTTGGTCAAACTCCGTTCCTTAATGTTTGACCATATGATTCGCTGGCCTGAAGAAGTCGTCCAGAGCCAGGAGTCAGGCCGTGTGGTTTCCCGCTTCGTAAATGAAGCTTCCCAGGCCCTGTCCGGCGCTTCTCAAGTGCTGACGGTGCTTGTGCGTGACTCTCTTCAGGTTGCTGCTTTGCTTTGTGTTCTTTTTTGGCATAACTGGCAGCTGACTTTAGTAACGTTCATTGTTGCTCCGATCCTGATTTATATATTGAGAACGGTGAGCAAGCGTCTCAAGAAGCTGACGTCCGACAGCCAGGTGACCTTCGGCCAAATCTTGAGCCAGCTCAATGAAACTTATCGTTCCGAACGTCTGATCAAGGTTTACAACGCCTATAAATTTGAAGAAGAGCGTTTCGGTCACATCAACCGCCGATTAAAAGGCCTGACTATGCGTCAGCAGATCGTCAAGGGTCTCGGCACCCCTGCGACTCAATTGGTCAGTATCTGCGGTGTTGCCATTGTGGTTTGTGTGGCATTGCTCCAGGCTCAGAGAGGTCAGCTCTCTCTGGCCGAATTCGTGACCTATATCTCTGCGATGCTTCTTATGATGCCCGCGATTCGTAAGCTTGCGGGCTTAAACGGCACGATTGCCAGCATGGGCGCCGCAGCCGAGAGCCTTTTTGAGATGATCGATATTCCGCTGGAAAAGGATCCCGGCTCGAAAGACATCGAACGCGTTAAAGGCAATGTCGAATTTAAGAACGTTTGGTACAAGTATCCCAATGCGCTCGAGCCTTCGCTCAAGGATTTCAGTCTGAAGGCTAAGGCCGGCAAGATGATCGCTTTTGTGGGCGCTTCTGGCGCCGGAAAGAGCACTATCATCAACATGATTCCTCGCTTTATGGTGCCGACGAAAGGAGAGATCTTATTTGACGGTATACCTCAGAACGAGATGACGCTGGAGAGCATTCGCCGTCAGGTGGCAATCGTGACTCAGGAAGTCATGCTCTTTGACGACACCATTGCCGCCAATATTGCTTTCGGAGCGGTAAGATCCGTGACAGAGGAAGAAATCATGCAGGCAGCCGAAGCCGCCTACCTCAAGCCGCTGATCGATTCGCTTCCCGAAGGTCTTCAGACTCGGATCGGTGAGGGCGGATCGAAACTTTCCGGCGGCCAAAGACAGCGTGTCTCCATCGCACGCGCACTCCTGAAAGATGCTCCGATTCTGCTTCTTGACGAGGCCACCAGTGCTTTGGATACGGAAAGCGAAAAGTACATTCAGGCCTCTTTGGACAAACTCAGAGAAGGTCGCACGAGCTTTGTGGTGGCGCACCGTCTCTCCACCATTGTGGATGCCGATATGATCGTCGTGATGGATCAGGGGACGATAGTAGAGGCCGGAACCCATTTCGAGCTTCTGGAAAAGGACGGTCCTTATGCTCGGCTCTATAAGATTCAATTCAGTCACCAGAAGCCCGAAAACTCTGAGACACAAAAGGCTTAACGGATAAAGGTGTTCTAAAAGCGCCTACATCAAAAACAACAAATAGCACAATACGAAATTAAATTTCGCATTGTGCTATTTAGATTCAACCTGTTGAAATTTTTAATTTGCCTCGCGAAGAATAAACAAATTTTTGTGCTTAAATAAATCTGTTTCGCCTTGAGCACAGCTGCTCGATAACTCAAATACATAGGAGTATCAATGGAAACACCACTGCAAATGGGTTCCTTCTCGAGACAGTCGAAAACGATTGCTCTTTTTGCAGCCCCTGTTTTAGCCCTGCTTTTATATTGGGTTCTTCCGGACGCGTATGTTAACGGTGCCGGAGCTTCGGTCCCTGTCTCCCATGCCGCAAAGGCCTGCTTGGCTATTCTGCTATGGATGGCCCTTTGGTGGTTTACGGAAACAGTTCCGATTGCCGTCACAGCGCTTCTTCCGATTATTCTTTATCCCCTTTGTGACGTCACAACGCTCGCCAAAACGCTGACGCCGTATGCCTCTGACACGATCTACCTGTTCTTAGGCGGCTTCCTGCTGGCGGCAGGTATTCAGCGCTGGGGTTTGGACAAGCGCATCGCTTTAAAGACGATGCAGATTGTCGGTACTTCTCCAGGCGCCATTATCGCCGGTGTGATGATTGCAACGGGTTTCATTTCCATGTGGGTGTCCAATACGGCAACCGCCGCTATGATGGTTCCGATTGCAATCGCCGTTATGTCCGTGGTTCGTCAGAACTCCGACTCACCAACCATTACCAAGGGTGAAAGAAACTTCGGTATCTGCGTCCTGTTAGCCGTAGCTTACGGTGCTTCCATCGGCGGTATGGGAACGATCATCGGTTCGCCTCCTAACGGTATCTTCGTTCGCTTCGTCCAGCAGACTTACGGTGTGGATGTTTCCATCGTTCAGTGGATGAAGGTCGGTATGCCGGTGGTTCTTCTCCTTATGCCTCTTTCCTGGCTCCTCTTAACTAAGGTGCTCTTCAGAGAACAGATTCAAAAGATTGCCGGAGGCCGTGAGTGGATCCGTACCGAATTAAAGAACATCGGTAAACCGACCCGCGGTGAAATCTCTGTCCTGGTTGTCTTTATCTGTGCCGTGGTTCTCTGGTGCTTCGGCTCTCAGATTCGTTCCTTCACGCTAGAAAACGGTGTCCGTCCTTTCCGCATGGTCAGCGATGCTGTAATCGCGATGGCCGCAGGCGTGTCTCTCTTCTGCATCCCTGTGAACCTCTCCCACGGTGAAAGAGCGCTTGACTGGAAGCACTGCGATAACATTCCCTGGGACGTGCTCCTGCTATTCGGCGGGGGTTTATCCATGGCAGCCTGCATTCAGGCAACGGGCGCAGCTAACCTCATCGCAGCTCAGGCTACAGCCTTCGTCGGACTGCCTCCTGTCCTGGTGGTTTTGGGTGTTGCAACTTTGGTGATCTTCGCAACGGAATTCACTTCTAATACCGCTCTGGCCGCTACTATGCTTCCGCTACTGGCAGCTGCGGCTCCTGTTCTCGGTATTCCGACCGAACAGGTTCTATTGGTCACGACAATCGGTGCTTCTGCCGCCTTCATGATGCCGGTTGCGACTCCTCCGAATGCGATTATTTTTGGTACCGGCCGTATCCAAATCGGTGAAATGATCAAAGCGGGTTTCTGGCTGAATGTCATTTCCATCATCGTTATTTCAGGCGTCTGCATGGTTCTCGGAGACGTGCTCCAGCTCCCGATGCCTAAGTAACAAAAAATCCGACGGTTGAGAAATCGTCGGATTGAAGAAAGATTCAGGCCTGAGCGAATATGCTCGGGCCTTAATTATTTGCGGACAGGAAAATACTGTTCAATATCCGCCCAGAAAATTTCGCAGGGTTTGGAGAGCTTGCGGTTTTTCTTGCGAACGGCCACATGAGAAGTCGTTCTTTCGGGAGAGAGCGGAAGGAAGCGAAGACCTTCCCGGGGGCGGTTCGTAAAACTTCCCTCAATACAGAGCAGAGAGCCGAGACCTTTTTCCACCATTCTTAAAGCGTTGGATGCGAGGTTGTGGTAGGCGATAACCTTGAATTTGCTTTCAGGAACTTTAAACCAGCTGCTGATTTCCGAGAGAACGATGTAGCGTCTAGGGAGAATCAGAGTTCTCTCAATAATTTCTTCATAACTTAATGTCTTCTTTTTAGGCGAGACCTCTTCGCTTCGTATGACAAGCCCCCATTTTTCCGTTACTTCAATAGGAATCTTGGTGTATTTGGCACTCTCAACCGGTTCGATAAGGAGTGCTATGTCGAGTTTGTTTTCATCGAGGTTGCGTTTTAAGTCATCGCCGTCTGCCGAATAAACCTCGAACTGAACGTGCGGATATTTTTTGTTGAACTGCACCACGGCATCGGCAAAGTAATCCATGATTTTGCTTTCCACGATGCCGACGCGGATGACGCCGTGGAGGATATCTCCGTTTTCAGACAGTTCAGTTTTGGCTTGTTTGGCAAGGTCTAATATTTCTTGTGCGCGGAGCAAAAAGAGATAGCCGTTTTCGGTGAGAGACAAACTACGGGTACTTCTAACCAACAACTTGCATCCTAGTTCCTGTTCAAGTTCCTGGATTTGTCGCGTCAGAGCAGGCTGCGAAATGTAAAGGGCTTCGGCCGCACGTGTGATGTTTCCCAGCCTGCACACCGTAACAAACGACATCAATACTCTAAGGTCCATGAGATTCTCAATTTATGTATTTATTGCATTAAAAGCGATTGTAAATAGGTATTGGAAATAAATAAACAGAATTTCTAGAATTAACAAATAAGAGAAGCGAAGCCTATCCAACGAATGATTAAGAGGAGCAATGGCTTTTCACCGCGAAAATTACTCCTTGGGATTGTTTGAGAGAGGAAAGGAATAATGCGTTAGCCCGCGAAGGACTGAAGCCCAGGCTTAATGAACAGGTTTTCGAGGTATGCCACTAAAAGGGGAAAAATTATGATTCTCAACAGAAGAAAAGTATTACTGTCTGCCACTATTGGTGCAGCAGGAGCAGTTATGACAAATACCGTTAGTGCAAAAGAAAGCAATCAAGATCCGGATATGGACGCCATCATCGCAAGAATGATGAACCTTACTAAGCGGGGAACAACGCTTTCTACGAATCAAAAATATTTTGTTTTATTAGCTACATGTGCGGCTCAAGGGCTTTCCGAAGAAGCCGAAGATGTTACAGCCGCCGCTTTGAAAGCCGGTGTTGAACCGATTGCGATCAAAGAGGCGGTTTATCAGACGGCGCCGTACGTCGGGGTTGGACGAGTTAAAGAAGCTTTAGAGGGCGTTAACGAAGCTCTTAAAGACGCCGGTGTCCGTCTTCCCTTAGCATCTCAGACAACCGTTAACGACCAAAATCGCTTGGCTAAAGGCATTGAAGTCCAGACAGCGATTTTCGGAGACGCAATTACTCAGATGCACAAGAACACGACCGAGCCGATGAAACCGCTCATGATCGATGATTTGTCCGGATACTGTTTCGGTGATTTCTACACACGCACCGGGATGTCGGTTAAGGACCGAGAATTGGTCGTATTTGCCGCAATTGCAGCTCTTGGCGGATGCGAAGCTCAGCTTAAAGCTCACGCCGGAGCAAACCTTAAGGAAGGCGCGACAAAGCAGAACCTGATTGACGCTCTTCAGGTGGCCGTTCCGCTGAACGGTTTCCCGAGAACGTTGAATGCGGTGGCTGTCGTCAATAGTATTGCGTAGCGCTAGGCTAAATCGTTCCTACAAATGGACCTCCGGAGCTTTAGCGGCCGGAGGTTTTGCTTTAACCGGCAGAAAGAACTGAGGCTCCGGTGCAGTAGGTCAAAATGAGTAAGACGAATTCAAAAATTATCTTACGACTCGGTATTTGCCCTATGAGTATGATAATTTAGAGAAAAGTAATACTTTTCTAATAACTCAAGTTCCTGAATAAAGTCGAGTTAAAGCGAGTCTGCTCAAAAAATAGTTATTGAAGGCTCGTGAACGCCAAGCATGAGAGGCTTTATCTGCTGAGTTTTTGACTTTCGGGCCGTGATTGAAACGACGACCCCTAACCTGAGAGGATCACAATGCTGAGAAAGTTGGTTCTTGCTGTTTCTATTTCTACTCTTGCGGCCTTTAGCGGATCTGTGCTTGCCGCGGCTTTTGATGTTACGGACATCGAGGGCAGGAAGGTTCATTTCGAAGATCAGCCGAAAACCTTTGTCGTCGCTAACTACATCGCGAACTTTATGATGGTCGGCGGTGCCCCAAGCCTTGAAAAAGTCGTTGCTCTGACCAAAGACGGCTGGGAAGATACACGCTGCGGTGAGTACCAAGTTTTTACGAAGTCCTTCCCTAAGATGAAAGATCTGCCCAGTATCGGCGGCTATCACGACGATATTCTCAATGCCGAGAAGATCCTTAGTCTCCACCCGGATGTTCTTTTGATCGGAAGAACTCAGTACGCAGAAAACAGCCAGAGAATTAAAACGTTCGAAAAAGCCGGAATCAAGGTTGTCGTCTTGGATTACCATGCGATGACCACGGCAAACCATACCTTGAGTACCGAGATTCTCGGCAAACTCCTGGGACGTGAAAAGATCGCCGAAGCCCAGAATAAAACTTATAAAGAAGCCCTTGATCACGTTTACTCAACGATTGCCAAACTTCCTCAGGATCAAGTAGGTACGAAGGTCTACATGGAGACAGCCAGCAAGGGGCTTGCTTGCTACGGCAATTCATACAATAAAGACGTGCTCTGGGGCGCAATCCTTAAAAACATCAAAGCAGCAAATCTCGCTGAAAATTCTCCTCAGCCTTACATGGCCCTCGATAAAGAGTATGTGATTTCTCAAAATCCGAAAGTTATTTTTATCGGCGGAAGTATTTGGCGCAATAAATCTGAAGGAGACCAGATGCGTATGGGCTTTACCGTTCCTGAATCTCAGGCTCAGGCAAGATTGGCCAATTTTACGAAGCGTCCCGGCTGGAACATGCTCGATGCCGTCAAGGAAAACCGTGTCTACGGGGTGGATCACGGCAGTTTAAGAAACATGGCGGACTACACCTTCACGCAGTACATGGCAAAGGTTCTTTATCCGGAAGCTTTTAAAGATATTGATCCCGCCGGCAACTTGAATAACTACTACAAAACCTATTTGCCTGAACTCAAGTACGACGGTACCTTCATGATTCATCTGAATCAGAAATGAGCTCAGAAGATCTCATCGTCCGACAGTATCGAAACAGGATCCGCAAAAGGATCCTGTCCACGCTGCTGGTCGGTATGATATTGAGTGCCTTGGTAATCCTGGACATTCAAATCGGTTCTTCGTCTATCGCTTTGAACGATTTAGTTGAGGCGGTTGCCAAGGGGCCGGACGGGGGATCGTCCGCTTCTTTTATTGTTTGGGAAATCCGCCTGCCCATGACATTTACGTGTCTTTTTGTAGGCGCATCCCTGAGTCTGGCGGGACTTCTGATCCAAACGATAACGAATAATCCTCTTGCCAGTCCGTACACGCTGGGTGTGACAGCGGGAGCGAGTTTCGGAGCGGCCATTGCCATTACGACCGGTTTTGCCTTGTTCGGGCAGATTTGGCTCGGCGTCTCGCTGGCCGCACTCGTCATGGCGCTGACGGTATCAGCTTTTATCTTTTATCTCGGAAGTAAGCGCTCGCTTACGGCAACAACGCTCATTCTCGTGGGCGTTATTATGAATTTCTTCTTTCAGGCGCTTCAGCAGTACCTGCAGTACCGAGCTTCTCCGGAAATCGCGCAAATTATCTCCGGCTGGACGTTCGGCAATCTTCAGCGCTCCTCTTGGATCAGCACCGGCGTTTCCTCGACGTGCTGGACGATCGTACTTTTGATCTCATTTTGTTATTCGTGGAAACTCACCGCGCTCAGCGACGGAACCGAACGAGCCCGCGGTCTAGGCATCAATACGGATCAACTAAGGATGTTTGTCTTTACGGTGAGTTCCGTTCTTGTCGCCTCAGCCGTGGCTTTTATCGGTACGGTAGCGTTTGTGGGCTTAATCTCGCCTCACTGCGCCAAACTGCTTTTAGGCGACGATCAAAGATTTTTGATTATCGGATCCTCCATGGTCGGAAGCGCGCTTATGCTTGCCGCTTCGATCATTTCCAAACTTATGTCTGAAGGAGCGACGCTCCCGGTGGGAATTGTGACTTCGATCGTCGGCGTCCCGTTCCTGTTTTTCCTGCTGTTGAGATCTCGGGAGTAGCGATGCTGAAACTGAAGATCGAAGGTTTGTCCTGCTCCATTAAGAACAGAGAGATCCTTAAGGACATTACGGTGTCGTTTCAGCAGTGCGAAATGGCCGCCGTGCTGGGCCGAAACGGTGCCGGAAAGACGACATTTATTCGCTGCATTGCAGATTTGATTCCTCATCAGGGCAGCATTGTTTTGGAAGAGGACCGCAGAAAACTTGATCGCTCTTCAATTGCGTATTTGCCGCAGCTCGAAAAAATTACCTCTTCACTGACGACCTTTGAAACGATTCTTCTCGGACTGACCAAAACATTAAGCTGGAAAGTCTCGGAAGCGCAGCTTGCAAAGGTCTCTCAAGTCATCCGAGAGCTGAAACTGGATGCCTTTGCCAATACTCCGGTGCGGAGCTTGAGCGGAGGACAAAAGCAGCTTGTTTTTTTGGCGCAGTCGTTTGTCTCCGAGCCCAAACTGCTTCTGCTTGATGAACCGACCAGTGCATTGGACGTTCGCCATCAGCTTGTCGTGATGGAGACCGTGCATCGTTACTGCAAGAAGAGAAATGCAATCGCTCTTTACGTGATCCATGACTTAATGCTGGCTTCCCGTTTTAGCGATGCGGTGCTTTTTCTTCATAACGGTGTGGCGCATGCTTTCGATACTCCCGAGGCCGTCCTTAACTCTGAGACGATCGATCCGATTTATCAGATTGAAAGCCTGATTGAGAAGAACAGCAGGGGGCTTACGACTATGACTCCGATTAAACCTTTGTAGAGCGTTATGAACAAGTTAGAAAAGATTAGAGAGTATTGGAACACCCGTTCGGAAGGCTATCGCCAGCAGATTGAGAAGGAAAGAGAAGAGCACAAGGATGAGTTCTACAAAGAGTATTTCCGGCAGATACCCGAGGGCTCGAAAGTGCTGGATATCGGGTGCGGTCCGGGTTTCTTTTCGCTTCTCTTAGCCTCTCTCGGCATGAAAGTGACCGCGGCCGATTACTCCGAAGGGATGTTGGAAAAGGCAAAAGATTTGCTTAGTCGAAATGGTTTTCACGATACTGAATTCGTCCGAGCTGACGCACAGCATCTTCCGTTTGCCGATGCCTCTTTTGATGCGGTGGTCAGTAGAAATCTTGTATGGAATCTTGAAGACCCGGAAGCGGCTTACAAAGAGTGGCTGAGAGTTCTTAAACCCGGCGGGAAGCTATTCGTTTTCGACGGCAATCATTACTGCTATTTGTATAACGAGGAATATGCTTCGATCCAGCCGAAGGTTGATGCGTCCAGTAATCACGTTCTTCTCGGCATCAAAACGAACGTTATCGATGACATCGCGCGCGAGCTGCCGCTCAGCAGGAAAGTTCGTCCTCAGTGGGACGAGGAAGTTCTCGGCCGACTAAAAGCCGGAGCAGTTAAGAGTGAAGTCCTCCTTTGGGAGGGAGAAAAGAAGCGGCTCCCCGTGCGTTTTGCGGTCACGGCAGGTAAGTAGCACACAAAAGCTTTGCGGCATCTGCTAAAAATTTTTAGAATCACAAAAAACAACGAATCCGCAGATTATGCAAAGAATCTCCATCACTGTAGACGAATCTCTAGCGCAGGCGTTTGATGAACTCATTGCCAAGCGAGGCTATCAAAATCGATCGGAAGCTTTCCGAGACCTTTTGAAGAAAGAGCTTGCCCAGGAGGCTTTGGTGAATCCTTCTCAAGAATGTGTGGCCGTCGTCAGCTACACCTACGATCATCGAAAGGCACTTCTGTCTAAACGAAATGTAGACCATCAGCACGAACATTTAGACATGGTCATCAGTTCAATGCATGTCCATGCCACCCATGACACTTGTGTCGAGGCCGTGATCGCCCAAGGGCCTTACGACAAATTGAAAGTCTTTTGTGAAAACACGATTGCCGAGAAGGGAGTGGGCTGCGGAGAGATCAACTATCTGCCGATCCACGAGCATAAGTAAAGCGAAAACCGGCGGTATAACGAATGCCAATATTCGTCCGAGAGGGCTAAATTGAAAGAGCCGTGAAAATTCTCTCACGGCTCAGATGTAACTTGTTTGCTTAGCCCACGATCTCGGTTTTCAGGATGTCCTCAAGTTTTGAGTTGACTACCGCGTCGTAAAGCTTGCCTTTGAAACCAATCCAAGTTTCTGTTTCCTGTGGCGTGGCGGTGCCCGAGTAAAACTTTCTGCCGGCTGCTAAAAATTCCGGGGAAATAATGCCGTCACGGACAGAGATTTTCATAAGTCTTCTACCGTAGCCGACTTCGAAATAAAGTTTGCCCCAGATGCATTCCGGTGCTTCGATTCCGTCGGTCGGAAGCGCCATAAAACGTTTGCGTGTCACACATCTGCCGATGAGTTCAGCAGAGTCCGTAATGCCCGGACCGTCGAACGCAGTTTTGAAAGTAATTAAATTTCTTCTGGCGGCTTCGCCCTCCGGAACAAGTCTGTCCAATGCGAATTTCATAACGCGGAAGCAGAGAGCCAGACCGCCGCAGCGTTTGAGTCCGTGATATTTTTCGCAATCTTCTAACGTGAGGACAGTGACAGTTTTACCCTCATTTTCTGTAACTTTAATTTCTTCGTTTAGCATGGCGTTAGTTCCTTTCAGAGTTTGTTATTCCATCGCAACCGGAAGAACCAATTCTTCTACGGTGACTTCATTTCTCATCATTCCGTTGTCTCGCAGGAATTTTTGATTCACTTTTAGATCTTCTAAGTCCTTGGATGTCATCTTGTCGAAGTAGTGGCTTCGCTCCATCAGCGTCTTTGCATCTTCAACAGAGATGCCGTGCTCTTTGGCCCCCATCTCAGCAGTTTCGGTAGGATGGTCTCTCATCCATTGCAAGGATTCTGCATAGACTTTGTCGACGCGTTGGACGATGTCCGGATGCTCTTCGGCAAACTGTTTGGTGGTCGTCATTACAAGAGTGGGTTCCACCAAACCTTCTGCATTGATAATGGTTTTGGCACCGGCTTTGTTCGCTTTGATTAAAGCACTGCTTGCGACCAGAGCCGCGTCTGCATGACCGGCCAGAATCGTACTTAGTGCCTTAGGAATGCCCATGTTGATGAATTGAACATCGGACTCTTTCATGCCTTCTTTTTCCAAGGCTGCAACGAGGAGCTGATGTAGAAAAGTACCTTTCGGACCGACGACTTGTTTGCCTTTGAGGTCTTTAACAGAAAACTCCGTTCCGGGTTTAGACACAATTGCGAAGTTAGAGGTCGGATGAGCTGTTCCGGTTACCACTCGGACCGGAAGACCTTCAGAGTTGAGTATGAGAAGCGCAGCGGTATTCATATTGCCGGCGATGTCCAGGCTTCCCGAACCCATAGCTCGAGCGGCCTGAGGACTCGTGCCCATGTTGTGCCAATTAATTTTGATGCCGTCGGTCTGGAATTCTTTTTCAAGAAGTTTGTGGTTCTTCATGATGAGAAGCTGAAGGACAAACGGCGGTTTTACGTAAGAAATATTGAGTTCTTTGATAGGTTCGGCTGCGGCGGCAGAAAACGAGGACGCAGTCACCAAGAAAGCAATAAACAGAGATGCCAATCTCATGATTTTCTCCTCAGAGACTTTGTTTAGGTTTGAGTGTGGAAGTCCGCTCAACTGGAATTAGTCCATTTCAGATGAGAACGATAATGAGAATTGTAATCGTTAAAAAAGTAAAAATGTCCGTCCGTTAAAAATAATTAGCAGCCTAAATCGAGCTTATCTGACAGACTGGATTACTTTAGTTAATGTCTTGAACTTGCCTTTGTACAAGTTCAAGACATTGGTTCAATTCTTTATATCTTCCAAAGAGAGGCCTTTGAAAGACACGGAGAATTTTTGATACTTGGGGTTATTTTTGAGAAAAACGTCGGCTTTTTCCTGAAGCTTTTCGAGGTATATTTTTTTAGGATTTCTTTTTATTTCAGCAAATTGGATTTTGTCGACGAGTTCGTTGACTGCAATGAGGTCGATTTCGTTTTCTCCTCTTTTGTCCCACCATTGACCAACAGCCGTCCACGTCCCGTTTTCTGAGTAATCTTTTAAGAACCAATTTTCCAGAGTTCTTCCGCAGAAGTCCGGCCAAGCTTTATCAAAAAGCCCCTCTGACAGGTTCCATTGCGAACTTTCATAAAGTGATGCGAAAGTCATAGGCTCAATAAATTTGAACCAGAAACGGAAATATTCGTCGGTAAGGAGGTAACGGGTGCCTCTTCCGGAACTTTCCTTACCAAATGGATAGTTCTTTTTCAAAAGATTGAACTGCGTTTCAAGGCGAGACATGTAAGGGGCGAGATTAGTTGAAACTTCATTTTGAAGTTCCGACCATTGTGTCTTCCCATAAGCGATTGCTCTTAAGAGAGAAAAATAAGCGCTCGACTCCATCCGGAATTCGTTTCCGAGGATGACATGTCCGTCCTGTCGATACCAAGAACTTGCTTGAGAAAAAAGGAACTTTTTGAAACTCTTAACGTCCGAGCAACCTGATGAGGTAAGGAGCTCCATGTATCTGGGAACGCCACCGGTCATAGCGTAAAACATCAGTAAACCCTCAGCGGTGAAGTCGGGATTGTTTTCTTCCAGATAATGTCGGATGGTGTGGCAGCTAAAAGGCTTTATTTTGAGGCGAAGATCAGTTCGTCCGTAAAGAGGTTCGTTAGCGTCAGAGAAGATATGTTTGATGGCGGAAATGATGGAGCCACTCATGATCAGGAGGAGTCGGCTTTCATTTTTATTTTTATCCCAAACATTCTGTAGTTCAGACCAAAATTTTGGCGCGGCGTAGTCCAACTCCTGGCATTCGTCAAAAACCAAAATCAAAGGCGTCGTTTTGCTCAGCTGCATACAAAATTCAACGAGTTCTGAAAGCTTGCTAATGCCAGGAAGGAATCCCTTCAGGTTCAACTCTCTCTTGATTTGAGCAAGGCAAGATTTCACGAGGTCATCCTCCGAATAGCCTCGTTGTATGAAAAAGTAGAGTGACGCGAGAGAAGATTCTTTAGCGAACTTGGTGATGAGTGTGGTTTTCCCGATTCGTCTTCGACCTGTGACGACGACAAGTCTGGATCCATTTTCAAGAAGAGGCAATTGGTCCGACAGCGTTTCTAACTCTTCTGTTCTACCGTAGAACTTCATAATTAACCTACAATCATTGTACGTACAATGATTGTAGGTTAATCAGAGGAGCGATTCAACTTTTAAAACTCTTTTGAGCCCAGAGCTAACTTTGAGAAAGATCAATCAAAAATAGAAGGATCCAAGGGATAAGAAGCTTTGATCGATGAACGCAGAAGTTTTGGAGAAAATCAGTTTTAGCTGAAAATTTTTGGAGGATGTTTAACGTATGCAAATAAATGCATATAAAATCACATGCAATTATTTGCATATTTAAATGATTCTTCATGGTCTTAACATCATTAGAACAAAGTCTTCTTGTTTTCAAGGTGCTTTCTGATCCCAATCGCCTAAGGCTTTACTGGCTTTTGACTCATGTGGGAGAGGCGATTTGCGTATGCGAAGCGATGCGTGTTCTCGATCTTCCTCAATACGAAACTTCTAAGCATCTCAAACAGCTTCGTGAAGCCGGTTTGGTGGAAGCAGAGAAAAGAGGACGTTTTGTCTATTACAAGGTGAAGACTCCTGTCAGTTCATTTGTCCAAGGTATCGCTCAAGCAGTAAACGCTATCGATCCTGAAAGTTTCAAAGAAGATAAAAAACGCTGCAAAGAAATTTGCTGCTGTTTCTCGGACGAACAAGAAAAATGATTTCAAATATTGATTGGTCTCGATTCCTTTCGGAATTTACATATATTTTTTTCGAACTGATCTTTCTATTTTTCACGATCAGTTTCTTAGTTTCGCTCGCTCAGATTTCCATGTCACAGAAGCGAATTGAAGGCTGGCTTAACCGTCCTAACAAGGTGATTAGTGCCGTGCTAGGCGCCTGTATCGGATTGGTGACACCGTTTTGCTCGTGTTCCACGATTCCGGTATTTGTGGGACTGATGAAAAGCCGAGCACCATTCGCGGGAGCTGTTTCCTTTTTACTGACTTCATCGGTTTTGAATCCGGCCATCATCACTTTGATGGTGGCCTTCTTCGGTTTTAAGGCTACGGTCTTATATACCTTGTTTACCTTCGTTTTTGCTGTAAGCATCGGACTTTTACTAGATGCTTTAGGGTTTAAACGCTATGTGTATGACGTGACAGTAACCGGAGGAAAAACTTCGTCGGAAGCCTGGCATTCTTTTACAGGAACATTCCGAGAAAAGTTTTGGCATGCAATCGTGTTGGCTTTCGGAGATTCCCTTGGACTGCTTAAGAAGGTCTTTCCTTACCTTTTATTCGGTGCATTAGTCGGCGGCTTTATTCATGAAGCGCTGCCGATGGATATTGTCGAAAAATTTGCCAGTGTAAGCGCCTGGTGGGCAATTCCTCTTGCAGCATTGGTCGGTATTCCGCTCTACATTCGGACGGAAACTATGATCCCGATTGCCTCGATCTTATTGGGAGCCGGAGTCGGCCCGGGCGTCTTAATGTCTCTCATTATTGGAGGCGCCGGCGCAAGCATTCCGGAAGTCGCGTTATTAAATTCCATTTTTAAGAAACAAATGCTGTTCTCATTTTTGCTTTCAGTGTTTTCAGTGGCCTGCATGACCGGCTATCTATTGAACTATTTTTCCTTTTAAGTTATCGGAGTGTTCATATGGCTGAAAAAGAATCGTTCTTTTCAAAGTTTTTTGGAAATAAGAAGAAAGAAGGCTGCTGCTGTCAGCTAAAAGTGGTTAAACATGAGGTGTCGTCAGAAAAAAAAGCAAGGGAGGGCGGCTCAGAAAAAAGAATGAAGATAAGAACTGAGATTTAAACATTATCGGCTGCGAGACCTTGTTTTGACTTTCTGTTGAAAACGAGATCTCTCAGCCAACTCTTGGAAGCCTTTCTAGTGCCAAACGCTGAATGCAGGAATTCACCAATTGGTTGTTAAAACGGCGATGTTCGAGCGGATAAAGCTTTCAACATCATAGCAGGAGGATGAAATCTTCAACTGCCAACCTGATTCCGGTAACTCTACCTCAAGTCTTTGCAATGAGCCTGCCGCAACCATTCTGCTTACCGACCGGTCTGGGAAAGCTAAACAAAATCCCACGCCCAATATTGCAGCTTTTATGGCCTGATCAGCATCAGTTACGGTCATCACCGGAGATGAAATCGAAAGGTGATTCTCTTCGATATCCTTCTTAATCGCAATATAAGGGAATCTTAATAATTGCTTAAGAGTAACCGGTCGATCTTTCTGAATAAAAAGTCTAGGGCTTATAAAGACTGTTCTTGTGAGTCTCTTTCTTTGGTTGCAAGGAGATAAATCAATGTTGATGTCCCCTACTTTTCCAGGAGACTCTTTTTCACTCAAATCGAAATTGATACCAGGCTCAGTCTGGCGATATAGATTTAACAATGCAAGAAGTTGAGTAAAACTAATTCGTGGATCAAAGTTAACCCTGAGCACTACATTCTTTTTTGGGATAGAAACTAATTTCAAGTTGTTGATGAGTGGCAACACTCGGTCCTTATATAACGCCCCTTGGTCCGTTAATTTAAGGCCTCTCGGAGACCTAAAAAATAAGGTTACTTTCAAATCCTTCTCAAGTCTATCTAATGACCTCTTGACCGTAGAGGGCTCGATCGCAAGAAGTGATGCGGCTTGATGGATGCTGTTACCTGCAGAAAGAATTGAAAAAATCTCCCAGTCGGTTAATCTAGGTGGTCTGACCATTTAGCACCTTCTTTCAAATAACTCAAGGCCCTTTTAACGTAACTGATCCAATCTTCGACAATGGGATTTATTACTTTTTGGTTGGGTACAATAGCCCTTAGGGGAAGAGGTGACAATTCCCATTCAGCAAATATTCGAAGCAAAGTCCCATTTTCTAAATACGGAGCCGCTAAAAAGTGTGGAATTCCGATCGCGACTCCAGTCCCTAGAATTGCAGACTGCAGCGCCGCTAAATTATTTCTACAAACTATTTGAGGTTGAAAAAAAATATTTTCTTCTCGACCCTCTTTCTTGAATTTAATGTTTTGTTGTAGTACATCTTCGCGAGTGCCGAAAATATAAGAGCTATCTAAATCTTTCGGATGTTCTAGGGGGTGTTCTCTCACCCATTGAGGAGTTGCGCATACAATGCGTTCTATGTCGGCTAAGTAGTATTCCTTGATATTTTCGTAAATGTAATCTCGGTGGACAACGCGAAGATCCATGTTGTACCAGACAGGCATTCCCGGTTCGGAGGTCAGTTGGATATCAAATTTAATGTGTGGATATTTTTTAGCAAATCGGGATGTGATTGGAACGAATAACATGGAGCCGGTTGTGTAGGGAAAGGAAAATCTCAAGGTGGCAGGGGACTCACCTTGCTTAGTTCTCAACACCTCCAATTGAAAAATCGAGGGGTACCACTCCTTATATTTCACGAGTCCTAATTGAGTTGGTAATCCTGCATTTCTATCTCCGAACAAGGGATAACCCAATTGATCTTCCAATTCGTTTAATAAACGATTAGCTTTGCTTTTTCCCATACGAAGCGTCTTGAGGGCAATGGAAAAACTTTTCTCTCGAACAGCGACGCAGAAAATGTACTGAGCCTGAATAAACGATTTCATTTTTTTGCAACACCCGAAATCTGATTAATTTATATTTTCCCTAAATTAGCCGTTTTCGTACTAAATATTCTCTTAACCTTAGGAAATTTCCCTTATTTTTTGGAGGTAGAGTGTTGCAAATTAAATCTCAAATTCTCACTCCCTAGACTTTGAACATGTCTTTAGTGAGGATTGAAAATGAAAAGAAGGTTTCTATTTAAGAGTATTTTGGTATCTGCGATTTCTCTGACTGGTAAAACGGGCTTCGCCGCTATATCTGAAGGCACATCACAGACGTTACATAAATCCACCGCTCCTTATGACATTGTCATTATTGGAGCTGGCTGCGCTGGGTTGTGCGCAGCCATTGAGGCAGCCGATCAAGGTGCCCGAGTTGTAGTTCTTGAAAAAATGTTCGCTCCATTCGGAAACACCATTTACGCTGGCGGTAATTTCATCGCTGCGAATTCCTGGGTTCAAAAGAAGTCAGGGATTTCTGATAGTGTCGATCAATTCTATGAAGATCTGATGCAGATTTCGATGAGGAGAGGCGATCCCGAGCTTACAAGAATGCTGGCAGAGAAAAGTTCGGACACTATTCAGTGGCTGACTAATCGGTGCCATGTCGAATGGAAACCGATCTCCATGATGAGAGCTCCGACTTATGGCAGGCTGCACGAAGTGGCAGGCGACATCCGACCGGGAGGATCTCAGTTAATACGTAAGTTGCTTGATGAATGCAAGCGTCTCAATGTCCCTATTGTCTACAAAACCAAAGCAATAGAACTTTTACAAGATAAAGATCTCAATTGCATAGGGGTGAAGGCAAGGGGACCTGACGGAACTCTGGAGTACTATGCAAAGGGTGGCGTGGTTGTCTGCACAGGGGGATTTCATAATAATAAAGAAATGGTCACACGCTATATGGGAGGAAATGTTGCGTGGATGCCGCTGAGGGGATCAACGGTCCTCACCGGTGAAAATATTACCTTAACGCAACCATTCTTCCCCCAGTACGTAAATATGGATCAATTTCATGCAGGTCCGATCCACCCCACAACCAGAGCCAATACGTCTAGTATCGTCAATTACGGTATTTGCGTTAACCGAAACGGAGAACGATTTATTGATGAAGGTAAAACCTATGTTTATATCGGACAAAATACGCCGAAATTGATTAAAGAGAACCGTGCATTTGTAGTCTTGGACTCTCGAGTTCTGAACAAAAATATGGTCTCGCGTGTAATAAATCGATATAAACGTGCAAAAGCAGAAATTTACCAAGCAAACTCTATTCCTGAACTTGCTCGACAGATGGGACTTCCTGTCCTAACCCTAGAAAAAACGATTAAGGAATTCAACACTGCTGTACACAACGGAACTGTTCAAAATTTGGTTGTTCCGTCTTCTCATCAGCGGCCGTATACAATCGAGAAGCCTCCTTTCTTCGGATTTATGTATGCTGGTGGTATGACGGCTACTTTCGGGGGACCAAAAATTAACAAGAAAGCCGAAGTCATAAACACTGAAGGATTGCCTATTCCAGGTTTGTATGCAGCCGGCAATGCCATCGGAGGTTTGTTCTACGATAATTACATAGGCGGTTCGCAATTGACAGCTGCAGTAATTTGGGGTCGTGTCGCAGCTAGGGAGGCCTTTGGCCGGTCAAAAAGGGCGCTTTGAAATAGTTAGAAATTGAGCAGGCACCCATTCGGATAACCTGCTCAAGAATGTCTTGTGGTGGAGGCGGCGAGAATCGAACTCGCGTCCAGAAGCTATCAATACCAGCCTCTACGTGCGTAGCTAATTCACTTAGTTCTTACCAGCAACCCTGCAAACTAGCGATGCCAGCTGCCGGCCAGTTGCTAAGTTTCGCTCCCGCAGTCACAACTCCTGCAGGAACTAGCTCCTATGATATGTCGCTGCTGTCCCTTGCGGGACCCGGCCTAGAAGCGAACCGGTTGCAGCGTCTCACCGGAAACTAAGCGGCGAGAGCGAAACGCTCATCGTTGGCGTTTATATTTTTGTAAGCGGTTTAGCGAGGAACTCACACCTCGGCACGCGTCCAAATATCTCATGGCCCCTGTCGAAACCAGGTCGCCCCCACGAGGATTGGTAATTTTATTAAAGACCGTCCTCCCAGTCAAGATTAATCTTGCAGACCTAATGCGACACCCGGCACAACTTGATCACCGCGCTGTGTCTTGGATGTCGAAATAAACAATCGATCCGCGGCGATTTTTTCCTTTTGAATCAAGTAGTTTCTAACTGCCGTCGCGCGACGGTCCGCTAGCTGCTTCAGGTCGGCAGTGGCCACGCGCTGGTTCTTCATTAGGAAAGCTTTCATCTGCTCAATATCGGCATTCTTAGGTTTGTTGGGTGCCGTCGATTCACTGTAAAGCTGCTTAATCGCTTTGTCGATCTGTGCCGCGGTTAATACCTTCGCGTTGGTTGCAGAAGTCGTGTCGCGGTAAATCGCATAACGCATATCACGCATCAGGAGCTGCTCCCTCAAGCCTTCGCCGTCTTCTTTTTCAGAAGCCATACCGATGATCTGAATCTTGATGCCCGGCCGATCCTGCATGGCTTTAGCCACGATGCCGAGCGCCTTGAGTGTCTTTTCATCCAGCCGAGAGCTGCCGCTGGCAAACTGCAGCTTGTTCAAGTCCATGTCCTCGCCGCCGAACATCGAACCGATAAGGGCGAACGGGGCGGTAACGGCTTTGCTGATCAAGTTCACAATCACTTTAACAATAATGCCGCCGACAGAGAATTCCGGATCGTTTAAAGAGCCGGAAACCGGAATATTCAGGTCAATCTGCCCCTGGCGGTCCTGCAGAAGGGAAACAGCCAGACCCACGGGCAAAGCATCCTTGGCATCGGGCACTTGTGAGCCGAATTCAAGTTTATTGATAACCAAGGCGTTTTCGCTGGTGAGTTTATCTTGATTGATGTCAAAGGCGCCCTTGTAAGTTAACAGACCTTTTTCAATCGGATGACCGGTGAATTTAGCCGAGAACGGAGAGAAGGCCGGCAGCGACAGTGAGGTCACTTCGCCTTTCATCGCGAGTTTGAGCTTCGATTCAAACGGATTGATCGTGCCGGAAATATTCATCGGCGTGCCGTTCAACAGACCTTTCACATCCACGGCGGCATTGCCTTTGGTCGTCGTGGAGTAATTGCTCAAAGAGCCGGCAAGGTTGGAGGCATTGAGCTTGAAAGTAGGCTCAATACTGTTGTCCGTGTAGCGTACACGGCCGTCTGTCAGCGTGATCTTTCCGACATTGATGGCCGGAGCAGAAGATGAGCCGGAACTTGCCTGAGCTTTAGACTGGGGCTTAGAAGCGGCCGGCTTGTCCGTCGTGGCTGCAGGTGCCGGAGTGTTGCTCGGAGTGCCTAAGGAAGCCAAGTTAATGCTTCCGTTTTTGTTCATGACGACATTCACGTTAGGCGACGTAAGCGCGATGGTGCCAAGTGAAATTTGCAGTGGAGAAAGTCCCGAAACACTAATACCGCCAACGGCAAGATTCTTAAGCGAAACAGCCGCTGCGCCTTGTTTGTCCGTCACGTTCAGCGATGCAACATCCGCATTGCCGCTGTAAGAGAAGGAAATGTCTTTGGCTAGATTTAGCTTGAGTTCACCCTTGTTGCTGAACGTTCCTTGCGTGACGTGGGCGCTGGAATACTGAGAAATATACGGAGTCAGATCAGCAATGGATAATCCGCTGCTCTGCAGATTCAGATCCATACTGAAGGGCGTGATGACCATCCCGCCGTTTGCTTGGATATGACCGCCGATAGCGCCGACGGAGGCATCGATAGAAGTCCGAGTGCCGTTTTTACCGTTAATCGGGGCGAGCGAGATATTAACGTTCGTGACCGGACGTTTGAAATTATTGGTGGTATCGGTGAAGTTAATGGTTCCGTTGCGAACGCTGACCTTGTCAATATTCCAGGTCCAGTCGTTCGGCGTCTTCTTTTCGTCTGCGGGTAGGGCAGCCTTTTCTTTAGCTGCTTTCGCGTCTGCTTTCGCCTGGGCCTTTTGTTCCTTGACGATATGCGTCAGAAGCTGCACTAAATTCAGACTGTCGCTGTCTCGAATGATGACGACGGATGGGTTATGAAGTTGGATTTCACCGATGTCCAGATTCTGGCGGAAGAAAGCAAACTCTTTCAGGTTTGCATCGATCTCTTTGACGCCGATGATTTGATAGGCTTTACCGAGCTCGTCTTCGAGGCCCACGTCTTTCATCTTGACGGTGCCTTTTAGACGCAGATAAGCGTTCTCTTCGCCTTGTTTTTTCTCAAAGTCCAGATTGAAGGCACAGTCCATTGTGCCCTTGGTAACTTTGACATTCAGAGGAATCGGGTTAAAGGAAGCCGCATTCTCCAGGTTTAACCCGGTGACGGTGAAGTTCACGCCGGTTTTTTTGCCTGGTGTAAACGGAACACTCTCGGCATTGATGGCAAAAGGCTCGCCGTTGAAATTGAATTTCAGGTCAGGCGTGATAGGAACGTCGACGTCGTTTTGGAAATTAGAGATGAGGGGCAGGGCAAAGTTAAGGTCGGTAACCTTATCAACCTTGTGTCTGAACTTGTCATCAAGCGTGATTGAAGAGTTCGTCAGCTTGATGTTGCCGATAGAAAACTGCAGCGGCTTGTCATCCTTCTTCCCTTCTTCCGGTGAAGTCGGCATTTCCTGAATGCGTTGGATGATGTCGCTGAAGTTAAAAGTGTCCAGCCCCGTACGGATTACGGTGCTGTTGAGGCCGTCAATTGTGATGTACTGCACCAAAGGAGACAGTTTGAAAAGAGAATCCCACAGAACTTTGGTTTGCAGAGATCCGACGGAAAGCAAAGTCGGCTCTCCGTCTTTTTGGACGTTCAGTCCCTTAACAGAAAACTGCAGTGTGAAAGGATTGAATTTAACTTCCTGCGTTGTGATCGTGCGCCCGACAATCGGTTCGGCGTATTTTTTAAGCGCCCAGTTCACTCCGTAAGGGACACCGAGGAAGCCGCCGGCTGTGTAGGCGGCTGCCAAGGCTCCGGTGATTCCGGTTGTTATCCAAAGTTTTTTGCCCATATCGTTCCCTCGCTTAGCGGAATAAAAAGACTTCCGACATAGGCAAAAGTATGACTACTTTGTAAGCTCGATCTCTAAAATTTCGCTCGGATTGTGCACAATGAGATCTGCGCCCCACAGCTCGACAGGCTGCGGTGAACCGAGATATCCCCATTTCACGGCAACCGAGAAAACGTTAGCTCCGTTGGCTGCATCAATATCTCGTTTGTCGTCGCCGGCATAAATGGCCTCAGAAGCTTTCGCGTCAATGCTTTTCAGAGCAAAAAGAATCGGTTCAGGGTTCGGTTTGGAAACTTTGAGCGTGTCCCCGCACACGACCACAGCTGGTTCGAGCTTATGGAATTTGATTAAAGGATGAACAAAGCGGGCGTGCTTGTTGGTAATGATGCCCCAGCTTGCCCCTTGAGCTTTGATGTTGTCAATCATTTTCGGAACACCTTCAAAAAGATGAGAGTGCTCCGTCATATGGGCTTCGTAATAGTCCAAAAACTCTTTGACCATTTCAGCGTAGCCAGGATCATCCGGGTGGATGCCGAAAGCCGCACCAAGAAGGCCTCGTGCGCCGCTGGATGCGGTTTTGCGAAGCGTCTCAAAGGGGAGGGGCGTCAAACCTCGGACTTCTCGAAGATGATTAGCCGCTGCCGCAAGATCCGGCGCAGAATCCAGCAACGTGCCATCAAGATCAAATAAATAAACGTTGGGATGTTCGGTCATGACAAAAAGAAAGGGGTCGCAAACGACCCCTTTTTCACAAGTTAATGCAATAGATTACTTGTTGCGTGTGCCTTTAACTTCGATAACGGCACGACGGTTCGGCTGCAGGCATTCGATCAACTGTTTGAATGTCTTGATTTCGCCCTTAGCAGAAGGATTCGGGCAGTTGACGACAGGGTCAGCCTGGCCTTTGCCTTCGGCGTGGATACGAGCAGCAGGAACGCCGTGTTCAGCCAAGAAAGTCTTGACGGTGTCTGCACGACGCTGAGACAGTTTCTGGTTGTAGGCAGCACCGCCGATACGGTCGGCGTAGCCGTTGATCATGACAACGTCAAGTGTCAAGCCGGACATACGGCTTGTGAGTTCTGTCAACTTGGCGATGCCTTCGGGTTTCAGAACGGCTTTGTTGAAAGCGAAGAGTGTGTCGGCAGAAAGAGTAACTCTTTCTGCACCGGCTTCGCATTTGATAATGTCTGTGTCGCACTGGCAGTTCTGGCCAAGAGCGCCCTGGGCTTCTGCCAGAGCAGGAGTCCAATAGCCGGTGCGAACGCACAGGCCGAAATTAGTCATCAATGTTTGGCCGGCTGCCTGAACATAAGGATTAGCAGGGGCATCAGCTGCGCAAACAGCACCGGAAGCAGCTAACGCTACAGAAGCGATAAGCATTCCGAATTTTGTCTTTGTATTCATCATTTTCCTCTTTTGATGCAGTAAAACCACACAACATACGGCAAATTCAGGGATCGGCCGCTATGCATTCCGAGTGTATAACCACCGGTCCGCTAATTAAAATCGTCCCGTAGTGTCTCACACACCCTATTCTGCCACGACATGATATTACTTTTTGTAAGTAACTTGCCCCGATCAGGCCTAAGTAATTTTTCCTGTTGTATATTTGCAACAAGGGAACCGCTCACCCAAACCTGATGTACGCATTGTGCTTCAACCGCGTAAATAACGTTTGATAACACATCCAAAACGGGCATAGTTACAAGCTGTGACATGTCAATGACGGCTAGGTCCGCGAGCTTCCCAACTGCAAGGGAGCCCACGTCACAATGCAATTTTAACGCGTTAGCTCCGTTTATTGTTGCCATACGAATAATTTGATTGACCGTGAGCTCCGTCGGGTCTTGAGAAAATCCCTTAGCGATGAGACCTGCCGTCCGCATTTGCTCGAACATGCTCAGAGAGCAGGCGCTCGCTGCACCGTCGGTTCCCAAGGCAACGTTGACGCCGGCCTTTAAAAGTTTGACGACGGGACTTGCGCCGCAGCCGAGCCGCATATTGCTCACGGGACAGTGGACGACGGATGCGCCGCTTTCGGCGAGCAGTTCGATGTCGCGGTCGGAAAGAGCAACACAGTGCACGGCAATCGTCCGTTCATTCAGGCAGCCTAATTTGGCCAAATATTCCACCGGAGAGCACCCGAATTCTTTTATGGCGTTCTGTCTTTCTTCTTCGGTCTCGGAGAGATGAATCTGCCAGGTTGTGTCCAGCTCTTCGGCTAACCGCATGGATGCCTGCAAAGCTTCCGCAGTGACGGAATAGGGAGCATGCGGTGCAATATTGATAGAAAGGCCGGGATCGTCTTTGTGACGTGCGGCGAGTGCTCGGACGCCGGCCAAAGCATCTTCTTCTCCTTTGTATTCAGCATTCGGGTACTTGATTACAAACGCACCCTGAACGACACGCAGTCCGACTTCTCTCAGCGCTTTGGCAGCAGAATCCGGGAAAAAATACATGTCATGGCACGTCGTTGTAGCTCCTCGGAGCATTTCAGCGCCTCCGAGCAGGGCACCGTCATAGACGAATTCCGGACTCATCAGCTGCCCTTCAATGGGCCAAATGCATTTGGTGAGCCAGTTCGGCGTTGTGAGATCAGGGCCCACGCAGCGGAGAAGATTCATGGAAGAATGGGTATGGCAGTTCACAAAGCCTGGCATAACCACGTTATCGGGCAGCTCAAAGACTTCTTTGGCTTCAACGTTCTTGAGATCTGCAGGCGAGATCAGCGCGGCAATTCTTCCGTTTTCAATCGCCAGGCCATAGTTCTCCAGAACTTCAGTGTCGCCCTCAAGCGGAATGATCCAGCGGGGAAGAAGGAGTTTTTCGGTCTGCATATTCTTCTCCTATTAGAAATTAGAGGTTTTTCGGTTGAAACGGCTGAATGGCGTCCAACTCTTCCTTCATTAGTGCCTTTTGCTTTGCCAAATCATAGACCGCCTGCAGCTCGAGCCAAAAGATTTCTTCTAGGCCGAAATATTTCGAAAGCCGCAGCGCAGTGTCCGGTGTGATAGCGCGCTCTCCGGCAATAATTTGACTCAGGCGCGTCTGAGGAACGTGAATGTCTTTTGCGACTCGGTAAACGGAAAGTTTTAGAGGCTCAAGAAACATGGTCTTGAGAACCATGCCGGGGTGCAGTGCTTCCAGATTTTTCATGGTAACGCCTCTCGATAGTATCGGATTACGATAGCACACTAAAAACGATTTATAAGCGTTTTGAGGCACAGAGCTGTTAAGTCCACTAAAATTGACGGGTTATTTTTACAGTCCGTTAGTTCGGACGCATTGGGAAGGATTTGTTAGATGGCTGACAACGACCACAACAACGAAAACGAAAAAGACAAAGAAGAGCAGAAGCAGGACATCTCTGATGAGACCGGTTCTGAGACACCCGAGAATCAGGCTGAAGAGTCCGGCGACGCCGGCGAGGGCGAGAAAAAGAAAAGTCGCTCCCGCAGCCGCCGCGAGAACACACCTGACTGGAATCTCATTCGCCAGCAGGTAAATAAGGCCGAGCCGATTTCTCTGGAAGATGAAATGAAGCGCTCCTACCTTGATTACGCGATGAGCGTGATCATGGGCCGAGCACTCCCCGACGTGCGTGACGGTTTAAAACCCGTTCACCGTCGTGTGCTCTTCGCGATGTTCGAATTGAACAACATGTGGAACACTCAGCATAAGAAGTCTGCTCGTGTGGTCGGTGACGTGATCGGTAAGTACCATCCTCACGGTGATGCCGCAGCTTACGAAACAATCGTTCGTATGGCTCAGGACTTTTCCATGCGTTATCCGTTGGTCGACGGCCAGGGCAACTTCGGTTCTGTCGACGGTGACGGCGCCGCTGCTATGCGTTACACCGAAGTTCGTTTGAAGAAGCTTTCTTCCGAAATGCTCCGCGGTCTGGATGAAGACGCAGTTGACTTCGCTCCGAACTATGACGGCACGCAGAAAGAGCCGACCGTTCTTCCGACAGTGTTCCCGGAGCTTCTGATCAACGGCTCCGCCGGTATCGCGGTCGGTATGGCAACGAACATTCCTCCGCACAACCTGCGCGAAACCGTGAACGCCTGCTTGCTGGTGCTTCGTAACCCCGAATGCACCATCGACGAAATTATTAAAGTCATGCCGGCTCCGGACTTCCCCACAGGCGGCATTCTTTACGGTTTGTCCGATGTCCATGAGGCCTATCGCACCGGCCGAGGCAAAGCGATTATTCGTGCCAAGACCCACATTGAAGAATGGGACAACGGCAACCGCGAATCCATCATCATCGACGAGATTCCGTATCAGGTCAATAAGCGTCTGCTCCTTGAGAAGATCGCTCAGCTCGTCGCTGAAAAGAAAATTGACGGCATGTCCTTCGTTCGCGACGAATCCGATAAGAACGGTATGCGCGGCGTGATCGAACTGAAGCGCGGCGCCAATGCCAATGTCGTTCTGAACCTTCTTTATAAGAACACCCAGCTGCAGGACAGCTTCGGTATCAACCTGGTGGCGCTTGTCAACGGGCAGCCGAAACAGCTCAACATCAAAGAAATCCTGGTTGAGTTCTTAAGCTTCCGCCGTGAAGTCGTGACTCGCGTCACGATGTTCCGCCGCGATAAAGCTCGCGCCCGCGTATACCTGGTTGAAGGTCAGGCAATCGCGCTGGCGAACCTTGATGACTTCATCAGCATCATCCGTACTTCTGCCAACGCCAAGATTGCCGAGGAAAGACTGCTGGAGCGCGAATGGCCGGCTCATGAGGCCGCCGAGATGATCAAGCGCGCCAACCTGGATAAGAAATTCCTGCGCCCCGAAGACGAAGACATGACGCTTGGCCTCACGGATCAGGAAACCTACCGCTTAAGTTCCATGCAGGCTAAGAACATTCTTCAGATGCGCCTGCAGAGCCTGACCGGCTTGGAACAGGAAAAGATTCACGCAGAATATAAAGAACTCGTGGACACTATTATTGATTTGACCGACATTCTGGCGAAGCCCGAACGCGTCACCGCGATCATTGCCGACAGCCTTGAAACCGTCGCAGCCGAATTCGGCGACGAAAGAAAGACTCAGATTGTTGCCAATGCAGAAAACGTCAAGACAAAAGACCTGATCCCGCTGAGAGAAATGGTCGTGACCCTGACGGATACCGGCTACATCAAGAGCCAGGCTTCGATCGAATACCGCGCTCAGAAACGCGGTGGTCAGGGCAAACGCGCCGCCCAGATGAAAGAAGGCGACATTATTAATCAGCTGTTTGTGGCTACAACGCACGATGTGCTGCTGTGCTTCACCAACAAGGGCCGTCTGCACTGGCTCAACGTTTGGGATGTGCCCGAAGGCTCTTCCTCTTCCAAGGGTCGTCCGATCGTCAATATGCTTGAACTCACGGATGACGAAAAAGTCACTGCCGTTCTGCCGATCTCCGATGAGGATTACGCCAAAGATCTCTATATCTTCATGGCCACTGCTGACGGTACGGTCAAGAAGACACCGATCGGCGACTTCAAGAACCAGAGAAGAGCCGGTATCAACGCCATCAATCTGCTTGAAGGCGACGTTCTGGTCGGCGCTGCCGTGACCGACGGGAAGCATGATGTCATGCTCTTTAGCGACAACGGCAAAGTTGTCCGCTTCTCCGAAGATGAAGTTCGCGCCATGGGCCGTGCCGCAACCGGCGTTCGCGGTATGAGACTCGATGAAGGCCAGAAGGTCATTTCTATGCTGGTCTGCGGCGATGACGAAGACGTAACGGTTCTGACCGCTACTGAGTTCGGCTACGGCAAACGTTCTCCGCTGGCTGAGTACACCCGCCACGGCCGTGGCACGAAGGGCATTATTTCGATCCAGACGACCGAGAGAAACGGCAAGGTCGTTTCCGCACTCCTCGTAAAAGAAAACGACGAAATCATTCTGCTGACCTCCACCGGCAAGCTGGTTCGTACCCGTGTCAACGAGATCCGCGTCCTCGGCCGCAACACTCAGGGCGTGACACTCATCTCGATGGAAGAGGGCACCAAGCTTGTAGGTCTTGAGCGCGTGACCGAAAACGATGACGGAGACAATGCTTCCGATAATGCAGCGGTTGAAGCCGAAGTGGTCTCGGAAACAGAGGCAGAAGAAGCCGAACTCGAAGCAAAAGACGAGGCCATCCTCAAGGAAGAAGAAAATGACGAGAATCTTTAATTTTGCGGCCGGCCCTTCGGCCATGCCTTTGCCTGTGCTTGAACAGGCAGCCTCGGAAATGACCGACTGGCACGGTGTCGGATACTCCATTCTGGAGATGAGCCACCGCAGCAAAGAATTCATGGGCATTTACCGCGAAACCGTGGAAATGCTTCGTGAGCTCTACGGTATTCCCGAAGAATATGAAGTCATGTTCGTTCAGGGCGGCGGCCATCTGCAGTTTGCCATGATCCCGCTGAATTTTGCAGTGGGCGGAATCGGCAACTACGCCGTGGACGGCGTTTGGAGCCGCAAAGCTTTTAACGAAGCACAGAAGATCGGCGAGGCTGCCGAAGTTGCCTGCACCGAACTCAGAGCCCCTCGTCAGGACGAACTCGCAGTCACTGACGGCGCTGCTTATCTGTATTACTGCTCCAACGAAACGGTCAACGGCATTCGTTACTGGTATCGCCCGGAAGTCAATGTTCCGTTGATTGCCGACATGTCGAGCGACTTCCTGTCTCAGCCTGTCGACATTTCTAAGTACGGTCTGATCTTTGCCGGTGCGCAGAAGAACTTCGGCCCGGCAGGTCTCACGGTCGTGATTGCCCGTAAGGGTCTTTTAGGACGCGCCGAGTCGACGACGCCGACAATGCTGGACTACCAGACCTACGCGAACTTTGAGTCCATGTACAACACACCGCCCACTTTTGCGATCTACATTTCGCACTTAGTCTGCAAATGGCTGCTTGCCGAAGGCGGCGTCAAAGAAATGGAGAGACGCTCCATTCTGAAGAGCCAAAAGATCTACGACGCAATCGATAATTCTGACGGTTTCTACTACAACAACATTGAAAAGCGGTCCCGCTCCCGCATGAACGTGGTCTTCAATCTGAAGAACGAAGAGCTCAATCAGCTCTTCATTGAAGAAGCGCTTCAGAAAGGCCTGGCCAACATCAAGGGCCATAGAATCGTCGGCGGCATGCGTGCTTCGCTCTACAACGCGGTCAGCGTGGAAGCTGCAGAAGCTCTGGCCGATTACATGAAGGCTTTTGCCGAACGTCACAGCTAAGAGCCGAGCCATGTCTGTCAACGAAGAACTGCTTCCTCTTCGTAATAAGATCGACGGGCTCGATTCCGAGCTCGTCCGCCTGCTCAACGAGCGAGCGGAGGTCGCCAAAAAAATCGGCGAGATCAAGGCTCGGGCCGGTCTCCCGGTTTACCGACCCGAACGCGAAGCGGAAGTTTTAAAAAAGATCTGCGGTAAAAACGAAGGGCCTCTGCCCAATGAATCTTTAGTAGCCATCTGGCGTGAGGTCATGTGCGCCTGCCGCGGCCTTGAGGCCGAACTGAAAGTGGCTTACCTCGGTCCTCGCGGAACGTTCAGCGAACAGGCGATGATTCGTCAGTTCGGCTCCGGTGTGGTCGGAATGCCCTCTGGCAGCATCGAAGAGGTCTTTAGGAAGGTTGAGTTCGGTGATGCCGCCTACGGTATTGTTCCGATAGAGAACTCCACCGAAGGGGCGGTCAACCGCACCATGGACTATCTGCTGAAGACATCGCTCTTCATCGTAGGCGAATGTTCCATTCCGATTCTGCACAACCTAATGACGCGCTCCGGCACGATGGAAGGCATCACTCGCGTCTATTCGCATCCTCAGTCTCTCGGACAATGCGTCCAGTGGCTCAACCGCAATGTGCCTTCTTTAGAAAGGCTGACCGCTGAGAGCAACGGAGAGGCTGCGCGTTTGGCTTCCGAGAATCCGGCTTATGCGGCGATTGCCGGTGAAGTCGCGGCAAAGATTTTCGGGCTGCAGATTGTGGCGGCCAATATTCAGGACTCCAACACCAACCGTACGCGTTTCCTGATCTTAGGCCGCGAGCCGGCCGAGCCTTCCGCTAATCCGCAGGAAGATAAGACCTCCCTGATTTTCTCCGTGCCGCATCGAGCCGGTTCGCTTTATCAGGCTTTAAAGCCATTCGATGATTTCGGTGTGTCTATGATGAGACTGGACTCACGCCCTGCTAAGCGCGGAACGTGGGAATATTTCTTCTACACCGACATTGAGGGCAACATGAGCGAGCCCAAGATTCGAGAAGCGCTGGAGATTTTCCGTGAAGGCTGTGCCTCTCTGAAATGTCTGGGTTCTTATCCGACGGAGAAGAATTTTCGCCGAGCAGATACTAAAGGATCAAATTCATGACCGAAACAACAATTACCACACCTTCTTGGGTGCAGGCATTAGATAAATATGTCGCAAGCAAACCGATTGAAGACGTTGCGGCTGATTTAGGTCTAAAACCCGAAGAAATCATCATGCTGGTCGCCAACGAGAACCCGAACGGCATGAGTTCTAAGGTTAAAGAGGCGGTTGCAACCGCCGCGTTGAATCTCAACCGTTATCCGGATGCCGACGCCTATCATCTTCAGAAAGCCATCGCAGAAAAATACGGCGTGCCGCAGGATTGGGTTGTGATCGGCAGCGGATCGAGCGAATTGTTGGGTTTGGCCGCCGAGACCGTTTTGTCCGAAGGTACAACGGCGATTTATCCGCAGTATTCTTTCTCGCTGTATCCGATGGTTGCTCGTCTGTGCGGAGCCGAGACGATTGAAATTCCGTCAACGGGAGACTTCAACGCCGACCTCGACGCAATGGCCGACGCCGTGGATGAGCGCACCCGTTTGATCTTCTTAACGAATCCGAACAACCCGACGGGAACCTACCTTGCCGAGAAAGACATTCTCGACTTCCTGGATAAGATTCCGCCGACGGTGATGGTCTTGTTTGACGAAGCTTATGTCGAGTTCCTCGAGCCCGCACTGCGCTGTGACTCAATGGAAATCGTTCGTCTGCATCCGAATGTGATGATTGCCCGCACTTTCTCTAAGGCTTACGGCTTAGCCGGTGCTCGAGTCGGTTACGGCATTGCTCAGCCCGGACTGCTTTCCATGCTGAATCGCGTTCGTCATCCGTTTAACGTGAATGATCTTTCGCAGATAGCAGCCTTGGCAGCTCTAAAGGATGAGGACTTTGTGCAGATGACCCTGGAAGTCAATCGCAAAGGCATCAAGTTCCTTTCTGAAGCCTTCGATGCGTTAAAACTTCCGTACATGGGACTGCACGCTAATTTCATTACCGTGAAAGTCGGACCGCATGCCGACGATATCGTTCAGTACCTGCTGAAGAAAGGCATCATTGTCCGCCGTATGAAGTCTTATGACTTGCCGGAATGGATTCGTGTTTCTGTCGGAACGCCCGAACAAAACGAGCGTTTTCTGGAGGTTCTGAAAGAAGCCTTGATAAAGTTTGGGGAGAAGTCTGCATGAAAATGGCAGTGATCGGCTGCGGCCTTATCGGCGGATCAATGGCGCTCAGCTGGAAAAGAGCCGGCATTGTCGACGAAGTGATCGCTTTCGGACACAATCCGGCCACTCTGCAGAAAGCCTTGGACAAAGGCGCGGCAGATGCCGTGACGACTTCTATGGAAGAGGCCGTCAAGGATGCTGATATTGTCGTCAGCGCTGTTCCGGTTGAAGCCATGGAGTCCGTTTTTACTGAAATGGCACCGTTCCTTAAGCCCGATGCCGTGGTTACCGACGTCGGCTCAACTCGCCAGACCGTGATAGCGGCTGCGCGTAAAGGACTCGGCGATAAGTTTCATCAGTACGCACCGGCACATCCCATTGCCGGCGGCGAAATGCCGGGCGTGGACTATGCCTCAGCAGATCTTTTTGATGAAAAAGTCGTCATCTCGACGCCGGATGAAGGAATGGATCCGAAGGTCGTTACTTTCATCGAAGAGGCCTGGCGTAAGGCCGGCGCACGTGTGCAGGCTATGAGCTCGCTTCAGCATGACCTGACGTTTGCCTCTGTCAGCCATTTGCCCCATGTCCTGGCTTATGCCTTGGTGGACATGATCGCGAGAGAAGAAAACGCCCAAGAAAAACTCAAGATGGCCGGCGCCGGTTTCAGAGATTTCACGCGTATTGCTTCGAGTTCTCCGGTGATGTGGCGCGACATCTGCCTGTCCAATCGCGAAGCGTTGTCTCACGAGCTCAAACGCTATCGTGCTTCTTTGGACACACTTCAAAAATATATTGATGAGTCCGACGGAAAGGCTTTGGAAAGCGTTTTTGAAAACGCCGTCAGAAACCGTCGCGGCTTAGTCTTCCCCGGAAAATAAGGATAACAACGATGGAAGAAATTTTAAAACTTGATCCGATTATGAAGGTCGGAGGCTCGGTGGACTTACCGGGCTCTAAAAGCATTTCTAACCGAGCACTGCTTTTAGCGGCACTGTCCGAAGGGACAACCGAATTAAATAATTTGCTGGTCGCCGAAGATACGGAAATGATGATCGGCGCACTGGAGACGCTCGGTATCAAACTCGAAGTTTCCAACGACGGTACAGAAGTGAAAGTGGAAGGCTGCGGCGGCGCCTTCCCTGTGAAGAAGGCTGATCTTTTTCTCGGGAATGCTGGTACCGCTATGCGTCCGTTGTCTTCCTCTTTAGCGTTCAGTGGCGGCGAATACGTATTGGACGGCGTCGCTAGAATGCGTCAGCGCCCGATCGCCCATCTTGTAGAAGCATTGAATTCTGTAGGCGGCCGCCTCTCTTATCTCGGAGAGCCGGGATTCCCACCGATCAGGATTGAACCGGCAACCAGGATTAATAGCGACATTGTCCATGTTCGCGGCGATGTTTCCAGTCAGTTCGTTTCCGGTCTGCTGATGGCCGCTCCGCTGATTGCTCCGGAACAGGGTTTGAGAATCCGCATTGACGGAGAGCTGATCAGCTCTCCGTACGTCTCACTGACGTGCCGCCTGATGGAACGCTTCGCTGTTGAGGTAAAAACTTCCGAAAAAGACTTCCTTGTGCCTCGTACTCCGTACAAAGCACCCGGCGTTTTTGAAGTAGAAGCCGATGCTTCGAGCGCTTCATACTTCCTGGCTCTCGGTGCGCTCGTCGGTCCCCTCAAAATTAACGGTATCGGAGCCGACAGCGTCCAGGGCGATGCGGCTTTCGTCGAATATCTTGTGAAGATGGGCGCCGCGGTGACCCGCGGAGAGAACTGGATCAAGACTGCTCCGAGCCGCTACGGTCATAAACTGCACGGTCTGCAGGCCGATGTTCGTCCGATTCCGGATGCAGCGATGACGTTTGCCGCCATGGCACCGATGTGCGAAGGTCCGACAATCCTTCGAGGCATCTCCAGCTGGAGAGTCAAAGAGACCGATCGTATTGCCGCGATGCACAACGAGCTCACCAAAGTCGGCTGCGGAGTTGAAAGCACGGACGACATGATCAAAATTACGCCGCCTGTAAAACTCAGAAGCGCTGTTTTTGATACCTACAAGGACCATCGCATGGCGATGTGTATGTCCCTGATTGCTGCAGGAGGCGTGCCCGTTGAGATTCGTGATCCGAACTGCGTGAGAAAAACATTCCCCGATTACTTTGAACGTCTGGCCGGCGTTGTGGAGAAATAATGAGTCAAGTTGATGTCATCGCGATTGACGGACCGGTAGCTTCCGGAAAAGGAAGCGTTTCTTCCGGCGTTGCCAAGGCTTTGGATTTTCATGTGCTGGACAGCGGCGCGCTCTATCGTTTGACGGCTCTGGCCTGCATGAACCAGTGTGTGGATTTGGGCGACGCTGCTGCGGCGGAAAATGTCGCCCAGTCGCTTAACCCGTTGTTTAAGGACGGAAAAATCTATCTGGATGGCAAAGACGTTACCGATGCAATCCGTACAGAAGAAGTCGGATTGAATGCAAGCAAAATTGCTGCTTATCCAGGCGTCAGAAAAGCTTTATTTGAACTGCAGAGAAGATCTGCAGTTGCACCCGGCCTTGTGGCTGACGGCCGCGACATGGGAAGCGTGGTTTTTCCCGAAGCTCGGCTGAAAATCTTTTTAACAGCATCGGCTGAGTCGCGTGCAAAAAGACGCTATAACCAGTTGAAAGAAAAAGGAATCTCAAGTAATATTGACGACCTCGTTTCCGACTTGAAGGATCGTGATAGACGTGATATGGAGCGATCTGTGGCACCTTTGAAGCCGGCAGAAGGCGCGCGAATCCTCGATTCGTCCGACCTTACTCTGCAGGAAACGATCGATCTGGTTCTCGCCTGGTACCGCGAGAGCAAGGCTTGAAAAAGCCTCTTTACCGTGCCCCTGACGCCCATCCGGTCGTCGGGAATTTTTAACCCGTTCTGATTATTTTTATCAGAGCAAACAGTTATTTACATGACCAACACTACTACCAAGCCTACCGAATCCTTTGCTGATTTGTTCGCAGAAAGCCTTGCTAAACAGGAAATGAAGCAGGGTGAAGTTATCCCCGCAGAAGTCGTCCGCGTTGACTACAACTACGTCGTTGTTAACGCCGGCCTCAAGAGCGAATCCTTCATTCCTATCGAAGAATTCAAGAACGACCGCGGCGAAGTCGACGTTAAGGTTGGCGATTTCGTTTCCGTTGCTATCGAAAGCCTCGAAAACGGATATGGCGACACAGTTCTGTCCCGCGATAAGGCCAAGCGCCTGGCTGCCTGGATGAACCTCGAGAAGGCCCTCGAAACCGGCGAACTCGTTACCGGTACTGTTACCGGCAAGGTTAAGGGCGGCTTGACTGTGATGACCAACGGCATCCGTGCATTCCTGCCGGGTTCTCTGGTTGACACACGTCCCGTTAAGGACACAACGCCCTACGAAGGCAAGACCATGGAATTCAAGGTCATCAAGCTTGACCGCAAACGCAACAACGTCGTTCTTTCTCGTCGCGCTGTTGTCGAAGCTTCCATGGGCGAAGAAAGAGCCAAACTCCTTGAAACACTCAAGGAAGGCGCTATCGTCAAGGGTATCGTTAAGAACATCACTGACTACGGTGCATTCGTTGACCTCGGCGGTATCGACGGTCTCCTGCACATCACCGACCTCGCCTGGCGCCGCGTTCGTCATCCGAGCGAAGTCCTCGAACAGGGTCAGGAAATCACCGCTAAGGTCCTGAAGTTCGATCAGGAAAAGAACCGTGTTTCTCTCGGTATCAAACAGCTCGGCGAAGATCCTTGGATCGGCATCGCCCGCCGTTACCCGCAGGGCACACGTCTCTTCGGTAAGGTCACCAACATCACCGACTACGGTGCTTTCGTTGAAATCGAAGCCGGTATCGAAGGTCTTGTCCACGTTTCCGAAATGGATTGGACAAACAAGAACGTTGATCCGAAGAAAGTCGTTCAGCTTGGCGAAGAAGTTGAAGTCATGGTCCTCGAAATCGACGAAGAACGTCGTCGTATCTCCCTCGGCATGAAGCAGTGCAAACCCAATCCTTGGGAAGAATTTGCCGCTACACACCAGAAGGGCGACACAGTTAAAGGCCAGATCAAGTCCATCACCGACTTCGGTGTTTTCATCGGCCTTGAAGGCGGCATCGACGGTCTCGTTCACCTCTCCGACCTGTCCTGGACAGAACCCGGTGAAGAGGCCGTTCGCAAGTACAAGAAGGGCGAAGAACTCGAAGCAGTTGTTCTCTCTATCGACGTGGAACGTGAACGTATCTCCCTCGGTGTTAAGCAGATGAGCGGTGACCCGTTCAACAACTTCTGCTCCACACACGAAAAGGGCTCTGTTGTTACCGGTAAAGTGAAGTCCGTTGAAGCCAAGGGTGCTGTTATCGACCTCGGTAACGACACAGAAGGCTATCTGCGCGCCAGCGAAATCGGTCCGGACCGTGTTGAAGACGCTCGCAATGTTCTGAAGGAAGGCGATGAAGTTACAGCCGCGATCACCAACATCGATCGCAAAGCTCGCTCCATCCAGCTGTCCATCCGTGCTAAAGACCAGGCTGAAACTCGTGAAGCCATGGCTAAGATGGAAGAAGACGCCCAGGCCGGTACAACCAACCTCGGCGCTCTCCTGAGAGCTAAGCTCGAACAGAACAAATAATTTATAGCGAGGTTGCAATGACTAAGTCAGAACTCATTGCGCTGCTTGCCGCTGATCCGGCAGTCATCGGAAATCATCTGACCGCTCGCGATGTTGACGATGCTGTTAATTCGATTCTGAATGCTATGACTGCCGCGTTAGCACAAGGCAGCCGGATTGAAATCCGTGGCTTTGGAAGCTTTTCGCTCAATTACCGTCCGCCTCGCGTGGGCCGTAATCCGAAGAGCGGAGATACTGTCGAAGTTCCCGCCAAGATCGTGCCTCACTTCAAGGCCGGTAAGGAAATGCGTGAACGCGTAGACAAGTTGGCTGACGATTAGTCTCGGCTCGGCATAAGTTAGTTGCCCAGGCCCGGTTGTGTAAGCAACCGGGCCGCTTTTTTTCAGTTCTGACGCAATGAGTTGCTCTAGGACAAGGCATTTGCGAATACAATGGATTATTTTTAGAGAAAGCTGCAGGTTATCCTATGGATTTTGAGCTTTGGTACCTTATATTGGTTCCGCTTCTTTTCGCGGCCGGCTGGTTTGCCCGTTCCTTTGACATCAAAGAAAAACAGACGATCGCCAACGAAAAAGACACGCTGTACAAAGGCGTGGACCTTCTTCTCAGCAATAAACAGAACCAGGCCATTGATGCCTTTATCAATCTGGTCAAACTCGATCCGGATACGGTTGAAATGCATTTTTCACTTGCGGGGCTTTTCCGCCGCCGCGGAGAATTTGACCGCGCCATCAAGATTCATAATGTCTTGGTCAACCGTGAAGATCTGCCGAAAAAGATTCGTTCCAGAGCCCTCTATGAACTTGGCGAAGACTATCTGAAGGCCGGCCTGTGGGACCGCGCAGAAGAATGCTTCTTAAAGCTTTCCGACACCAGCGAGAGCTATAAAACGATTGCCCGGAAAGAACTTCTGCATATTTACGAAACGGAAAAAGAATGGCAGAAGGCTATTGACGAGGCCAATATTATTCAGCGTCAGAGCGGTGAAGATCAGAGCACTCGTATTGCTCAGCTTTACTGCGAATTGACGCAGCAAAACCTTTACTTTAAGAATTTCAAGGGAGCGGCTGAAGCACTTGAGAAAGCCCTTAAAGTGGATCCGAACAATAAACGCGCTCTGATTATTAAGGGCAAGATGCTCAAGGCAAAGGGCGACATCGACGGCGCCCTGGCGACATGGAAGCAAGTCGGACAAATATCTCCTGCATACGAAACCCTTGTTGTAGAGAAGATAGCTTCTCTGCTTCTTGAAGCCGGACGCAAAGAAGAGGCCGTTAAGTATTTGGAAGATTTGTTTAAAGACGGTTCTACCACCGACGAAGTGGATACCGCGGGTATTCTTCTCGGTAAAGCCGGCAACTCTAAGGAAGCCATTGCGCTCATTCAAGAGCATCTGAAGGCACAGCCGACTTTGGTGGCTTTTTACCGTTTAATCGACCTGCGTTTGGCCAATGAGCCTGAAAACGAATCACTCAAGCAGCTGCACGGCTTATTGAAGAATATGCTGGGCAAAGCAGTTCGCTACAAGTGCACAAAATGCGGCTTTGCAACCCGCAAATTCCTGTGGAGATGCCCCGGATGTCATCAGTGGGAAACCTTCCCGCCGGTGCGCCAGGAAAACCTTTCAGGAAAGTAACAATGTCGCATGCAACCGCATAATTTGAAACAATTTCATCCAAATTTTGCGGGGCATGGCGCCATGCAATAAATGATAATTAGATATGCAATAACAACATTTATCCAGGGATTGATCAGTAGATATGTTTAAAAGAATAGGTTTATTCCTCCTGACCAACGTAGCCGTTTTGGTTGTACTCGGAGTTGTCCTCAACATTGTTTCTGCCGTTTTCGGAATCAACTTCTCTAACGTTGCCGGAAAAGGTCAGAGCTATGGGACACTTCTGGTATTTGCGGCGATTGTCGGTTTCAGCGGTTCCATCATTTCCTTGCTCATGAGCAAGACAATTGCCAAATCGACGATGGGCGTACAGATGATTGACGTCAATCATCCGAGCACCAAACTCGAAGCTTGGCTCGTTGACACCGTTCACCATCACTCTCAGAAAGCCGGTATCCCGATGCCGGAAGTCGGTATCTATGAAGGCGAAGCCAATGCTTTCGCGACCGGCGCAACAAAGAATTCTTCCATGGTGGCAGTTTCCACAGGTCTTCTTTCCAGCATGAACAAAGAAGAAGTGGAAGCCGTCCTGGCTCATGAGATCGCGCACGTTGCCAACGGCGATATGGTGACCATGACATTGATTCAGGGTGTTACCAACACCTTCGTCGTTTTCCTGTCTCGTATCATCGGCAACTTCGTGGATCGCGGCATTCTCCGCAACGAGGATGACGCTCCCGGTGTCGGTTACTACGTGACTTCCTTCATCCTTGACTTGGTCTTGGGTTTTCTGGCTTCCATGGTTGTGGCTGCTTTCTCTCGTCATCGCGAATTCAGAGCCGATGCCGGCGCCGCAAAGATCATGGGCAGCTCGACTCCGATGATCAACGCTCTGGCTCGTTTGGGCGGCGTCCCGACCGAAGAGCTTCCGGGTGCTGTCAAAGGTTTCGGTATCGCCGGTTCTATCGGCCAGCTGCTTGCTACGCATCCTTCCATTGAAGATCGTATCGCTGCCCTGCGCACTCAGAACGGTCGTTAATTGACAGACTGATATTCCAACAAAAAGCCGCCGCAAGGCGGTTTTTTGTTGACCTTGTTATTTAGTCGAAAGCGAAATCAGGCTTTTGGAAAGGCGCCGAAATGCTCAAAATTTGTCAACGGAACAACGATCCTTTCTCCTGAAGGAAGATCAACTTGCAGCTAGAGTTTTTCGTCAAGGATATTCACATATCTTACGAGGCCCGACAATTTGGTGTCATGGAGTTTCTTTCAATTTTGCCCACGGCAGACTGTGAGAGTTGAAACTTCCTTGCGACTTCTTGTTACGTCAAGTGCTGCTCGTATCGAAGCCTTGATATGGCATGATGCAAGATCATCAGTGAACGCTCTTTCTTAACTTTTTCTCGGAATTCCGGTGTTCCCGAGGCTTGGAGTTCTTCTAATGTCATCAACATTCGCCTTATGGCAAAAGATGTGCAGATGAAGAGAAGGAAACTTCTTCTCCAAAAGAGTTTAAAAAGTTATGTTAAATTAATTTCTGATCGGCACCCACCTTAGATCGGTTAATGGTAGGTCTAGGTGCGTCGGCGCGGGAGTAAAGAGAGCTGTCTCGCGTACATCTGATTATCAATATTTCTTAAAAAAAGAAACAGCAAGTGAGTCTGCTAACGCAGGCCATTCTATATAAAAACAGCTCACAAATCGTGAGCTGTCACCAAAGGAAAAGAATACCTTAGCGGAGCCAGACTTTATGACCGTGTGCAAAAGCGCTGGCAACGTAAACAGCACAGAGGCCGACAATGATGCCCGAAAGCGTCAGACCGATGGTAATGGCAGTCCAGTAACCTGCGGCACCCATCGGAGCAGGACTTAAATAATCCGTGAAGGTAAGGATGCTGCCTAAGCCCAAACCTAAGCCCCACAGGAAGACGCCGTAAATAATCATCGGCAGGAACGTGATTCGATACCCTCTCATGGAGAAGCTGCCGACACAGTTAACCGCGTCAAAAACGTGATAGATGGACGCAAAACCGATTAGGTAGGTACTGACCTTAATGACGTCCAAATCGCTCGTGTAGAGGCCTACAAAGAAGTATTTGCAGAAGTAGAGCAAAGCGGAAACGAACACCGCTAAACAAATGCAGAACCTCAGGCATTTGTAGGTTGCCATTTTGGCGGTCTCTGGCGAATTGGCACCTAAAGACTGCGAAACCAAAACGGAAGAGGTCACACCGATGGCAAGAGGAGCCATGTAAAAGAGCGATGTTAAGTTCGCAACGATCTGGTGAGCGGAAACGATATCGGCGCCTAAACGAGAAATGAAAATCGTCATGAAGGTAAACGATGTCACTTCAAAGAAGGCGGAAAGACCGATCGGAATTCCGAGCTTAAGCAGGTTGGTTAAAGCCTTGCGGTTGGGCATGGAAATTCGCTTCTGGCGCATCTTGGCGTAGAAGCTGTCATAGTGCCAAATGACCCAGTAAAGGAACAAGCTCAGGAACGCATTGATGGTAGAAGAGATCGCACATCCTGCGCCTCCGAAACTCGGAATAAAGGCCCAGCCGAAGATAAAGATGTAATTGGTGACGGCTTTGACGGCCAGCATAGAGAGAGCAATCCACATTGCCACTTTGGGACGGGAAACAGCCGCGTTCATCGCCATATAAGCGCGTCCTGCCATGGCAGCCGGCAGACCGATAGCGTTGATCAGCAGGAAGTTTGTCGCAATTTCTGCAACACGACCGGTGGAGTTTGTCAGCGTCATCCACATCGGTGTATAGCCCATCAGGCCCATACCGATGATGGCAAGAAGAATGGCAAGCCAAATAGTTTGGTGAAGCTCGAAGCCGATTCTTTCGTGATGTCCTGCACCGTAGTGGTGGCCGGCGATCGGAGAAAGCCCCTGCATGACGCCGACTAAAGCAACAAAGACCGAGACGGAAACGGCTAAGCCGATGGCAACAGCGGCCAAGTCTGTAGAACCGAGATGGCCGGTCATTAAAGTATCGAGTGTGGCTCCGCCGACAATGGCAACGTTGGAGATCCAAACGGGGAGTGAGAGCTTAATAATTGCCCAATAGGAAGTATCCGGCGGTTGAAGCCGGCTCAAAATTCGAGTTGACATACAAAAAAGGCAGAAACTACTTTCTGCGAATTAAGAGGAACTTTTCGCTGCTTCTCGGACGGCCTTGGAAAACATCAACAACTTCGTAGCAAAGGTCAAGCGTGTTTTCATCGTAATCTCGATCAACGGCACGCAGAATCCAAGGTGCGTCTGCCTGCTTATCAAAGTTGACGCCGCCCCAGTAATTAAAAGCAGCGATATTGCTCAAAGTTAAATGAGAAGCACCGATCTTGTCGAGCGGGATTTTGTTTTCAACGGCAACCGCTTTGAAGTTGTCGACAATCGGCTTCATAGAACGAGCTCCGTCAATCAAGTTGACGAATAAGCTCATGACGATGATCCATACCGCAGTCAGGCCGGTTCCGGCCATCCATGCGCCTCTCCAGGAGAAAACCGGGTGTTTGAACAAGCGCCAGAAGACGATTGCAATCCAAAGGACCGTGGCGGCAACGGCAAGGAAGAAGAGGAAAACGGAAGTTCCGTGCGGCTCAACCTCCGGGGCTAAACGAGTAAGGGAGAAAGCCATTTTGGCCGGAACGCCTTGTGTCCAGGCGAAGAAGTAAATCCAGACGGCAATTACGGCAAGCGTATAAATAATGCCGGAATACAAGTCCAGGAAGTTCTCGCGGCTGCGTTTAAGACTGACGACGCCGAGTGCGGCTAAAACAGACAGCGAAGGAACTAAAAAGAGCAGGGTGCTGTACAGCTCGGTTCCGGTGAAGATCACGGAGCAAAGTGCAACAACCGAGAAGGAAAGCGGAATAATCAGCGGAGCCTGCCGAATCTGGTCTCTCCAGGCGTAGATGCCCCACAAAGCCAAAGGCCAAAGGGGGAAAGTCAGCCAGGAAATGTTTTTAAGCAGCCAAAGGTATTCGTCAGCCGGCAGCGGAGAAAGCGCGGCAAGACTGGTAGAGATCCAGCTCTTGAACCATTCTGCGGCTTCTGCGGGGAAACAGGCAAAGACCAGGATCGGCCACAGCATTGCTGTGGCAAAGGCTATCGATAAAGTCAGCACGGCGCGTTTGGAACGGCTGGTGTAGTCGGGCGTCAGGAAAATCGCGACCCAAGCGCCGAAAAAGCACCAAAGGCCGGCTCCGGGACTGCTGGCTAAGGCAATTGCGCCGATAGAAAGTCCGGCAATAATGGAACCGCGCCACAGATATTGAAGACTTAATACGATGCCGTAGAAAGCCAAGGCAGAAAAAGCGAGCAGACAGGTAACTGGTGTCAGTTCGTGGAAAGCGGAAATGATGCCGTAGGTGCCGACAGTTAAGAGAACGGCAATATCGGCGACTAAGCGGCCGTAGTCTTTGCGAGCGGCTTCTCCGCCGAAGGCAAAGCTCACGGGCTGAGCTTCATCGCGTCGGGAAAGAAGATAAGTGGAATACCAAATCGCGGCCGTGGTCACTGCAAACCACAAACCTGCGGTGATATGGAATGCCTCTACGTTCCCGAAAAGAGGTCCGAAAACCTTGATGCTGAGTGCTGCAAACCAGAAGGAAAGCGGTCCGACGTCGGAAGCCGGGAACCCGTTGACGTTCGGAAGAAGCCAGTCGGCAAAGGAACCGTTGGCCATGTTCCACGCAACACCGAACGAAATAAGCGACTTTCCGCTCCAGACATCCGTAGAAAAGAACAACGGCAGCACGAAGGCAACTAAAAGTGCAATCAATGCAGCTCTCGGAAGCTTGCCGGCAGCCGAAGCGCTGACGACGGCCGGAGAGGAATGGTTACTTAACATCGAAGCAGTGTGGTTGTAGACCTGAAAGGTGCGATTTTACTAAAGAAAAGGGCAGCCCAAAAGGCTGCCCTTCGGATCAGTATGAAACTGAAAAATTATTTTTTAGCCTTAGCAGCCTTGGCAGCTTCAGCAGAAGCGTTAAGGGCAGCAGACTTAGCAGCGAATTTCTGACGGAATTTTTCAACACGGCCGGCTTCGACGATACGTGTCTGAGCGCCAGTGTAGAAAGGATGAGATTCGCTGGAGGTATCAAGCTTAACCTGCGGATAGGTAACGCCGTCGATTTCGATGGTGTCACGAGCGTCGGCAGTAGAGCGAATAATGAAGGTCTTGCCGATGGACATATCGGTGAAGGCAACTTCACGATACTGCGGATGAATATTCGGTTTCATGTGTATTCCAAAAAATGTCGGTCGCCACCAACCTTGCGAGACCGCTCACCGTTGTGAGTCTTACGTCCGGCATGTCAGAACGTGCCTAAGTTAATAAAAACAGGGGCAAAATTATACCCCAATTTCCTTGTAAAGCAAACAGATGCCTGATTATCGGCGCATCATGGCAAAGAACTCAGCATTGTTCTTTGTCGGGCGCATCTTATCAAGCAGGAATTCCATTGCCTGGATTTCGTCCATGTCGTAGAGGAACTTTCTAAGAATCCAAATGTTCTGAAGTTCCTGGGGAGCCAGAAGCAGTTCTTCCTTACGGGTTCCGCTCTTGGCAACGTTAATGGCCGGGTAGACGCGCTTTTCAGCAAGACGGCGGTCCAGATGGATTTCCATATTGCCGGTACCCTTGAATTCTTCATAAATTACATCGTCCATACGGCTGCCGGTTTCTACCAGAGCAGTGCCGATGATCGTGAGCGAGCCGCCTTCTTCCAGATTGCGGGCTGCACCGAGAATGCGTTTCGGGCGCTGCAGGGCGTTGGAGTCCACGCCGCCGGTGAGCACTTTGCCGGAAGTCGGGACGACAGTGTTGTAGGCGCGGGCCAGACGGGTAATGGAGTCAAGAAGGATGACAACGTCTTTCTTGCTTTCAGCCAGCCGTTTGGCTTTTTCGATGACCATTTCTGCAACCTGAACATGGCGGGTAGCCGGTTCATCGAAGGTGGAGGCAATGACTTCACCTTTGACGGAACGTTCCATTTCCGTCACTTCTTCCGGACGTTCGTCGATCAGAAGGACCATCAGGATAACGTCCGGATAGTTGGCTGTAATCGCGTGAGCGATGTGCTGCATTAAAACGGTCTTACCGGACTTCGGAGAGGCAACCAGCAGAGCACGCTGACCTTTACCGATCGGAGCGAGGATGTCGATCAAACGACCTGTGAGGTTCTCGTCGCCCGAGATATTGCGTTCGAGTTTGAGCGGCTGGTTCGGGAAAAGCGGAGTCAGGTTTTCGAAGAGAATGCGGTGTTTAAGAGCTTCGGGAGGAAGACCGTTAACTTTGTCGACTTTGACTAAAGCAAAATAACGCTCGCCGTCTTTCGGAATGCGGACTTCACCTTCAACCGTGTCACCGGTATGAAGATTGAAGCGGCGGATCTGAGACGGAGAAATGTAAATATCTTCCGTGCTGGCCAAATAAGAAGAAACCGGAGAGCGAAGGAAACCGAATCCGTCAGGAAGGATTTCCAAAGTTCCGTCACCGAAAATCTGTTCGCCGGCTTTTGCACGCTTCTTCAAGATAGCGAACATGAGTTCCTGCTTGCGAAGGCGGCTGGCGTTATCAACGTCGAGCTCTAAAGCAATATCGAGAAGCTCGGAGACGTGCTTGGATTTAAGGTCGGATAAATGCATAGGAAATGAAGCTCTTGCAAATGAGGATTACACAATAATCCCAAGCGAAGAGATTTAAATAAAAGAGGAAAGAAGAATTAAGAAAGGAAGGAAGCAACGGTTCGATAAAGAGGAAATCGAACCGTTGTAGAGCAAAATTAGATGAAGTTCTTGAGGAATTCAGAGAACTGAGCGGAATTCATAGCACCGGCCTGCTGAGCCTGGAGCTGACCGTCTTTGTAAACGGCAAGAGTCGGAATGCCGCGAACGCCCAGCTGAGAAGCAACATCCTGACACTCATCAACGTTGTATTTAACGATCTGAACGCCGTCGGGAAGGGTTTCGGCTGCTTTTTCAAGAACCGGTCCGAGCATGCGGCAGGGACCGCACCAGGGAGCCCAGAAGTCAACGACCACCACACCCTTTTGATTCAGGACGTTGTCAACAAAGCTGGCGTCTGTAACTTGTTTTAAGGCCATTTTTTTAATTACCTCCAATTATTGATTCCCCGGAACCGAAATCGGCTCCAACGGATGATGGGATACTATCACCGAGAGCTTTCAGGGCTTAACTAACAACCCCAAAAAGGTGAAACTCATGCTGGATTTTTGTAACTATACACATTTGAAGGTACCTTGAGGGCGTGTGTGCGCAACGTTAGATATTAACAATGTGTGAAAACTTCTTAGGACGTTGAGCGGACAAGGAAGGAAAAGCTAAGCGGATGCAGGCCGGAGTTTTGAAAACGATCCAAATAAGCAGAGCTAAAAAGAAGCGCCGCGCAGAAACTACTTTCCGGAGCGACGCTCGTGTGACTATTGGACAAGGTTAATTTTTAGCAAACGCATACCCTTTTCGGAAAATCTTTCCTGTGTAATCGACTTTCACAAGGATATGTTTGCTTTCAATCTGAATTTTTTCAACAACAGGTGCTTTCTGAACAAAGGCAGTTTTTTGAATTTCAAATTTACCCTGGGCGTAGGCGGCAGGATCCCAACGACCAATAAATTTAGCATTGGCCGTGCCGGAGAACGCGAGCATAAGGGCGATGAATGGAACGCTGAATCTAATCATTTTCTCCTCCTTTTCTTATAGTTAGTTCATCTTACCACTCTGAATCGTGAAAAAGTCTCTCCATTTCAGTTTCATTTTCTTTGCTGGCGCAGAATTCAAATTCATATATAATTCGTAGCCGGCGAGCCCCCTCGCATGTGAATGTCGTGAATCTGGTCAGGTCGGGAACGAAGCAGCCATAGCGAAACTAGCAGTGCCGAGGTGTGGTTCGCCTTTCCTTTTCAATAAGGTGCTCAAATGGATAACTTCAATATTCGCAATGCTCGTCCTCAAGATTGCCCGGTTATTGCCGAACTTATCCGCGGATTGGCCCATTACGAAAAACTCGACGACCAGTGTCAGGTCACTCCCGAACTCCTTGAAAAATGCCTTTTCGGAGACAAACCCGAATGTTATGCCGTAGTTGGCTGGCTGACGGAAAAAGACGGAACAGAAAAACCGGTAAGCTTTGCGCTTTATTTCTATAACTTCTCTACCTTCCTTGCGCGCAAGGGTCTCTACTTAGAAGATATTTTTGTACTTCCTGAATACAGACACCGCGGCATCGGCAAGAAGATGATGAATTATTTGGCGACCAAAGCTGTGGCTGACGGATGCGGCCGATTTGAGTGGTCTGTTCTGGATTGGAATCAGCCGGCAATTGATTTCTATGAAAGCATCGGCGCTACTGTTATGCAGGAATGGCGTATTTGCCGTCTGACCGGTGAAAAACTTGAGCAATTTGCTCAAAAAGCACTTGCAAAATAAAGAGTTTAAAAAGTAGAAGGGCGCCCATAGCGGCGCCCTGTATTATCTGCAGCCTCTTACGGCTTAGCTCAAAGGTCCGGATGAATCGGAGAGTGTTTGGCCGACTTCTTTGACGTAAAGAAGTATTTCCTAACTCGATGACGAATAGGACAATCCGAGCAGAATTGAGATAGGATTATCCTCATGCTTAAAAGCTCGATAACGGGAGAACCGCTCTCCGCATAATCGGCTGAACAACATATTTCGGAATAGCCTAATGTCATACCAAGTTTTGGCACGCAAGTGGCGGCCTCATGATTTTTCTTCTTTGCTCGGACAGGATCACGTTGTTCGAGCTCTGACGCATGCTCTGACGGAAAATCGGCTGCACCACGCCTATCTTTTTACCGGCACGCGAGGAGTTGGAAAAACCACAATCTCCAGAATTCTTGCTAAATGCCTAAACTGTGTCGGGCCGGACGGGAAAGGCGGCATCACAGCAGAGCCTTGCGGAGTGTGTGAGGCTTGTCGCGCGATTGATGAAGATCGTTTCGTAGATTACATCGAAATGGACGCGGCTTCGACCCGTGGTATTGACGACATGGTTTCGCTTTTGGAAAGAGCCAAATATGTTCCGACGAATGCCCGCTTTAAGGTCTACATGATCGACGAAGTTCACCAGCTGACTTCCGCGGCATTTAACGCCATGCTTAAGACTTTGGAGGAACCGCCCGAATACGTCAAATTTATTTTGGCGACGACTGATCCGCAGAAAGTTCCGGTAACGGTGCTTTCCCGTTGCCTACAGTTCAATCTGAAGAGCCTTTCTCCTCAGCTCATTTCTTCGCATATGGCTGAGCTGCTGGATAAGGAACAAATTTCGTTTGAGAAGCCGGCGCTTCGTATGCTGGCCGCCGGAGCCAGAGGTTCGATGCGTGACGGCTTGTCGCTGCTTGACCAGGCAATCGCCTACAGTGCAGGTAATGTTACATTGGAGTCAGTGCGCGAGATGCTCGGTACGATTGACTCGACGACACTGATTCGTTTGCTCGGCGCCTTGGCCAACCATGAGCCGAAAGAGATCATGAAGGTGGCCGACGAAATCGGTGCCCGCAGCTTGTCTTATACGCAGGCGATGAAGGATTTGGCCGTTCTGCTGCACCGCATTGCGATGGCGCAGCAGCTGCCGGAAATTCTGACCGATGAAGAACCTGACGCGCCCGAACTCCGTCAATTGGCGAGCGTGTTTTCTCCGGACGAAGTCCAGCTCTTTTATCAGATTGCGATTCATGGACGCAACGATATGGCGCTGGCACCCGATGAGTATGCAGGTTTCACAATGGCGCTTCTGCGCATGCTGGCGTTTGCTCCTTTAGAAGGAAAGATGCCGAAAAGCCTGCCTGCTGCTGTAACGCATAAAGAAGAGGCACCAGCCCTCCCAAAAACTGAGCCGGCTAAGACTGAGCTGCCGGCCCAGCAAAAAGCTCAGTCAGCAGATACTCAGCCGAAAGCTCCTGAAGCTCCGGCGGCTTCTGCAAAACCGGTTTTATCCACGCAGGAGCTGGAAGGCATTCCCTGGGATCACAGCATTGCGACAGGCAAACCCTTCTTCGTTCCTCAAGGTTCGGAGTCCGCAGTTCCCAACTTAAAGAAGAAGGCGGCCGAAAAGCCAAAACCGGCAGCAGCGGCTCCGGCAGTAAAAGAAGTCAACCCTCAGCCGAAGGCGCCGGAAGCTGAGCCTTTTCCTCCGGAAATAGCAGGCGCTCCTGCGATCCCTTCGATCGACATGCCGGATGACGATGCGCCGTGGGTTCCGGAGACTGACAGCGTCCCCGCTGATGACCTCGATTGGATGGCGCCTCCGGCTTGGCCCGAAGAATATTCAGAAGAAGCCGGGGTCTCCGTGCTTCCGCCCGCTCCTCAGGAAAAGCAGAAGGAATATATTCCCGCTGAACCCGTTCAGATGAACGCGTGGCTTGAAGCCGCAGAAAAGATTCATTTGGATCCGGCGTCTCAGCCGTTAGTGACTAGCGCCGAGCTGGAGAGTTTCGACGGTCAGAATATGAAGCTCACCGTGGATTTGGAAAAACTGACAGCGCACGATATGGTTGCTAAACTTGCGGCCGAACTAAAGAAGGTTCTTGGGAGCGACATCCACGTCACAGTGACGACGGCACCCTCGAAATACCAGAATCTTCGTACGCTTTACGCTCAGAGATTTTTAGCAGAAAAGCAGAAAAAGCTCTCCGAGCTGAAGAAAGACAAAAGAATTCTTTCTTTCATGAAGGTCTTTAACGTCGAGCCGAAGGCAGAAGACTTGGACCTTTTAGATAAAGAAGGCAAAGTTAGAACAATTTAAATTTAAGAGGAATCAAAATGAAAGGATTTGGCGGAATGGGTCAGATGGGCCAGATGATGAAACAGGCTCAGATGATGCAGATGAACATTCAGAAAGCCCAGAAAGAGCTCGAAACCATTGAAGTCACCGGTGAGGCCGGCAACGGTATGGTCAAAGTTACGATGACCTGCAAGAACGTCTGCCGCCGCGTCATGATCGACGACAGCCTTGTCGGTGCCGATGCTGACCGCGAAATGCTCGAAGACCTCCTTCTGACGGCAATCAACGATGCTTCCAAGAAGGTCGAAGCCGAAACCAATGCCAAGATCAGCAAGGCAACCGGTGGTATGAAACTCCCGTTCTAATTCAATGGAACAAATCGGAGCAATTGCCGAACTGATAGATGCGCTGAAGAAGCTTCCCGGAGTCGGTCCGAGAGCTGCTCAGCGCATTGCTTATCAGCTGTTAAACGGCGACAGAAGTGATGCGAACCGTCTTGGAGAGGCCCTCTTAAAGGCTACTAAGACGGTGCATCGCTGTGCCCGCTGCAACAATCTGACCGACGGCGAGCTGTGCAGCTACTGCTCTTCTCATAACCGCGATGACTCTCTGCTTTGCATCGTTGAGAGCGTTGCTGATTTGATAGTGATTGAGCAGAGCCTTTCTTATCACGGCCGCTACTTTATTCTGATGGGACGTCTGTCCCCGTTAAACGGCGTCGGACCCCACGAAATCGGCTTGGACAAGCTGTTGGAACGGGCTGGTGAGCCCGAAGTCAAAGAAGTTATCATTGCAACTTCTTTCACCGCAGAAGGTGAGGCCACTGCCTTTGCCGTCTCGGAACTTCTCTCCAAACACTACCCCCAATTAAAACTCACACGTATTGCAAGAGGCGTTCCTGCCGGAGCCGAAATTGAATACACGGATGTCAACACCGTGGCGCAGGCAATGCTCAACAGACGTGTTCGTGAAAGCGACTAAAAGGCTTTCTTTTCTATTCGAACAAAAATTTTTCTTCTAAGCGTTATTACTTAGTTAGATTTCCGCACAAACGAGATTTAGGCGGTATTCTTTATCTGTAACTCAATTTTACAAACGGAAGAACAGTGACGAATACAACAGGCAACCGAAACAACACTCCGGCAATCCCGGGGTTTGCGGCTGTTTGCGTCCTTTCTCTTAACGGTCTTAACTTGGCTTTGGGCTTGCTGCGATTGCGCCTTAATGTCGGCTAGGACTGTTTTTGTATATATCGTTTCTTATCAACTAAATTCGTAGTTCAAAGACGGTCCGCCAAGCGGGCCTTTTTTATTATTGGGGAATAAAAATGAATAAATTCACACGCCGTACCGTCATCGCAGCTGCCTGTGCTGCTGCAGCTATGACTTTCGCGCCGATGTCCTTTGCTCAGCAAGCACCGGAAAAGAAAGACGTGACGATTGCCGTGGGCGGTAAGAGTCTTTACTACTATCTGCCTCTTTCTATCGCTGAACAGCTCGGTTACTTCAAAGACGAAGGTCTGAACGTCAAGATTGTTGACTTTCAGGGCGGCTCCCGTTCGCTTCAAGCAGTTGTGGGCGGCAGTGCAGACGTTGTCTCCGGAGCCTTTGAACATACCATCTCCATGCAGGCTAAAAAGCAGCCCATGACCGCCTTTGTTCTGCAGGGCCGTGCGCCTCAACTGGCTCTCGTTGTCTCCAACAAGACAATGAAAGACTACAAACAGCTGAGCGATCTGAAGGGCAAGAAAGTCGGTGTAACCGCTCCGGGCTCTTCTTCTCAGATGGTTGCCAACTTCATCCTCAAGAAGGGCGGCCTCGGACCTAAGGACGTTGCTTTCATCGGTGTCGGTTCTTCTTCCGGCGCAGTTTCTGCCATCAGAAGCGGCCAGATTGATGCCTTAATTAACCTTGACCCAGTTATTACGATTCTTCTGAAGAACGGTGACACCAAGCTCGTCGCCGACACTCGTAAAGTTAAAGAATCCGAAAGCTTCTTCGGCGGCACGATGCCTGCCGGCTGCCTCTACGCACCGGTTTCTTTCATCGAAAAGAATCCCAAGACTGTTCAGGCTCTGACCAACGCCATCGTCCGTGCTGACGAATGGCTCTCCAAGGCCACTCCGGAAGAAGTTGCCAAGGTTGTTCCGGCTTCCTACTTAATGGGCAACCGTGACATCTATCTTGCCGGTTTCGAAGGCAACCGTGACGCTCTGTCTCCGGACGGACGCTTCCCGGACGGCTGCGCCAAGATTTCTCTGGGCGCCCTTCAGACCGTGAACGATAAGATCGACCCGGCCAAGATCGATTTAACCAAGGTTTATACCAATAAATTTGTTGATGAAGCCTTAAAGAAATATCCGGCTAAATAAATAAAATAAGAGGCGGAGCCTAGGCGCTCCGCCCAAGAGAAAACTGAATAACAACGAATAGCAACATTCAAGATGAATCAGCCAGCAGTGGAATTTGACGATGTGACGTGCAGTTTTGTCAGCGATGACAATAAACACTACACGGCCGTTAGAGATGTGAATTTAACAATCGGAGACGGTGAGTTTGTCAGCGTCGTCGGTCCGACAGGATGCGGTAAATCGACCGTACTTAATATGGCAGCGGGACTTTTAACGCCGTCAAAAGGAACCGTCAAGGTTTTCGGAGAGGAGCTTGTCGGTTTAAATAAGCGAGCCGGCTACATGTTCCAGGCCGAGGCATTGATGCCCTGGAGAACGGCTATTGATAACGTTTCTGCAGGTCTGCAGTTTAAGGGCGTTCCTGAGAAAGAACGCCATGAACAAGCCCGTCATTGGCTCTCGCGCGTGGGCTTGAGCGGTTTTGAAGACCGTTATCCCCATGAACTCTCCGGAGGTATGAGAAAGCGTGTTGCTCTGGCTCAGACGCTGATCATGGATCCGGACATCATTCTGATGGACGAGCCGTTCTCCGCTTTGGATATTCAGACTCGCCAGCTGATGGAAAACGAAGTGCTGGCTCTGTGGTCGCAGAAGAAAAAGGCCGTGCTCTTTATTACGCACGACTTAGACGAAGCTATTTCGATTTCCGACCGCGTGGTGGTTTTCTCCGCCGGTCCGGGTTCTCATCCGATCGGTGAGTTCTATATCGACATCGCTCGTCCGCGTGACGTGGCCGAAGTCCGTGTCACACCGCGCTTCATTGAACTGCACAACGCCATTTGGGCCGACCTTCGCGAAGAGGTGCTCAAGGGCTATGAGAACCAGAGAAATCGGGTGAAATAAAATGAAAAAAGGAAGCATACCTATTCTTCAGTCAAAAACCAAGTTAGTCACCTGCCAGCTTCTTCTGCTCGTTGCAATTTTCTTATTCTGGTGGCTGATGACCAAGCCCGGCCTCATTCCTCCGTTCATGTTTCAGGATGAGAATCAGGCCGCCTTTTTTTTCGGTGAACCGGTTCAGATCGGAAAGGTTATTTGGGACTGGTTTGCTGTTAACTTAGAAATCTATCCCAACCTTGCCGTTACGCTGACGGAAACTGTTCTTGCGTTTATTTTCGGTACGGCTGCCGGTCTTCTCGTCGGCCTTTGGCTTGCACTTGCTCCGACGGCTGCGGCGATTGCAGATCCTTATATCAAGGGTTTGAACTCCATGCCTCGCGTGATCCTGGCTCCGATTTTCGGTGTTTGGTTCGGTCTTGGCATCGGCTCTAAAGTTGCCCTCGGTATCACGCTGGTCTTTTTCATCGTGTTCTTCAACGTCTATCAAGGCGTTCGAGAGGTTAGCCCGAATGTGCTGGCGAGTGCTCGCATGCTCGGCGCCAATAAAACTCAGCTGCTTCGATTTGTTTATCTTCCGAGCGCGATGAGCTGGGTGTTTTCTTCGCTGCATTCTTCCGTCGGTATGGCCTTCGTCGGTGCGGTCGTCGGCGAATACTTAGGTTCCGCAAGCGGTGTCGGTTACCTGATTCTGCAGGCTGAAAGTACGTTTGATATCAACACGGTTATGGCCGGTATTTTGGTTCTAACTGCGTTTGCACTGGTCCTGGACTGGATGGTGTCTCTGGTTGAACACCATTTCATGAAGTGGCAGCCGAAGGGCGGCAGGAGCGAAAAGCTTTAAAACCAAAATTTCTGACTATTGGGCGCTTCGGCGCCTATTTTTGTAGCTGTCGCCGGAAAGAAAAGATTTGAAACAATTTTCTTGAGTCTGTTCTTCATGAGCAACAATCTTTTGCGAGTCGAAATTTATGGCATAGAAAATTCATGTTACCCATCATCCGTATTCATTAGTGGAAACCACGACAATTAATAAATGAGTTTTCAATGTTTGGGTGAAGATAAAGTTTTAATGAATTAGATAGTTGATTGATTTATAAGGACAGTTAGAAATTTAGGTGCAAATAAATTGAGTTCCTGAAAAGTCAATGACCACAAACAAGCGATTTTTAGTTAGAAACGTGGTTAATAGAATCTCCGAATCATTCAAAAGCAAGCATCAAGACCACTTTGTAATGTTTGCTTTCTTAATTCGAGGAGGAGAAGAATGATTCGTAAGGCTGTTTTAGGAACTGTTCTTGCCGCAGTATGCGGTGCCGCTTTTGCCGCTCTGCCGAACGTTGCTGTTTACGCGACTGGCGGTACGATTGCCGGACAATCCGCGGCGTCTGATAAAACTAATTACTCTGCTGCTAAGGTCGGTGTCGACAAATTAGTGCAGGCAGTTCCTGAACTTGTAAACATCGCCAATGTCACTAGCGATCAAGTTGCACAGATTGGCTCTCAGGATATGAGCGATGCTGTTTGGTTGACGCTTGCTAAGAAGATCAATGCTGAGTGCGGCAAGAAAGACGGTTTTGTGATTACACACGGGACCGATACGATGGAAGAAACCGCTTACTTCCTGAACCTCACGGCTAAGTGCAACAAACCGATCGTTCTGGTAGGTGCTATGCGCCCGTCAAATGCACTTTCTGCTGACGGGCCTGCTAACCTGTACAATGCCGTTGCTGTGGCCGCTGATCCTTCTGCTGCCGGCAAAGGTGTTATGGTTGTGATGAATGATCGTGTTCTCGGTGCACGTGACGTCACGAAGACAAACACAACAGGCGTTGAAACTTTCCAGAGCCCGAACGCCGGTCAGCTGGCAACGATCCATAACGGCAAAGTTCTGTGGGATGCAACACCAGTGACCAAACACACGACCCAGACTCAGTTCAAGGTCGACGGTTTAGACAAGTTGCCGAAGGTCGGTGTGGTCTATCAGCACGCAGGTGTTGAAGGAATTCAGGCTCAAGCCTTAGTTGATGCCAAATACGACGGCATCGTCACCGCCGGCGTCGGCAACGGCAACCTTCATAAGTCAACATTCCCGATCATCGAGAAGGCAGCTAAAGACGGCATTGCGATCGTTCGCTCCTCTCGTGTGCCGACCGGTTCTACAACCAAAGACGCGGAAGTCGATGACGCTAAGTACGGTTTTGTTTCGTCCGGCTCTCTGAATCCTCAGAAAGCTCGCGTTCTTTTGATGCTGGCCCTGACTCAGACTAAGGATCCAAAAGAAATCCAGAAGATCTTCGATCAGTACTAAACCGATAGGTTAAGATGGCGAAAGCCTTTTCAGAGATCGAGTAGGGGGACGGGTTTCCCCGCCCCTCTCTCACAGCACCCATCGTGCGGTTCCGCAATGGGCGCTTCATTAACGAATCTCCATAAAGCGGAGAGAGTACAGGCCTAATCTTACAAAACGGTCGTTCTTGATAGCTTGATTCATGTGCGATTGTCCCGAATTCCACCAAGCTCCTCTTCCGTTGACAGAACTCTTCCAAGCTCTTTCGGGATCGATTCCAAGTTTCACAAGGTTTCGCTCCCTTGTTATCGGTTTCTTCCATGCTATCCAGATAAGTTTCCTGAGATGATGGCGGATTCTTTGGTCCATTTCTTCCCAGTATTGCTTTCTGTCGTCCAGACGATAGTAGTTTCTCCATCCTCTAAGGATTGGAGTAATAGCTTTAATCGTCCATCCTAGTGAAGTCCCCCGCGCAGTGTTAAATATCTTGTGTAGTTTCGTCCACAGCCTCTTTACGGACTTTTGTGCCACGACAATACGTGTACAGTCTGCTTTCGAGAAGGTGTACCCGAGAAAGACCGAGTCCCTCGGACGAAAGGTGCCACTCTTGTCGCGATTTACTCGCAACTTGAGTGTCTCCTCTACATATTTGGTGATATTTGTCAGAACTCGCTGAGCCGCTTTCTCTGATTTC